>Ga0182745_1004125_pt1 | contig 12189 bp, 10 predicted proteins | sample eDN3rd30CKraftBY_FD_128523 | JGI IMG/M metagenome (GOLD analysis project Ga0182745, IMG submission 128523) | Enriched backyard soil microbial communities from Emeryville, California, USA - eDNA 3rd pass 30_C Kraft BY (version 2) (version 2) | ecosystem: Environmental > Terrestrial > Soil >... | reverse complement strand
TTCTTTTACTCTATCGAATTTAAATCCCTGCCTGTTTGGATATCGGCTTTTGATTGATGGAGGCTAATTCAGCGTCCAAAAATTCCCGTGATTTCACCAGAAATAACGGGTCTTTCGCTTGTCTTGGTTTCCCCAATAACCCTCCCCGTGCCTACAATTGGTCTTCAAATCACTACTAGTAAATGACTGGGCAAATTGAATGCACTCAGCCATATTCTTAATGTCCTTTAGCTTTCTGTCATTTCCGACGATGAGTACATGAAAAAAAATCGCGGATATCCTTTAATTTAAATCCCTGCAAGCTTTGAAAAGCATGCAGGTTTTTGCATTATGCCGGGACATCGGAAAAACCGGTTTATTCCTTGGAAAAAAATCTTTACCTCCACTATGGTATCCTATTCATATCTAATGTCTGGCAGTGTGTCCAGTGAAGGCGAACATAATGTTTTAGGAGCAATAGGTCTTCTAAATACAATTTGTCAGGTATGCACCCATACTATGGAGCCGTCACCGTTCAAAAGGTAGTTAAATATTTTTCAGTTTTGTACAATGATTAAATAGCAAATTTGAAAAGGAGTTTTAATATGGAAGGCATCTCTGATCATTTAAAGGAAAATTTGGATATTTTGTTCGTAGGTTTCAATCCAAGCATTCGTTCAGGTGAGACTGGTCATCATTATGCGAATCCAAATAATCGCTTTTGGAAAATCCTCTTCGAATCCGGGCTGACACCAAGGAAATATGAACCGACTGAAGACTCGTCATTGCTGGATTTAGGTTATGGTTTTACCAATATCGTTTCCAGGCCTACAAAAGGAGCGGACGATATCACTAAAGAAGAGTACATCAAAGGAAGGAAACAATTAAAAAGGAAAATAAAAAAGTATAAACCTAAACTTGTCTGTTTTGTAGGAAAGGGTGTCTATCAGGAATATCGTCAATTACGAAAAATCTCATGGGGGCTGCAAGAAGAAACCACATCCAATGAGACCATGGAATTCGTTGCCCCTTCTTCCAGCGGTTTAGTTAGAATGCCGATAAATGAGATCATCGAAATATATAGTGAGTTGCCCATTCTGCTTCGCAAGCTGAAAAGCAATTGAAGAAACTTATTAAAACAACGGTGAAATTATACGAGTCAGGATAATGCTAAAATGGAAAAGCGGTGGCTTTTCCGAGGTCAATGATGGTGAAGGCTTTTGCCAAGGAGTAAAGAATTGTATATCTATTTTATGGGATACCTAAGTATCGGTCTTGCTAACAGGCTCGTCGATAGGGACTTTCATACCTAGAATCGATCTTTTTGCGTTGCTTAGTAATATGCAGATTCCTGAATGGGGCATCGATTGGCTAAAGCATGAGCAAGTAGCCTTAATGGCGGCGCTTATTGCATATAGAACAGGTCTTTTCACTTTAGGAGAATGGGTTGGATTTGGCCGAATCTTTTTACAGCTTTCCTGGCTGCCGTTTTTACGAGAAGACGATTGGCTACGGTTATGATTGGCTTGCTTTCCTTGATGAAATTACTAAATTTCTTTTAATGATTACTAAACATTTTAATGATAGGCCGATATAACCAGTAATGGATGCCATTACTGGGTTTTTATTTCCCAAGAACATATTTCATAAACCGCACCTTTTTGAGTTCGTTCATTACGGTTAGGCAAATGACGCTTTTTAATGAACATTGGAAGCTTGATTATCAAAATGGCCAGTGATTACATAAACTAGGGTGAATGTACTTCTGAATGGTCGTTTTGGTTAGCAGAAATGAAAGCGCTCTAATTGAAAATGAAACAACCAACGTTTAGAAAACGGGAGTCTGTCTACAATGGGAATAAGCAAATAACTATGGAGGTGTTCAATTGATGAATGTTAATGGTGCCCTAGAGGTTCTTGATCGCATGCGGCTTCCTAATGGTGCATATACTGCAAGCGTTTCCGATGATTATAATTATGTCTGGATAAGGGATGTCGTTTATACAGTAATACCTTTTATAAATGATCCGTCCAATCGTTACGAAAAAGCATATCATGCTTTATTCGACTTATTTCAAACCTATGAGTGGAAGATAGATATTCATACGGTGCAGAAACCCCAGTTTCTATTTGAACATATCCATGCAAGGTATTCCACTGAGCTAAAAGAACTGCCCGATGAGTGGGGGCATGCCCAAAATGATGCGGTAGGTGCCTTTTTATGGGGTGTCGGTGAAGGATATAGGCATGGTAAAAAGGTGATAAGAAACCAACGTGATTTAGAAATTGTCCAAAAGCTGGTCAATTACTTGGAATGCCTGCAATATTGGCAGTCGGAAGATAACGGGATGTGGGAAGAAAATATAGAAATCCACGCTTCAAGCATAGGTGCATGTGTTGCTGGATTGAATTCAGTCAAAATGCTGGTAAACGTCAAGGAAGAACTGATTAAAAAGGGAGAAGAAACACTTCGTTTCCTGCTTCCAAGGGAAAGTTATTCAAAAGAGACGGATTTAGCCCTTTTATCGTTGATTTATCCGTATCGGCTGGTAGACCGTGAAATAGCACTTGAAATATTGAAGAATGTCACAGAAAGACTAGAAAGAACAAATGGTTGCATTAGATATGAGAAGGACCTTTATTATAATGACGGTCAAGAAGCGGAATGGTGTTTCGGGCTTCCATGGTTGGGCTTATGCTACCTTGAACTCGGCATGATGAACAAAGTTAATGAATATATAGATAAAACAAAAATGATCATTCCGGAAAATTGGGAAGTTCCTGAGTTATATATTGGAGGCAGTAATTTACCAAACGGGAATACTCCTTTGGCATGGTCAGTCTCATTATCCTATTTATTCTTGACGAAGACTTCCATGATTCGAAATGAACAAATAACATGAAGCATTCATACTGGATACCTTAAAGCTCTTCCTAAAAAAAGGGAAGAGTTTTTCTTGGTATAATAATATTTTTACAATAAATGTCTTTTTTCTTTAAAAAAGTGTTTAAATTTACAAAAAAACGGCTATTTATAACAATAACTTCACCTCCATTTGAAGGATTAATATCATTTTCATCGAATATATATAATAACTGGGGAAGGATGGGTAAAATACTATCGAGTTAATACTGATGGAGGGGTTTTATTGAGTACAATTATTGACCAGCTACAAGAGATTTATCCAAGCGATTTCGATTTGTATTTGTTTCATGAAGGCACCCTTTATGAAAGCTATAAAATGCTTGGTGCACACATTGTGACAACATTAGGTAATGAAGGAGTACGCTTCACCGTTTGGGCCCCCCATGCCAAGCAAGTTTCAGTAGTCGGTAATTTTAATAATTGGGACGGAAAAGATCATGTGATGAAACGGATCGAGCGTTCAGGTATCTGGGTGTTGTTCGTACCAGGATTACAAGAAGGGGAAATCTATAAATATGAAATACATACACCCGGAAATAAACGTATCCTAAAAGCCGATCCATATGCCTTTTATTCGGAGGTCAGACCAAATACTGCTTCGGTCATTAAAAGGCTGGATAATTTTGAATGGCAAGATTCGAAGTGGATAGCCGATAGGAAAAAGGAAAATATTTATCAAAAACCCATGTCCATTTATGAAGTGCACCCAGGAACATGGAAACAGAAAGAAGGTGGTGAATTTTATTCGTACCGTGAATTGGCTGATAGATTAGTTGAATATGTGATTGATAATAGTTTTACACATATTGAAATCATGGCCATAATGGAACACCCTTTTGATAAATCGTGGGGTTACCAGGTCACAGGTTATTATTCCGTAAACAGTCGGTACGGTTCACCGGAAGATTTTAAATATTTAATTAACCTTTGCCACCAAAAGGGCATAGGTGTAATCCTTGACTGGGTTCCCGCCCATTTTTGTAAAGACGCGCATGGACTTTCCCGTTTTGATGGTACGCCTCTCTATGAACCAATTGATTACACGAGAGCAGATCGCCCGTTATGGGGGACATACAACTTTGATTTTACTAAACCAGAAGTAATAAGTTTCCTTATATCAAATGTAATGTTTTGGATGGATGTATACCATATTGATGGGGTCCGTGTCGATGCGGTATCGTCAATGGTTTACTTGAATCATGATAATCCATTGCCGGTCAAGCTGAAAAACCAGTTTGGCGGTGAGGAAAACCTGGAAGCCATACAATTTTTACAAAAACTTAACGAAGTGGTTTTTAAGAAATATCCCAATGCATTAATGATGGCTGAAGAAGCGACAGACCGGCCACTAATAACTTCACCTACCGATATAGGCGGCCTGGGCTTTAATTACAAATGGAATATGGGATGGACTAACGATATCCTTCGTTATATGAAACTTGAAACGAATGAAAGGCCATATCATCATAACCTCTTAACATTTTCATTTTTCTATGCTTTTTCAGAAAATTTCGTCTTGCCCTTTTCACATGATGAAGTAGTTCATGGCAAGAAGTCATTATTGAATAAAATGCCAGGTGACTATTGGCAGAAGTTTGCAAATTTACGGTTACTTTTTGGGTATTTCATGACGCATCCTGGGAAGAAGCTTCTATTTATGGGAGGAGAATTTGGCCAATTCATAGAATGGAAAGATGAGGAACAATTGGATTGGCTGCTTTTGGAATATGAATCCCACGAAAAGATGGCATATTACTTCCGTACCCTTCAGGACTTTTACAGCCAAACTTCCTCCCTTTGGAGACTGGATCATGTCCAGGAAGGTTTTGAATGGATCGATCCGAACAATAGTGAACAAAGTATCATCACCTTTATGAGAAAAGGTAAACGCAAAGGCGATTATTGCATTGTTGTCTGTAATTTTTCTGCACAGGCTCATGCTCACTATCAAATAGGTGTACCATCGCAAGGCAAATATATTGAAGTTTTCAGCAGTGATTCAGCAGCTTTCGGAGGATCGGGTCAGATCAATGAAGAACCCATTAATGTCAAAAAGATACCATACCATAATCAACCATACAGCATGGAAATAACTGTACCTCCATTAGGCATTTCTATTTTTATGAAGCAAACAAAAAAAAGACGGGGGAGAGTGACCGAATAATGGGAGCGAAAAAATGGATAGCAATGTTATTGGCAGGAGGCCAGGGTTCAAGGTTAGGCGAATTGACGATTGGTTTGGCAAAACCAGCTGTTCCCTTTGGCGGTAAATATAGAATCATCGATTTTCCATTAAGTAACTGCACTCATTCTGGTATAGATACGGTTGGGGTACTGACCCAATACCAGCCATTGATTCTAAATGATTATGTTGGTAATGGCAAAGCTTGGGACCTTGATTTGGATGTTGGCGGAGTTTCCGTACTTCCCCCTTATCAAGGGAAAGAAGGCGGTGAATGGTATAAAGGGACGGCAAATGCTGTTTATCAAAATATCCAATACATTGATAACTATGATCCGGAACATGTACTGATTCTCTCTGGTGACCATATTTATAAGATGGACTACAGTAAGATGCTGGATTATCACATTGAAAAAAATGCAGAGGCAACAATAGCGGTCATTCAAGTGCCGTGGCAGGAAGCAAGTCGTTTCGGAATCATGAATACTAATGATGATGATAAAGTCACACAATTTGACGAAAAACCAAAATACCCAAAAAGTAATCTTGCTTCCATGGGAGTTTACCTTTTCAATTGGAAAACCCTAAGACGGTATTTAATCAATGATGAAAAAGACGAAAATTCTTCCAATGATTTTGGCAGCAACATCATTCCAAAAATGCTTGAAGATCGAAAAAAGCTATATGCCTACCGTTTTAATGATTATTGGAAAGATGTTGGAACGGTCGAAAGTCTTTGGCAGGCACATATGGACTTATTGGAGGATACGCCAAATTTCCAGTTAAATGATCAGCAATGGAAAATTTTTGCCCGCAATGCAAATCATCCACCGCAATATATATCACCGGATGCCGAGGTCAGTCAGTCGCTTATCAATGAAGGATGCATGATACATGGGAACATTGAACATTCGGTTTTATCCTATAATGTACAGGTGGGCTATGGTTCAACCATAAAAGATTCAGTCATCATGCCTAATGTCACGATTGGTAAAAACGTTCATATAGAAAGAAGCATCATAGCCAGTAATTGTGTTATAGAAGATGGTGCCGTAGTTGGCAATTCAGCGGTGACATCCGATATTACCTTAATTGGTGAAAATCAGACCATTATCAATCCAAACAAAAAAAAGATCACTCTTAACTAGAAAAAGGGGAAGATGCTATGGAAAATGTGTTGGGTATTATAAACTTAATCAATGAAAGACAACATTTAAAAGATCTGACTGCTCACCGTAATGTAGCATCTGTGCCATTTGGTGGACGCTACCGTTTGATTGACTTTACTATGTCGAATCTCATTAATGCAGATGTATCAAAAGTAGCCGTTTTCCCAAAAGAAAAGTATCTTTCAGTTATGGATCATCTTGGCTCAGGTAAAGAATGGAACTTGGATCGGCGTTCAGGAGGCTTATACATCTTGCCCCCTATCCATCCGGATGAAACGGTAACAGGCGATATGAAGCAATTTTATGATCATCTCAGCTTTTTCGAACGTGCAGAGGCAGATACTGTCATCATTTCCCCAGGAAGCCATGTATGCAAATTGGATTTTAATGAAGTGCTTGACTATCACAAAAAACATAAAGCGGATATCACGGTGGTATATAAGGATTATGTAGGGGAATTGATTGAAAAACCAATCTATCACACCTGCTCGGTAGATTCGGATGATGACATAACTGACATTAGCTTTTATACAATCCCTAGACCTGGTGACCATGTTTGTCTAGAAACTTTCATCATAAGTAAATCGCTATTGGTGAATTTGATCAAAAGCTGTGTTGCCAGTGGGGAATATGACTTTTTGAAAGACGCTGTGAAAGCAAATCTTCATCGTTTTACCGTAAAAGGCTATAACTTTACAGGTGATATGCCATTCATCCATTCGATTGAAAGCTTTCATGCCAGTAATATGAATTTCCTGAACCCTTCGGTAATCCGTTCTTTCTTCGGGGATACTTGGGATGTTTATACGAAAATCAAACATGAGGCACCGACCAAATATTCAAGTTCTTCGAAGGTTACCAATTCATTGATAGCCAACGGTTGTGATATTGAAGGGATTGTCGAAAACAGTATACTCTTCCGTGGGGTAAAGGTGAAAAAGGGTGCGATAGTAAGAAATAGCATCATCATGCAAAAAGGCGTGATTGAAGAAGGAGCCATCGTAGAAAATACCATAACTGATAAAGAAGTGAGAGTTACTAGTGAAAAATCAGTAATTGGTTTAAAACAGCCTACTGTAATAAAAAAAGCGGAAGTAATTTAATAGAGGATAGAGGAGGTGCGGCAATGAATGTTGTATTTGCTGCTTCAGAATGCGCCCCTTTTATAAAAACGGGAGGGCTCGGAGACGTTATAGGCGCGCTCCCGAAAGCGCTGAAAAAACAGGGAGTCCATGTAAGTGTCATCCTACCTAAATACGGGGATCTTCCTAACCAATTCAAACAGGAATTGGAACATATGACGAGTATTGAAGTTCCTGTTGGCTGGCGCCAGCAATTTTGTGGCATCGAAAAACTTGTTGCTAACGGAATTACATATTATTTTCTGGATAATGAATATTATTTCAAAAGGCATGGTAGTTATGGTTTCTTCGATGATGGCGAAAGGTTCGCCTTCTTTTCCCGTGCAATTTTAGAGGCATTACCCTATTTGGAAGAAAAACCGGATGTTATACACTGCCATGATTGGCAAACGGGCCTTGTCAGCGTTTTGATGAAAGCCCATTATCATAACCATCCATTCTATCAAGATATTAAAACGATATTTACGATACATAATTTACGCTATCAAGGAGTTTATCCTAAAGTTGTATTAGCTGAATTACTCGATTTGAGTGAGTTATATTTTAATATCGATGGTCTTGAATTTCATGGGAATGTAAGTTATTTGAAAGCCGGCCTGGCTTTTTCTAACATAGTCACAACGGTAAGCCCAAGTTATGCGGAAGAAATTCAGATACCTTATTTCGGGGAAAATCTGGATGGGTTTTTACGTAAGAGAAAAGGTGAACTTAAAGGGATTATCAACGGAATCGATTATGAGGAATATAATCCTGCAGCAGATGAACATCTTGCTGTTCCATTCGATTCTTATGAGGGTAAGATGGAGAATAAACGTCAGCTACAGGAATCGCTGGGTCTTCCTGTCAATGATGACGTCCCGGTTTTATCAATGGTAACGAGGCTTGTTGATCAAAAAGGAATAGATCTTGTTCTCCATGTTTTTCATGAAATGATGAACCAAGGAGTTCAATTCATTCTTTTAGGTACGGGTGAAGAGCAATATGAATTGGCATTTCGTCATTTAGCTGACCAATATCCAAATCAGGTTTCAGTCCATACATATTTTGATGAGGGGTTAGCAAGAAGGATATATGCAGGTTCTGATTTATTCCTGATGCCATCACAATTCGAACCATGTGGTATCGGCCAACTCTTGGCACTGCGTTATGGTACACTGCCTTTAGTGAGGGAAACTGGCGGACTTCGTGATACGGTCATACCGTATAACCAATTTACTGGTGAAGGCAATGGCTTCAGTTTTACGAATTATAATGCACACGATATGCTCCATACAATTGAGCAATCTGTTGGTCTGTACAAATTCCAGCCGAAAAGATGGAGGAAAATGGCCGAAAATGCAATGAAGTTAGACTTCAGTTGGACATCATCGTCATTAAAGTATATGGAGCTGTATGAAAGTTTGATTCCTGTCATGAAGTGATAACTGGATAGGTAATACACAAAGCACTTGCGAACATTGTTTTCGTAAGTGTTTTGTTTCTTTTACCATCAAATATGGGTATATGATATTTATATATAAAATATTGCTGTGTAGGAGAATGAAAAGATGAAAAGAAGAAGGATGGAAATTGTATTTTTATTTATATTAATTGCTTCAGTTTATATGATCCTGTTCACTCAAGTTAGCTTCGACGTGAAGCTATTTTTTATTGGATTATATATTTTGGTCATGTTTATCACCCTATTTTCACTAATGCTCGAAAATAGATTTGCCCACGAGACACTTTTATGGATGTATGTGCTTTTATTTTTCCCGGTATTTGGATATGTGTTTTATCTGTTCTCAGGTCAGCTCTATTTAAAGGGATATTTATTCCGAAGTAAAAGGAAAAAAGATCGAGAAGAATGGAAGAGTCTTGTTACACGGGTATCCTCTCCAGATTTATCGTTCTTGAATGATCATCAGAAATCATTCGCAGCTTTTGCCAAAAATGCATCTGAGACCACCATTAGTACATCATCGAAAACGGAAGTATTGAAAAATGGCAACGAAACGTTTACAGAAATTATAAAACAATTAAGAAAAGCTGAGAAATTCATCCATATTGAATACTATATTTTTCGTTCCGACAGGCTTGGTACTGAAATTATAGATATCCTTATTGAAAAAGCAAAAAATGGTGTGGAGGTTTTATTCATTTTTGATGCGGCAGGAAGCTTAAGCCTCTCAAATAATGAGGTTAAACGGATGAAAAATGCAGGGGTTAAAGCCTATCCCTTTTCGCCATTGAAACACGGTTTTTTCAATCAAAAATTTAATTTTAGGAATCACCGCAAAATCATCATCATAGATGGGGAAGTTGGCTTTGTAGGAGGTTTAAACGTAGGAGAGGAATATTTAGGCCGAAATAAAAGCATTGGTTTTTGGAGAGATACACATATGATCCTTAAAGGTGAAGCGGTATATATGCTTCATACCGTTTTCCTTTTGGATTGGGAATATGTCAGCGGCGAAGATGTATTGCAAGGACGTCCAGAATTCAAGAATAAAGTGGTACAAGGGGATGGAGCTGTCCAGGTGGTAGCGAGCGGACCTGATACACAACAGGGGATCATGAGTGATTTTTACTATTCACTTATCACGAACGCCACAAAATCAATCTGGATTGCAAGTCCATACTTCGTACCAAATCAAGCGATTAAAGCAGCAATTAAACATGCCGCAATTAAGGGGATACAAGTTAGGGTCATGGTTCCGGCAGTAAATGATGGGTTTTTAACCCAATACGGCAGTCGCTCCTATTTCGGTGAGCTGCTTCAATTCGGCGTAGAGGTATACTCGTACAAAAAAGGTTTTCTACATCAGAAACTTATTATCGTAGATGGTGATATGGCTTCCATAGGAACGGCAAATATGGATATGAGGAGTTTCCACCTGAATTTTGAAGTGAATGTCTTTCTTATGGGCAGCCGTACCATTGAAGATCTCATCACTCATTACAAAGAGGATATGATGGATAGTGACAAACTAGATCCTATCGGGTATAACAATCGTGGTTTACTGGAACGTTCAAAAGAATCATTTGCCAGATTGTTTTCGAATGTACTCTAATGGGAAAAAAAGCAGATAAATAGTATAGTTGAAATGTAAAGAAATTAATTGGCCATAAGGAGAATTTAAGAGAATATGAAATTGGTTTCCTGGAATGTAAATGGAATTCGGGCTTGTGTTAAAAAAGGATTTTTAGATTACTTTAAAGACGTGGATGCAGATATTTTCTGCCTTCAAGAAACTAAGCTTCAAGAAGGGCAGATTTCACTTGAGTTGGAAGGGTACCATCAATATTGGAATTATGCACTGAAAAAAGGATATTCAGGTACAGCCATTTTCACGAAGGAAAAACCGCTTTCAGTGAAATATGGTGTAGGAGAGCTGGATGAGGAGCCGGAAGGCAGGATCATAACACTGGAATTCGAGAGTTTTTATATGGTGAATGTTTATACCCCCAATGCAAAAAGGGATTTATCAAGATTGAATTACCGTCTCGAATGGGAAGATGAGATGATAAAATATCTTAAGGAACTGGACCTGGTGAAGCCGGTTATCTTTTGTGGTGACCTCAATGTCGCACACCAGGAAATCGACTTGAAAAACCCAAAACCCAATATAGGGAATTCCGGTTTTACAAATGAAGAACGTGGAAAGATGACTGAATTACTTGATTCAGGGTTTATCGATACATTTCGCCATTTTTATCCAGACCAGGAAGGCTCTTATACTTGGTGGTCATATATGGCAAAAGTCAGGGAGCGGAATATTGGGTGGAGAATCGATTATTTCATTGTTTCAAAACGTCTGGCGGATTCTTTAATAGAGGCAAACATTCACTGCGATGTCATGGGCAGCGATCATTGCCCGGTCGTTTTAGAAACAAACCTCTAAATGGAATAAATTCGGTTAAATGGGGATACTAATGGTTATCCATATTCAACAGGAGGTTTGATTATGAACACATTTATCGTGGGCTTTCATCAAGAAGATAATGTAGACAGCATGCAAGTGCAAAAATTGACGTCGGCTGAGTTTGAAAAAGCAACATCACGCGGATTTCGCAGATTATTTGAACTGGATACAAATATCGGTTATTTCGTATTTTTTGATGCTGAAGATGATGAGGGTGATTTATCTCATCTAGTTTTACAGTATGAAGAAGATAATCAGGATCCAAGTGATTGTTACTCCTTTACTAAAAATGATTTTTATGAGTTCATGGCACTTTATTTACAAGGGATGGATGAAGTGGAAGTGGAGGATGAAGAAGATGATGACAATGAAGAGTACGGACCAATCCATCATCTTGCCCATTTGATGTTTCATATTGTTGAAGAAGGAAAATCCGTAAAGCCATAATTGGCCGAGTAATGTAATGATAGGTACTTGTAAGCTTTGTGATAGGGATGAGATAGAACTGACCATCCATCATTTAACACCTAGAGAATTTGGCGGAAGCCATTTACCAATAGCCTATCTCTGTAAATCTTGCCACAAACAGATTCACGCACTGTATTCAAACCGAGAACTGGCCATCCGACTAAATACCGTGCTTTTGTTAAAAGATGATGAAGCATTAAAAAAATATTTAAAGTGGATTAAAAAACAACCGGTTACAAGGGCAGTGAGAATAAGAAAATCAAAAACGAAATAAAGCAAAAGCCCATCTTAATAAGGTGGGCTTTTGCTTTTCATTTTCATTTTCAGCTTGCTTTATTTTTCAACCGATCCAATAAAAATCCACCTTTAAAATAACGTGGTTCATATGAAATGATGAAAGCCTTAGGTTCAAACTTTT
>Ga0182745_1004123_pt1 | contig 12191 bp, 10 predicted proteins | sample eDN3rd30CKraftBY_FD_128523 | JGI IMG/M metagenome (GOLD analysis project Ga0182745, IMG submission 128523) | Enriched backyard soil microbial communities from Emeryville, California, USA - eDNA 3rd pass 30_C Kraft BY (version 2) (version 2) | ecosystem: Environmental > Terrestrial > Soil >... | reverse complement strand
TGAAGTTGCAGACCGCCAGAAGCGGCGGTGCGTTACCCGAGCGCCGCTCAAAGGCCAGCACGCTATTGTCCGCGTCATCTTCGATCGTCCACGCAAATCCCTCGGGATCGTTATCGCCGCGGTAGAGTAGCGGCTCGTCCCGATAAAGCTGATTCAACGCGCATACGAGTCGCTGTACGCCGCGATGCGCGAAACAGCTCAGCAGATTCCAATCCAGTTCCTGGTCATGATGCCAGTCGCACGGCTGCGCCAGTTCGCCACCCATGAACAGCAGTTTTTTTCCCGGATGCAGCCACATGAGACCAAGGTACGCACGCAGATTGTCATGGCGTTGTGCCGCATCGCCGGACATTCTGGCCACCAGCGAGCCCTTGCCGTACGCGACCTCATCATGCGACAGCGGCAACACGTAGCGCTCGGTATAAGCCTGCGTCAGGCCTGTCGTCATATCGCCGTGGTGATATCGACGATGAACCGGATCGGCCTTCATATAGCGCAGCGTGTCATTCGTCCAGCCCAGATTCCATTTGTAGTCGAAGCCCAGGCCACTGCTGGCCGTTGACGCGGTCACGCCCGGCCAGGTCGTGGATTCCTCGGCGATGGTGATGCTGCCATCGGCGCGCTCATGCACGCTGTCATTGAGTGCGCGCAGGAATTCGACTGCCTCCAGGTTCTCTCGCCCTCCGTGACGGTTGGGCACCCATTCGCCGGGCGCGCGGCTGTAATCCCGATACAGCATCGATGCCACCGCATCGACACGCAGACCATCGATATGAAAGCGGTCGAGCCACTGATGCGCGCTCGCGATCAGCATGGCGCGGACTTCGTCGCGTCCCCAGTCATAGATGCAACTATGCCAATCTGGGTGGAAGCCTTCGCGCGGGTCCGCATACTCGTACAGCGCGGTGCCATCGAAACGCGCCAATCCATGCGGATCATCCGGAAAATGCGCCGGCACCCAGTCCATGATCACCCCCAGTCCCGTGGCATGGCAGCGATCGATGAATCGTGCCAAGGCGGCCGGTGGCCCATAGCGGGCAGTGGGCGCGAATTGACCGAGGGGTTGATAGCCCCAGGACCCGCCGAATGGATGCTCGGCCACGGGCATCAACTCCACATGCGTGAACCCCATGGCGCTGACGTAGGCGGGCAGACGATCGCTCAGGCTGTCCCAGTCTTGTGCGTCGCTCCACGAGCCCGTGTGCACTTCGTAAATCGCCACCGGCTGATGCGGCGCGGCGTTGCGGGTATCCATCCAGGCATGATCCTGCCAGTGATGCTCATGCGGATCGGCAATTACAGAAGCAGTCGCCGGCGGCCGCTCCGTTTGCTGGGCAAGCGGGTCCGCTCGCCAGCCCAGTCGTCCTTCACAATCAAGGACGGCAAACTTGTAGCGTTGGCCGGCCAGGGCATGCGGCAGGAAAAACTCCCAGACACCGGACATTGCATGGCGCCGCATGCCATGACGGCTCGGGTCCCAGCCGTTGAAGTCACCCACCAACGAAACACGCCGGGCATTGGGCGCCCAGACGCAACATCGTAATCCCGTTACGCCGTGGCGCTCCTGCAGCCGAGGCAGCATGTCCGACACGGCACGCCAGTCGCCGTGCGAGAACGTCGCCAAGGTGCTATCCGACAGACAGGTGTCAAATGCGTAAGGATCCGCCAGCTCCTGTTCGCCGTCGGGCCAGCGTACGCGCAACCGGTAGTCAGCCGCCCCGATCATTTGCAGCCCGGGCGCCACAACATGAAACAATCCGTCGTGACCAGCCAGCTCGATCTCGTCGCCATCTCTCAACAGGAGATAAACCGCGAGTGCGCCCGGCATCAGCACCCGCAGGATTTCGCCATGCGGACCGAGCACCGAGAACGGATCGCCGTGCGTGCCCTCGAGCAACGCACAACGCTCGGTGTGGAGCAATTGATCATCGCTCATGCAAGCGCGCCCGGGCAGGCTGCCACCGATCCGGCAGTGTCATACCGTCGCAGGGCAGGGCGGAGCACCGACATCTTTATCATCCTATGCCGATATCGCCGACTGCGACCGGGCCGACTTGCCCAGCCGCATCTGTCTGGCGTGTCCGGGCACGCTCGGCACGCGCCCGTCCGTCAATGCGGCGAACAGTTCCAGATAATTCATGACGGCATGCGACCATCCGTGCGCGCTCCTCATGGCGTTACGTTGCATGGCGCGCCATACTGCGTCGTGCGCACGCAGATGCGTCGCTCGCGACAGGACGGCGTCGACACCTTCGGAATCCTGCGGATCCAGTATCAGGCCATTGGCGTGCATCATGGCGGTCTCGCCCGCATGGCGGCCGGGATCGTGTACCGAATCCGCCAGTCCGCCCACCGCGGTCACGATCGGGAGCGCGCCATAACGCATCGCGTAACGCGGGGTCAGTCCAAACGGCTCGAAACGGCTCGGATGCCATAGCACGTCCGCGCCAGCGAGCAAACGATGAGCGAGCGCCTCGTCATAGCCGATATACACACCGCAACGTCCTGGATAGCTGACCGCAATATCGCTGAATGCCTCTTCGAACCGTCGCTCGCCTTTGCCGATCAACACAAATTGCAGCGATGGATGCGCCGCGAGTGCCTGCGGCAGCATTCGGGCGGTGAAGTCGGCCATTTTCTGGTCTGTCAATCGGCAGCAGGACACCATCAGCAAGGCCTGTGGATCCGGCACAAGGCCATAGGCGGACTGAACATGATTTTTCCAGCGTGCCTTGTTGCCTAAATTATTCTCGCTGAATCCATTGGGCTGCAGATAGACGTTGGAAGCCGGATTCCACAGCTCGGCATCGATACCATTGGGCAGGGCGACGAGGGCTTCGTCTCGCGCGCATAGTGCGTCCTGCAAACCACAACCGAACTGCGGCGTCAGAATCTCGCGTGCATAGGTATGGCTGACTGTCGTGACGCGATCGGCGTGCAGGATGCCGGATTGCAGGAAATTCAAACGTCCTCGCGCGTGGAGCCCGGCCACGTCTTGCATACCGGCCGACAAGCCCAAGTCGGCAATTTGCTCGGGTTTGAATACGCCCTGGAACGCCAGATTGTGTATCGTCAGTACCGTTTTTACCGATCGTACGCCCGTGCTCTTTACAAGCAGGGGCGCCAGACCCGCATGCCAGTCGTGCGCATGCACGATATCGGGCCGCTCCAGACCCGGCAATCCGACCGCTACCGCGGCGGCGGCATGTCCCAGCGCGGCATAGCGGCGGGCATTGTCGGCGTAATCGTGACCCGTCTCATCGACATAACAGCCTGGACGATCGAACAACGCCGGGTTGTCCAATAACAGGCAAGCCAGGCCCGTTATACGACAATGACCCGCGACCAGGCGGGCAGAGCCGCCCGGCATGCCACCGATCGGCCAACTACTATCGATGCGGACCTTATCCAACACCCCGCGATACGCCGGCAACAATAGCCGTACTTGTACACCCGCACGGCTCAACGCCTGCGCCAAGCCGGTCACAGCATCCGCCAGCCCCCCGGTCTTTACCAGTGGATACGCTTCCCCTGCGACTATCAATACCGTGGTCGACATGTTGGCTCCCTGTTGTGAACCTCTGAACAGAACAAGAGCAAGCGGCATGCCTGGTCAGATCGCGGGGGTGCTGCTGGCGTTTTCGCGCAAATGTATAGTCCGCCCGTCCGGACGCAAGGTGACATCGCGCGCGGCAAAAGCGCCGAAAATGCCGAGATAGATCGCCTGCGGGGCACATGCCCAGCGTCCGCCGCTATGGGAAATCAGCAAAATTCACTAGGCGCTGCGGATTAGCGGGGTCCAGGTGTTCCCAATACGATCCTTCTTTGCGGGCGATGTGCTTGACCAGCACCTGCATCGCTTTGCCCAAGTCTCGTTCTTGAATCGCATTGGCGATGGCGATGTGTTCGTGCTTCGACTTTGCCATATGATGCGGATCCCTTCCCAGCCGGTTGCGCAACGCAGCCATCTTGGCGCTGATGAGCGCATAGGCGCTCGAGAGATAGGGGTTGTTCGCCGAGGCGATGATCGTCTCGTGAAACTCGGTATCCAGTGCGAGGTAGTCTGCTATGCGCTGCTCGGATTGCGCGGCCACCATCTTTTCTATGATCACGGCCAGGCGATCGGCCAGATCCGACTGAGGATCGTCGAGCGCCAAACGGATAGCGACGGGCTCCAGAGCAAAGCGGAGCTCGCATAACTGCTCGAGTTCGCCTGGCTGCAATTCAAAGACATAAGTGCCCGATTGCGGCTGTATGGTCACCAGTCCTTCTTGTTTCAGCAAAGCGAACGCTTCTCGCACCGGCGTCGTCGAAACGCCGAGCTCGTTGGCCAGCGCATTTTCTGACAGCCGCTCCCCGGGCAGGACTCGCCCCTCCACGATCATGCCGCGAATCGCCCGGATCACTTCATCGACGAGCAGTTTCGGCCGCGTGATACGGGTGGCTCTTTTGGTATCCGGTTTGACCACCTTTGTCGTCGATGGCGAATTGCCTGCTGATTTCATCTGGAACCTCTTTACAACGCTGGTCAAGATGCTATTCTACTCACACTAAAACCTAAGGTAGTAGTTTAGACGGTAGAGCCAGCCCGTTGTTGAATTGCCTGTCGCGTCGCGTGCTTGGGCAAAGGGGCCAATGGCCGAGTCCGTCTGGAGGAGACTGGATGTTTGCACGCATAGACGGCGCCTTTATCTGGCTGAACAAATTCATCCTCGGCCTGCTTGTCCTGGCGATGACCTTGCTGGTATTCGCAAATGTGGTGTTGCGTTATGCCGCGGGCGACTCGCTGTCTTGGGTAGAAGAGCTCACCCGCTACATGATGATCTGGTGTGCGTACCTGGGCGCTGGCCTTGCATTGCGCAACGGGTCGCATGTGGCGGTCGAAATCGTCCAGGATGTGCTGCCCGTTCGCACCATGCAGGCGTTGCGGTTTGTCGTCGCCGTTGCGATGCTGATTTTTCTCGTCGTCGTCGCCTGGTACGGATTCCACTATTCACGCATGACAATGACGCAATCGTCGGCAGTGCTGAGCCTGCCGCTGGGCTTGGTTTATCTCGCCGTTCCCGTCGGCTGCGTGCTGTCTACCTTGCATCTGCTGTTGGGATTCCGTCGCTACGTCAACCGCCAGTTCGAACAGGACGCCGCAGTACAGGTCGCCGAGCAAGCTCCCGCTATCGTCTGTGCTGACGGGGTGCGGCCATGACCGCCGTACTGGTTCTGGTGTTTGCCGTCACGCTGTTGGCGGGTGTGCCTATCTCGATGGCAATGGGCGGGGCAGGGCTGGCGTCGCTATTGTGGGGAGGAAATATTTCTCCCATGCTGGTCGCACAGCGTCTCTTTAGCGGCCTGGACAGCTTTCCCATCATGGCGATCCCGTTTTTTATCTTGGCCGCCGAGTTAATGACGGGCGGGCGCATTACAGACTTGCTCGTCAAGTTCGCCTGTCAATTGATAGGCAATGTGCGGGGCGGATTGGGCTATGCCAACGTACTCATGGCGATCTTTATGGCCGGTCTCAGTGGGTCGGCCTTGGCCGATGCCGCGGGTCCCGGTTCCGTCGTCATCCGCATGATGCGTCAAGCCGGCTATCCACTCGGGTACGCGGCAGGGCTGACCGCCGCCGGCGCCATCATCGCGCCCATCATTCCGCCATCGATCATCATGATCATTTACGCCTTGACCGACAACAGCGTCAGCGTGATCGGCATGTTCCTGGCAGGCATCGTGCCGGGATTGATGCTTGGCGCGTCGTTGCTTATCCTCAATTGGTGGACTGCCCGGCGCGAGAATTTCGTTTTCCCATTACCTCGTCCGTCGTGGGGAGCGTTTTTGCTTTCATCCTGGAAAGTCTTTCCCGCGGCGCTCATGCCATTCATCATCCTCGGTGGCATTCACAGCGGCCTGTTCACGCCCACTGAGGCGGCGGCAGTCGCCGCCGTCTACGCCTTTGTCGTGGGACGTTTCGTTATCTGCACGTTATCGATCAAGCAGATTCCACAGATTCTGGTGACGACAGCGTTGATGTCATCAGTCGTTCTGCTGGTCATTTCGATGGCTACGGTGTTTGCCTACATGCTGACCGTTTTGCAGATTCCGCAATCTGTCAGCCAAGCCATCGTCAATCTGGGCTTGCCGCCGCTCGGTCTGTTGATCGCTGTGTCCGTGTTCCTGTTGCTCTGCGGGTTGTTTCTCGACACACTGCCTGCCGTCATCATCCTGGTACCGATCCTGGCGCCGGTTGCGCAGACAGCGGGCATTGATCCGCTGCACTTTGCCATGGTGGTCATTCTCAATCTGACGATCGGGATGATTACGCCACCGGTGGGTGGCGTGCTGTTCGTGGTGTCGGCCATCACCAAGATGCCGTTATTGACGCTGGCCAGAGCCATCGCGCCCATGTTGCTCACCGAATTGGCCGTGTTCGGGCTGATCGTTTTGTTTCCTGGGCTGAGTACCTGGTTGCCGAATTTGTTTGGATATACCCACTGACCTCCAGTGCAAGACGGAGGCGCCACCATACGGAGGAGACTTATGCTGAAACGACTATGCGTTTTGACTTCGATCATGATCTCGTTAGGCGTTGCCGTGCCGGCGGCGGCCGCGCCCAAGACGCTGAAATACGCGCATTTTCAGCCAGCCCGCGAAGATCAACCCATGCACGCGGCCGCCTTGAAATTCAAGGCCTGCCTCGAGCAGGCCACCAAGGGATCGATCGAAGTGCAGATTTTTCCCTCTGGTCAGCTCGGCAATGCGACCAATGCGCTCGAGGGCCTGAAATTTGGGACGGTCGAAATGGCGGTGGTGCACGATGGCGGCATATCGAGCGTCTATCGCCCGTTCGATATCTTTGCCATTCCGTATCTCTTTCCCGACCATGCGACGGCCTACAAAGTACTCGATGGCAAGTTTGGCCAGGAATTCGCCGATGAAATGCTCAAACAGACCGGCATCCGGCTGCTCGCTTATGCGGATAACGGTATCCGGCACTTTACCAATAGCAAACATCCGATCAAGACGCCGCAGGATTTAAAGGGGCTGAAAATCCGTGTACAGCCGGCGCCTGTTTTCCTGACCATGGTCCGCGCGCTGGGTGCCAGTCCGTCCGCGATAGACTGGGGTGAATTGCCAGCCGCACTGTCGCAAGGCACGGTAGACGGCGAGGAAAACAGTGTCACCAACATCATGGCCGCAAGCCTCTACCAGAGCCAGAAATATGCGACCTTGGATGGCCATGTCTATAGCCTGCATGCGTATATGATCGGCGACACCTTTTACCAATCGCTGGATGACACCGAACGACAGGCCATCGACACCTGTGTCATTCCAGCGCGAGACATTCACCGTGATATGACACGCGCCCAGGATTTGTCTGCGGAAAAGGTTCTCACAGAGGCGGGCATGGAGGTGTATGTGCCCAGCGCGGACGAGATTGCACAGTTCCGTGAGATGACGCAGCCCACCGTGGTGACGGATCTCAAAAAATCCGTTGGGGAAAAGTGGGTCGATGGGTTATTGCAGGCAGTCAAGGAGGCGCAGTGACCAAGCGCTCACTGGCACAACACCCGCTGGTCGTAATCCTGGACGAAGGATATGGCGGAATCGAAGTTGAGGCACAGGCATTGGCTGCATTTGGTGCGCGCGTCGTTGAGATACCCTGCAGAGGATCCGCACAAGCGGTCCGCCAATCCGTTACCGAGGCGCACGCCGTGCTGGTTCGGGAAAGCCCCATCGACGCTGCCGCGATTGACGCGATGCCCAACTGCCATGCCATCGTGCGCTATGGCGTGGGCGTGGACAACATCGATCACGCCTATGCCGCCGCTCGCGGCATTTATGTCGCGAATGTCCCGGATTATGGGGTAGAAGAGGTGAGCGATCATGCGCTGGCGCTGCTGTTCGCGGTGGCGCGGCGCATTGTCACGCGGGATAGAGCGGTGCGGCAGGGCGTCTGGAATGTTGCCCGTCGCGAGCCCATGTACCGGCTGCGTGGTTCAACCCTGGGGCTGATCGGCTACGGACGCATCGCTGGCGCTTTGCATCGCAAAGCCCGTGGTTTGGGCTATGAACGGTGCTTGGTTTTCGATCCTTTTCTCAAGGATGCACCGGACCATGCGGAGCAGGTCGATCTGCAGCGGCTGGCCGACGAAGCAGACGTTGTTTCGCTGCATGCACCCTTGACGCCCGATACTCATCACATCGTTGATGCGGCGTTCATTGCTCGTATGAAGCCTACCTCTATCCTCATCAATACCTCTCGCGGCGGTCTTGTTGATAGCGAGGCGTTGGCAAGTGCATTGCGAGAAAACCGGATCTTTGGGGCGGGCCTGGATGTGTTCGAGAAAGAGCCGCCGAGCGCCGACAACCCGATTCTCTCGCTGGAAAATGCGGTTGTCAGTGATCATACGGGCTGGTACTCGGAGCAGGCCGTCGACGATTTGCGGCGCAAGGCCAGCGAAGAAATCGCTCGCGTGTTCTCGGGTCAAACGCCTCTGAATTGGGTCAATCGCTGGGATAGCTAGAGGATCCTCGGGAACGGTAAACGGTACTGCCGTTATTCAGCTCGCTGCAGACGCGCTACAGGCGCGTCCTCAGGCAACGCGAAGCATGCAATCAACATCCCTTTTACAGGAGCACGATCATGTCTGAAACTCCCAAACAATATTCCCCGATGACCCCTTATCAGCTGCCATTTCCCAAAGAGGCACAAAAAGAAATCGTGGTTCCTTTTGCGATTCCTGACGACGAGCGCGTGTGGGTTCCCCAGGCAGAAAACGTATCGTTTCGACCCCTCTGCCTGAACGCTTCACAAGGCTATTGGATGAACCTGTTGCGCGTCCGTAAATCGGGGGTGCTGAGTCGCCATCGCCATCCGCAAGGGGTGCACGGCATGGTGCTAAAGGGCAGGTGGAAGTATCTCGAACACGAGTGGACTGCCACCGAAGGTAGTTATGTTTACGAGCCTCCAGGCGAGACGCACACCCTGTACGTGCCGGAAGACGTTGAAGAAATGATTACCTATTTTCAAGTGAACGGCGTGATGTTCTATTGCGATCCGTGGGGCAACTACACGGGTTACGAGGATGTTTTTACCAAGATCGATATGTGTCGCAAGCATTACGAATCGGTCGGCCTGGGCGAATCATACGTAGACCAGTTCATTCGCTGAGAGGAATTGCCATGACGTTCAAGGAAAATCTACTCGAAAGGAAAAGGGCGTTTGTCGCTGGAGGCCGCTCCGGTATCGGCGCCGCGATTGCCAACCACCTCGCGCAGCTCGGTGCGAACGTGGTTGCGGCAGGTTTGCCACCGCCTCCCGATGTGCCCGACACGCTGGGAGAGGACGTCACATCCGTGACGCTCGATGTGCGCTCTACCGCAGACGTTAACGCTGCGCTCAGCGACTTCGAACGGTTGGATATCGTCGTGAACTGTGCCGGCGTGATCCGGCGCGGGGACGAGCACAAAGTCGACGTTTTCGAACAGGTGCTCGATATCAATCTGAATGGCACCATGCGCGTGTGCACCGGCGCTCGCGAGTTACTCAAACAGTCATCGGGCTGCATCGTCAATACGGCTTCCATGCTGAGTTTTTTTGGCGGGGGTCTGGTCCCAGGCTATAGCGCGAGCAAAGGCGCGGTGGCGCAGTTGACAAAATCACTGGCGATCGCCTATGCGGCCGATGGCATTCGTGTCAATGCCGTGGCGCCCGGTTGGATTGCAACGCCCTTGACTCAGGCGCTGCAAAACAACGAAGACCGCTCTCGCGCCATTCTGGAAAGAACGCCGATAGGCCGTTGGGGTACACCCGCCGAAGTCGCACAGGTGGCGGTGTTTCTGTGCACGCCCGCGGCATCTTTTATGACAGGTGCGATTGTGCCTGTCGATGGGGGGTATCTCGTGGCATAGTGCGCTTGATCCTGTGCCGACAGATCGCGTAGACAGTCCTGCGCGGTTTTATACTGAGCTCCATATCCTACTAAGCGAGCGCTTACAGTGAGAGATCATTGGCCCTTTCTTTACGTTCGCTATACCGGTCCACCAGATACGGCTCGATATCGCGTGTGAGCAAGGTGAATTTCATCAATTCCTCGACGACGTCGACGATCCGGTCATAGTATGGGGACGGCTTCATCCGCCCGCTGTCATCGAATTCTTGATAGGCCTTGGCCACCGACGATTGATTGGGAATCGTCAACATTCGCATCCAGCGGCCAAGCACTCGCATTTGGTTTACGGCATTGAATGACTGCGAGCCGCCCGACACTTGCATGACCGCAAGCGTCTTTCCCTGGGTAGGGCGCACGGCGCCGGCTGACAACGGTATCCAGTCGATCTGCGTCTTCATCAACCCTGTCATGGCGCCGTGACGTTCGGGTGAGCACCAGACCATCCCTTCTGCCCATTGGGCCAACTCGTGTAGTTCTTGTACCTTCGGATGGCCTTCGCTGGCGGTGTCATCTACCAACGGCAAACCTGAGGGATTAAACAACCGGGTTTCGCCGCCCAAGGCGCGCAGCAACCGCGCGGCTTCCTCAGCAACAAGTCGGCTATAGGAACGCTCGCGCAAGGAACCGTACAACAAAAGAAAACGCGGAGCATGAGTGGCCCGTTGCAGAGGGAACAACGCGGCCTCGTTTGGAGTTTGAAATAACGAGCCGTCGATGTTCGGCAGATCTTTCAGGGCATCAGACACGTCGTCCCTCCGCGTCGATGACCGGCTCCCCGTCTTCTTTGTGGAAAGCACCGCGTTGTGGCTGGGGCAGGATGTCCAATACTGCCTCCGAAGGTCGGCAAAGACGGGTTCCCATCGGCGTGACGACAATCGGGCGGTTAATGAGAATCGGGTGTTCAAGCATGAAATCCATTAATTGCTCATCGGTCCACTTCGGATCAGAGAGTCCCAACTTATCGTACGGCGTGCCTTTCTGGCGAAGGACATCGCGTACGGGAGTGCCTATCGCAGCGAGCAACGCTCTGAGCGTTTCCCTGTCGGGTGGGGTTTTCAGATACTCAATGACGTTGGGCTCCTCACCACTGTTTCGAATGAGGCTCAATACGTTTCGAGAGGTGCCGCAGGCAGGGTTGTGATATATCGTGATCGAACTCATGAAGTGCCTCTTGATTCAAGACTGAAATTTCAATGCGAGGTCACAGGCATAGGCTGCGCCCGCAAAACCATCAACGCGCCAAACGCCATCAAACCGATTGCGCCTGACAGCAATAAGGCGTTCGCTCCCCAGGCATCCAACGCCAATCCGAAGAGAAACGGCGCCAGTGCTTGAGCAACTCGCGCCGGCATCATTAGCCAGCCCTGGCGAGCGCCATAGCCTTGCGTGCCAAAGAGCGCCAGCGGCAACGTGCCTTTTGCAATGGTGAGGATGCCGTTGCCGGCACCATGCAAGATGGCGAAGGCGGGCGCCAATGCCGGACCCGCGAACAGCAACACCGTGACGCCAATAGGATGTGCCAATGCGGCCAAGCGGGCCGACAGCAATGGATGCACGTTGCGCAGCAAGCCGAACTCCAGCAAGCGACCTGCCACTTGCGCAGGACCGATGAGAGCACCGACCGCGACCGCCGCTGCAAGACTGGAACCGGTGGTCTCCAGCATTCGCGGCAGATGCGTGGCCATCGCCGTGCTGATGAACCATGTCGCAGCGAAGACAAAGGCGAGGAGGGCGGTCGTCAGCCCTTGCCGTCTGGGCGCTGGTGTCGGGGAGATTTCAGCCTGCGTTTGATCGTCTGCGGGCAGTTTCTCTATCTTGGCGGCAACGGTCGCACGCGGTAGCAGGGCGTTCAACGGCAGGCCGATCAGCAAATGCATGATGGCCCACCCAAAGCACGCGCCGCGCCAACCGAACTGCGTGTCCATCCAGGCCGATATCGGCCATCCCACCGTGCTGGCAAACCCCGCAATCAATGTGATGCCTGTGATTGGCCCTCGAGCATGGTGACCATACAGGCGGACCAGACTGGAGAAGGCAGCTTCGTAGAGGCCAGCGCCCATCGCCACCCCCAAAACGAGCCAGGCGATTACCATCGTCCACAGCCCTTGAGACATGCCCAGCATTGCCAAGCCCAGGGCAAATAGCAGACTGGTGCCGACGAGCACCACGTGTCCACCATGGCGGTCAATCGCTTGTCCCGCCCAGGGACCGACGAGTGCCGATGCAATCAAAGCGCCCGAAAAG
>Ga0182745_1004121_pt1 | contig 12194 bp, 10 predicted proteins | sample eDN3rd30CKraftBY_FD_128523 | JGI IMG/M metagenome (GOLD analysis project Ga0182745, IMG submission 128523) | Enriched backyard soil microbial communities from Emeryville, California, USA - eDNA 3rd pass 30_C Kraft BY (version 2) (version 2) | ecosystem: Environmental > Terrestrial > Soil >... | reverse complement strand
GGTGGAACCACGTAGCCGAATGTCTTATTCGTGAAATAAGTTGCTTCTCGCATGAAATGCGAACATCGAATTACATAAATCACACCATTGATCACATAGGCAGGTGGCAGTTTTTGCCGCTGCCAGTATTCTGAGTGATGAGGCAATTGCATGAAATCACTCAAAAGCCCGTTCGCTTTCATGGTTTTGGTCCAATAGGGATGACTTTTCTGCGCGGACACCCCGACGACACTATCGGCATCGTCACGCTCGGCAATAGCGCAGGCTTCATCAATATCTAAGGCTGTTCGAAATGGCGATGTCGGCTGGAGTAAAACGATATAGTCAGGCATGCGGCCTTCGTCCTTCTCCAACCAAAGAATGGCGTGCCTAATCACATCAGAGTGCGGCGAGCTATCCTGGGCGAGATCGGCAGGCCTCATAAATGGCACTTCCGCGCCAAACTGTTTGGCCACATCGGCGATTTCGTCGGAGTCGGTAGAGACGATCGTTCTCTTCAGGTATCTGCTGCCCAGCGCAGCTTTTATGGTCCACGCAATAAGCGGCTGGCCACCCACATTGGCGATGTTCTTGCCCGGCAGCCCTTTCGACCCGCCGCGCGCCGTAATCAAACCGACAAACCTTGCCACGCTAATTAATCCGAATGCAAAGATCGACAATTCGTCGACACGATTGGCCATCGAGAACTGTGCTGTCATTGCGATCACCGCGATCATTCAGCATCAACGACCGGGCGAGACCAGGCAACTCGTCAATATCAGTATTGACGTGAACTCCGGGCAGATTATCGAACAGCAGATAGCCGAGATTGTAGTGTTCGAGCGCGATAGCTGGAATCGACAGCAAAGACGCCCATTGCAGGGTTGTCGAGTATGCGACGAAAAGATCTGCGGCAACCACAATCTCACGAAGCGGCTGGCGCGCTATGGAAACTCCGGCACTTTCGGCCAGATGCACGTAATCTTCGAGACGCTGTCTTGGGTGTAAACTAATCAAGACGTTACTGCTGACCTCCTTGAGGCGCCTGAAGATTACCTCGCTATCAAGGAGCTGGTCAGGCTGCGCAGACATTCCGTGTTCTCCCAGAACGGGAAGAGCGCAAATAACTAATTGTTGGGCGCGATCAAATCCGTGCTCCGCATATAGATGATCGCGAATTTCCTGAGATCGACTTCTGGATGACCACAGTTGGTCATAGCTTGGCTGTCCGGAAATAAACACTTTGGATTCATCCACGCCGGCATCAAGCATCTTTTGTGCTTCGGCAGCGTCGATCGCCGCTACATAATTGGCGTTGCCTCCACCATAAGACCACGGCGCCGAAAGCGGTGCACCCGCGAGACTCATAGCAAGATGCTCGCCAAATGACAGGAAGCTAACCCGCTCATTCACGGGGTCATTTCTAAGATCTTTTTCTGCAAAAATAGCCGATCTAATCGCACCGGACCCTTTGAAATTCGGGTCGTTCATGCGACGGCGTAAATCGGCTGAAGCGTCCGCCCTGCCAAACTGGACAACAATCGACGGAATGCCAGCTTCGCCAGCCGACTTGATGAATCCGGCATCCTGCCGAATATCCCGGTCATCTGCGATAAGAACGGCTGCGATGTTTGGATTGATCCGCAAATAGCGACGACACATCCATCGCCCTTGCTGAACCGCCTCGTAGGTCGCCATGAAGTCGGACAACGTTCGCAACCTAAGCCGTGCGGCAGCGCGCGAGGCAACCCGCAACATGCCGAAGGCTATATGCAGAAGCTGCTCACCGCCAGTCAGGTGTTCCTTTCGGGTAAGGTCAACAATTTCGCTATCGCACGTCAGTCCTTGAAGAAATTTACTAGAGCCTGGGCGCACACAAACGAATATTGGCGTTATCCCGACCTCAACAAAGGTCTTCGCGAGGATATCAAATTCGGAGATGATCGGCCTGCGACTACACAGCAGCAAAACTTGCTGCGACATTGCTACCCCCTAGCTCCGCATAGTGGAACTGTTATCTGAGAATCATCATATATTTAGCTCGAAGTCGAGCTTGATATTTAATAGGTTGCGGGTCGCCGTGCGCATCACGCAAGCCTTCTAAATTCGGTTCGCGGCGCCGGCAAAGGCGGTGGCGGTGCAGGCAGCGGCGGGATCTGCCTTATGAGCCGCGCATTCATGGAGACATGCGATAGCCGTTCGAGCCAAGCGTAGCGCCCACGGCAAGCTGGCGAAGCCCCGCGAGCGCGAGCGTCATCAACTCATCGTCGGCCTGCGCGGAGCACATGGCATAAATCGGATAGAAGAAGCTCGGCGCGCCCGCGACCAGATGCAACTTCCCGGCAGCGATATAAGGCTCCACCACGCGCTGGCGGAAATAGCCCGAGCCGCCCGCATCGAGGATGTAGGTCAGCGCCAGCGGACCGAGGCCGACATAGAGCCCCGGATTGTTATCTTCCGGAAAGCTCAGTTCGTGATGATGCGCGAAGTCCGCCCCCCAATCGACATAGACATAGGTGTCCGGCTCAATCCCTCTGGCGTCCGGATCGGTCGTTACGAGCACCAGCTTCTCCTCCAGCAGCAGCTCGACCCGCGCGCCGGGACGGTATTGCGGCGCATACATGACGGCGACGTCCAGCGCGCCGGTCGAGACCTGGCTGGCCAGGCTCTCGGGTACATCGACCTGGACCCGCAACGCGACATCGGGCGCGGCCTTGCGCATCCAGTGCAGCCACTCGATCATCCAGGGATGCCAGAGGCTCAGCTCTCCGCCGATCGTGAGCACCGCGCGCCGCCCCGGCGGCACGGCGACCTGATGGCGCGCGCGCTGCCATAGCTGCACGAACATCGGCGCATAGCGCAGGAACTGCTCGCCCGCCGGCGTCAGCGACGCACCGTTCTTGTTGCGGATGAACAGCGGCCGGCCGAGCCGCTCCTCAAGGCTGCGGATCCGGGCGCTCACGGTCGTCTGGCTCACATTCAGTTGTTCTGCCGCGCGCACGAAGCTGCGCGTCCTGACGATCTCCAGAAAGGTCCGCGCAAGCTCGATATCCATAGCGGGTGTCTCCGGCTTCCGATTCAGCAAAATTATTGCATCAATATACTCGTTAATTTCATTTGTTTGCACTCTTAAAGCGCGCGACACTGCGGCACGACAGCCCGCCGCAGCGAGACCATCGCTGCCCGCTGCACCCAGCAAGGCGGAGGTGAACGACGCGATGACCAAGCCCCATCCGGATTCCGAAAAGGCCGATGTGCTGCGCATCGCCGCGGAACTGGCGGCGGCCCGCCAGCGATACGCCCTTGCCATCGTCATCGAGGCCACCGGATCGACCTCCGCGCATGCGGGGGACAAGGCCGTTCTCGATGCCGAAGGCGCCGTGATGGCCGGATGGGTCGGCGGCGGCTGTGCGGAATCGACCGTCGCCCATGCCGCCCTCGAATGCCTCGACACCGGAACACCGCAAACCCTCGCGGTGGATCTCGACGACGAGGTACTCGGCGCGGGCATGCCCTGCGGCGGCGCCATGAAGATCTATGTCGAGCCCTACATCCCGCGGCCGCGCCTCTGGATTCTCGGCCATGGCCGCGTGGCGGAAAGCCTCAGCCGGCTCGGCGCGTTCATGGCCTTCGATGTCATCGTCGATGACACCATGGCTTCGCCGGAGCGCTTTCCGGACGCCTCGGAGGTTTTCACCGACGATGCCGCTTATGAAAAGCTGACGCCGGCGGCGGAGGATTTCGTCGTGGTGGCGACGCAGCACCGCGGCGACCATCAGTCGCTTCAGCGCCTGCTCGGAACGGAGGTGGGCTATATCGGGCTGGTCGCGAGCCGCAAGCGCGCGGGCCTGATCCGGTCCTACCTCCAGCAGGCCGGCTTCGACCGGCCGGCGCTTGCGCGGATTCGCGCGCCCGCCGGCATCGAGATCAAGGCGCGGACGCCGGAGGAGATCGCTCTTTCCGTCCTGAGCGAAATCGTTCTGTTCGACCGCAGCCGCGCCGCAAAAGCCGATGCCGGGTCCGACCCCGCAAAGGCCGGCGAAGCAGACCCCGCGCGCCGCAAGCCACTTTCGAAAACCATCACCCACCGCCCCCTTGCAGTGGTTCCGGGAGGATAAGATGACCGACGCGGCAGTTCACCATGCCGAGAAGCCGCCGTTTGTGAGACGCTGGTTCTATTCGACCAACCACAAGGATATCGGCACGCTCTATCTGATCTTCGCCAGCCTGGCCGGCATCGTCGGAACCGCGCTGTCGGTCGCCATCCGTATGGAACTGCAAGCGCCCGGCTTGCAGTTCTTCGCCGATCCGTCGTTGTTCAACGCCCTGGTCAGCGCCCATGGCCTGGTGATGATCTTTTTCGTCATCATGCCTGCGCTGATCGGCGGCTTCGGAAACTGGCTCGTTCCGCTGATGATCGGCGCGCCGGACATGGCGTTTCCGCGCATGAACAACATCTCGTTCTGGCTGCTGGTCGCTTCGTTCCTGCTGTTCGTCATCTCCCTCTTCATGGAAGGCGCGACCGGCTCCACCGGCCATGGCGGCGGCTGGACGCTCTATCCGCCGCTGTCCGGCGCCGGCCAGCCGGGGCCGGCGGTGGATTTCGTCATCCTCTCCGTCCATCTCTCCGGCGCGTCCTCGATCCTCGGGGCCATCAACTTCATCACGACGATCTTCAACATGCGCGCGCCGGGCATGACCCTGCACAAGATGCCGCTGTTCGCCTGGGGCATGCTCGTGACAGCTTTTATGCTGCTGCTCTCCCTCCCGGTTCTCGCCGGCGCCATCACCATGCTGCTGACCGACCGCAATTTCGGAACGGCTTTCTTCGAGGCGCAGGCCGGCGGCGACCCGATCCTCTACCAGCACCTGTTCTGGTTCTTCGGCCATCCCGAAGTCTACATCATGATCCTGCCGGCCTTCGGCATCGTCAGCCATGTCATCGCGACGTTTTCGCGCAAGCCGATCTTCGGCTATCTCGGCATGGCTTATGCGATGGTCGCGATCGGCTTCATCGGCTTCATCGTCTGGGCCCATCACATGTATACGGTCGGCATGTCGGCGGGCGCGCAGATGTATTTTGCGATGGCGTCGATGATCATCGCGGTTCCCACCGGCATCAAGGTCTTCTCATGGGTCGCAACGATGTGGGGCGGCTCGATCCGCTTCAGCGTCCCGATGCTGTGGGCCATCGGCTTCGTCATCCTGTTCACGATCGGCGGCGTGACCGGCGTCGTGCTCGCCGGCCCGGGAATCGATTATGCGCTGCACGACACTTATTATGTCATCGCGCATTTTCATTACGTGCTGTCGCTGGGCGCCGTGTTCGGCATCTTCGCGGGCTTCTACTACTGGTTCCCGAAGATGTCCGGCTATCTCTATAACGAGTGGCTCGGCCGCGTGCATTTCACGCTGATGTTCATCGGCGTCAACCTGGTGTTTTTCCCCCATCACTTCCTGGGGCTCGCCGGCATGCCGCGCCGCTATGCGGACTATCCGGACGCCTTCGCCGGCTGGAACTTCGTGTCTTCCATCGGCTCGTATATCGCGGCGGTCGGCTTCGCCTTCTTCTTCGTGACCATCGCCGAAGCGATGCTGCGCAGGCGGCCAGCCGGCAACAACCCCTGGGGCGAAGGCGCCACGACGCTGGAGTGGACGCTGACCTCGCCGCCGCCGTTCCATCAGTTCGAAACGCTGCCCCGGATTGTCTAGACCGATGGATCGCCGCCGCTGACGAAACCGGATTTCAGCGCCGACGAGACGCGAGGCGGCAACAGGAGATCGGTCATGCTTCAGGAACTCGATGCTTCAGGCGTGGCGCTGGTTCTGTGGTCCGCCTGGTTCTATTGGTGGATGTATCAATGGCTTGAGTTTCTGTCTGCGCAGGAACTCGCCAAGGCGCATCGGCAGCCGCCGGAGCCGGAGCACGACGCGCCCGCCGTGGCGCAACGGGACCTGGAATCCGTCCTGCGGGAGATCTACCGGCGCGACGGCGTCGAGACGTCGGAAGACTTCCTCGCGGCCGCGCGCGAGACCTATGAAGCGATCATCATGGCTTATCTGTCAGGTGACCGGCCGGTTCTGCAACGGCGCGTCTCGCGCGAGGTGTGTGACGCTTTCCTCGAAGCCATCACCGCCCGCGAGGCGGCATCCAGCCGGCGGAACGCTGCATTTCTGCGCCTGTGCAAAGCGGAGATCGTCGATGGCGCGATGGCGCGAAACTGGATGCAGGTATCGCTGCTTTTCGTCGGTGAGTTCATAGAGCTGTCGCCGGACGTTGCGGAAGGCGGCCGCCGGGCTGTCCACCACGTCACCGAGGATATCTGGACATTCGAGCGCGGTCTCTGGGTCGGCTCCGGCGGCTGGACGCTGGTGGCAACGCGAGGCGCGTCGGTTCAGTCCTGAGGCGCCGTAGTTCACGCGAACGCCGTCATCAGGATCGGCATCACCTCGCGGATGCCGCGCCTTATCATCTCGATGGAGACATAGAGAATCAGGGCAAGTCCGATATAGGAAATCCAGTGATAGCTTTGCAGGAGCTTCGCGACCAGCGACGCGGCAAGGCCCATCAGCGCGATGGATATGGTCAGACCGAAGACGAGCACGCCCGGATGCTCGCGCGCCGCCGCAGCCACCGCGATGACATTGTCGAGCGACATCGAGACATCGGCGATGACAATCTGCCCGACGGCTTGCCGAAGCGTCTTCGTGCCCGGCGCGCCGGCGATGACGCCATCGGCGTTCAGGTCGACATCCAGAATGGCCTCGGTCGCGTTCATCTGGGCTGCGGACGTGACGCGCAGTTCACGCCACATCTTCCAGCATACCCATAGCAGCAGGATGCCTCCGGCAAGGGCAAGGCCGACGATCTGAAGCAGTTCCACGGCGACAAGCGCGAAGGCGATGCGCAGAACGGTGGCTGTCAGAATGCCGAATAGCACGGCGTGCGTCCGCTGGGTTGCAGGCAACCCCGCGACCGCCAGTCCGATAACGACTGCGTTATCTCCGGCCAGAACCAGGTCGATCATGATGACCTGGACCGCTGCGGAGAGAAGTTCGACATCGAAGATCATGTCAGGCTGCCTGTCAGCAGGCGCCGCGCGCTCGCGCGGAAAAAGGTCCGTCAATACGCCGCTTCATTGGAAGCTAGGCATCGGGCATCCGCTGGACAAAGGAATTTATTTGATCACGGAGAGCATGATTTCCGCAGCAACCCTCAGGCGGACACATGCTCGATCTTGTTGCAGGTCAGCGATCAGACGCCGCGCGGCCGGTCCCCGACGCAAAACCCGCCACGGTTTCCCGGGCGGGCTCACGTCACGCGCGATCTGCTACCATTACATCCGTGGCGCGGCCCGCACGATCTGACATCCTCAATATGGATGATGATTGCGTCACCTCGATGACAGAGGCGATCATGGCGACGCGGACACAGGACCGGGCGAATTCGACGGTCAAGATCACAGAATCACGGGAGAAAAGACATGAACGATCTTCCTGCGGGCCTGGCGCCCTACAGCCGCTCTCCGGAGTTCAGCCAGGATACCCTTCCCGCCGCCCTCCAGCGGGATCACAGCACCAAGGCCGGGACATGGGCCCTGATCCATGTGCTGGAGGGCAAGCTGCTGTACCGGATTCACGAGCCTCCCAGCGAAATCATGCTTGAGCCGGGAAAGCCCGGTGTCATCCGGCCGGAGCAGAAGCACGAGGTTGAACTGGCTGGTCCGGTCCGCGTGTTTATCGAGTTTCTTCGAAAGGCCGAATAGCGTCTTTGCCCGGATGAATGCGCTGGGTGAACCAGACCGAATTCGATGTCTCGGCTTTCAGGCCAGCGCCAGAGCGCCGGCCGCCAGTACGCCAGAAGCCAGCCCGGCCCAGGGAACCGCGCGCTCCGCATAACTGTGCAGCGCGGTGACTGCGAAGCCCGCGATCATTGCATAACCGGACCACTCGACGAGGCCCAGTTGTAGGTTGGCGCGCAGCGGAACCGCCGCGGACACGGCGATCAGCACAGCCCCGGCGATGCGCAGGGCGAGCGTGACGCCGGCGCCCTGCCAATGTCTCGGCCGCGACTGACGATGACGCTGCATGCCCAGACTGACGAGGGCAAGGCCGGCGAGCACGAACAGCGTGGACGACAACGCAATCACGCCGGCACCAATGCGACCACGGCCGACAGCAGGGCCAGCGCGAGCAGAAGATTGCGCCACATGCGCAGGACGCCGGCTGCCGCGAATGCATAGATCGCCACTGCGGTATACACCATGAATGACGCGATGCTTGCCCAGAGGACCGCCTCGGTGCGGGGAAGCGGCATCACCAGCGAAGCCGCGCCGGCCGCGACATAGGTGATGGCATAGCCCATCAGCACCGCCGCGCCGATGCGCGCCGCGACCGCCAGCGCATGCGACAGCCCGGAGCCTGCTGCTGTGGAAGGCTTCCCGCTCATGCCCGTTTCAACCGCATCGCCCGTCCGGGCAGCCCCGACGCCTTCCACGCGGCAAACATCAGGCCACAGGCGAGGCCAAGGTTCGTGGCGTGGAAGGACAGCAACACCGGGTCCCTGCGCGCGAGGGCATCCACCAATCCGCCAGTGGAAATCTGATCCACCAATGGAAGCGCCCCCGCCGCGACGGCGGCCAGGGCCCATTGAAAGCTCCAGACGCTGCGCAGCACGTGCTGGGCGCCATCGGCTTGCGTCATCGCGCGGCGGCGCGCGAGCATCGTCGCAAGCGCGATGGCGGCGCAAGCAAACCACACGAGAAAGAATACATTCACCTCCATGTCCGCACGGCCCGACACTGCGGCAGGAATGATGCGGTTCACCATGAAATAAGCGGATGTGGCCGTGAACATGCCGGCGATCACCCCGGCATTGAGCGCCTCGACGCCAAAGCAGGCCAGCGCTGAATGCATCTGCGGCTCATCTTTGGCGAACTCGCGAAGATGACGCGCGCGCCTTTTTGCGCCCCAAAGAACGGCTCCCGTCGCAATCACGACACAGCTTGCCGCGCTCATGACGAAAAACAGCCAGCGCAGCCATGGCGCGGCAAACTTGATCTCATGGAGAATGCGGAAGGCGCGAAAGGCCACATAGGCCGGCTGGCCTGTTTCGCCGCGCCGATCCAGGTAGCTGCCCGTGACGCCATCGAAGCGCAAGCGGTCGCTCCCGCCCCAGATCGCGCGGTCCGATACGCGCGCGAGTTCCACCCGCGCAGCGGAATCGCCGGGATTGAACACCGTGATGGTGGCGACGTGAAGATCGCCATCCCCGATCTGCGCCGCAGCGGCGACGATGCCGGACAGATCGGCGAGCGACGCCGGCTGGCCGGACGCTTTGGCCGCCTCGAAACCCGGCGGCGCCATCTCGCGGAACAGTCCCGCCCGATCGCCGCCGAAAGCGAGATCCAGTCCGCCCGGCATCCAGATGAACCACCAGATGACCAGCCCCGTATAGGTGATCATCACCGTGAACGGCAGCGACATCACGCTGCTGACCGTATGCGCGTCGAGCCAGGCGCGCGGCGGCGCGCGGCCGGGGCGGAAGGTGAAGAATTCCTTGAATATCTTGGCATGGATGATGATGCCGGTGAGAAGCGTCACGAACATCACCATCGCCAGCCCGCCGACCATCCACATGCCGGTGCGGCCGAGCAGCAACCCGTAATGAAAGCGGTAGATCATCGTGCCGCCGCGCGTATCGCGGACGGGCAGCTCATTGCCGGCCGCATCGATATAACGGCTCTGGAGCCGCTCCCGCGGCGCGGGCTGCCAGCGGATGCGCAACACATCCGCCCGCTCGTCCGGCAGATCGATCGTCCAGCGCAGCGCACCGGGCGCCAGACGCTCCAGCGCGCCCTGCGCCGTCGCGACAGGCGCCGCGCCCTCCAGCTTCCCATGAAGCTCCGGGGTCATCCAGTAATCGACTTCGAGCCGGAACACCGCGACGGTGCCGGCAAAGAACACGGCGAACAACACCCAGCCGAAGACAAGGCCGCACCAGGTGTGCAGCCATGTCATCGATTGGCGGAAGGTGCCCAGCATCGCTGGTCCTGTCAGTCCGGCCGGCCGGCGGTTACCACTTGGCGCTCACCTTCAGATGAACGCTGCGCGGCTCGCCATACCGGTTGCCGCTCGTGGCACCGTTGACCCACTGGTAATAGGTCTGGTCGAGCAGGTTGTTGGCCGTGAGCGTCGCCCAGACATTCGGCGTGAACTTATAGCCGATCTGCGCGGACAGCACCTGATAGCCATCCTGCACCCAGCGGATCGCACCGGACTGCGCATAGAAGGAGCTGACGATCTTGGCGCCGCCGCCAACGCTGAAGCCGCGCAGCAGACCCTCCTGAAACTCGTACCGGGTCCAGATGTTGTAGCTATGCGCTGGCGTCGAGCGGGAGAATGTGGTGCCCTCGTTGGTAACGGTGTCCCGCAGATACTTGGTTTCCGTATAGGCATATCCGGCGGTGATATCCCATCCCGGCGCGAGCTTGCCGGTAACTTCCGCTTCATATCCCTTGCTCTCCACCTCGCCGGCGGGAATCGAGAATGTGGGGTTGCTCGGATCCGCCAGAGAGCGATTGACATCATGAATGCGGAAGAAGGCGAGATGACCGATCAGCCGGCCGTCGAGCAGGCTGGTCTTGACGCCGGCCTCCCGCTGCGAACCGGTCCGCGGCGGCAGCAGGTCGCCATTCGCCATGATCGCCGTCTGCGGCACGAAAATATCCGCATAGGACGCATAGAGGGACACCTGCGGCAGAATATCGACCACGGCGCCATAGGTCTTGGTGAAGATACCGTTCAGTTCGGCAAGGTTGGTCTTCACGCCGGTGTTCTTGTTGAGGCTGTAATTGTCCCAGCGACTGAAGCGGCCGCCGGCGACCAGCGTGAGCCATTGCAGCGGCTTGACGCGCAGTTGCCCATAAGCGCCGGACTCGTTCTGCTCGGTCCGCGTGCGTCCCGCATAGGCGATGTTCGGAAACGGCACATTCGTGACGGGATTGAAGACATTCATCGAAATGGCGGGCGCCGACCCATTCTGAAGATCATAGGTGAAGCGCCGCTGATCCGCGCCGATGGTCAGGTTGTGGGTCTGCCCGAACAGCTCGAACGGCGTCGTATAGAACGCATCGAGCGTGGTGTTGTCGTGAGTGGGAGAAAACCGCACGCGGTTGAGATTTCCGTTTCCGGTGACCGGGTTGATCGCCGAGGACGGCGTCGTATAGATCGCCTCCGAATCGCGGGTGATGTTGCGGAAGGCCACCTTGATACGGCCGCCATTGTCGAACCTGTGTTCGACCTCCGCGAATTTATCCAGCGTGGTGGTTTTCCAGCGGCTCCAGTCCGCGCCGTAGAAAGTCGAACGCGGCACATTGAGCAACTGGCCGTTGGCAAAGGCCGGAAGGCCGAAGAAGGCCAGATAGTCCAGCTCGGTATAGGTCATGCCGACCGAGAGCGTGGTGTTCTCGGTGAAATCCACCTCGACGGTGCCATAGGCCGTCGGCTTCCGATAGAAACTGTTGTCAAGAAACAGCTTCTTGTCGTCATGGACACCGACGAATCGCGCCCTGATCCGCTTGGACGGATGCAGCGGGCCGGTCACGTCGAATTCTGCACGCTTCGTATCGAACGTGCCGAACGTGCCGCTGCCCTGGATCTGGAAGAAATCCAGCGCCCGCTTGCGCGAGAGATTGACCGATGCGCTGGGGCTTCCCCCACCATTGAACAGCGCATTCGGTCCACGCAGCACCTCCACGCGATCATAGACATAGAGGTCCGGATGCGTGAAGAAGTTATTCAAATTCGCAGTCACACCATCCACCTGGATGGTGTCGACGTGATGGCCGCGTGAATAGAAATCAGCGCGCCCCGCATCGACCTGCATGACATTCATGCCGGTCATGTTCTTCAGCGCACCCTCAAGGGTTGTCAGGTTCTGGTCGTCCAGCCGCTGGCGGGTCATGACGCTGATGGTCTGAGGCACCTCGCGGGTCGAAGCGTTGGACTTCGAACCGACACCGGAGCTGCTACCCGCATAGGAGCCGGAGTTTTCCGTCGCGGCCTGATCCTTTGAACCGTTTCCGGAGATTTCAATCGTCGGCAGTTCGAGATTGTCTTCCGCTACAGCCTGCGCTGCGGCTTCGGTCGCAAGCAAAGGCACGATTGAACCGAAGAGAGATACGCGCAGCACGGATACAAGTACGGACAATCGC
>Ga0182745_1004119_pt1 | contig 12197 bp, 9 predicted proteins | sample eDN3rd30CKraftBY_FD_128523 | JGI IMG/M metagenome (GOLD analysis project Ga0182745, IMG submission 128523) | Enriched backyard soil microbial communities from Emeryville, California, USA - eDNA 3rd pass 30_C Kraft BY (version 2) (version 2) | ecosystem: Environmental > Terrestrial > Soil >... | reverse complement strand
GCGCGCTTGTCGGAGTATCAGCGCAGCCACGGCATCACTCCCACCGAGAAGCTGGATGTGGAAAACGCCCGGCTGGAGGAAATCACCCGCCAGTTGCTGGAGGCGAAACGCAATGCGCAGGCCGCCGGAGCGCAGAGTGCGCAGGCCAATCGGGCTACCCGCAACGGCGAACTGCCGCAGGTGCCGGAAATCCTGAGCAACTCCCTGCTGCAGACCTTGAAAGCCGACCTGGTGCGTGCGCAGGCCAAGCTGGCGCAGTTGAGCCGGACCTATGCCAGCAACCACCCGCAATACATTGCGGCGGCGGCCGAGGTGGCCGAGCTCAAGTCGAAGATTGCCGCCGAGGTGGCCACGGCGCGCGGTTCTATCGACCAGGCGGCCAGAATCGCTCAGCAGCAAGTGGACGGCCTGCAGCGCTCCTTCGATGACCAGAAGGCCCATATTCTGGACCTGACGCGCCAACGGGACGAGATGTCGGTGCGCGAGCGCGAGGTACAGAACGCGCAGACCGCCTATGACACCGCGCTGCAGCGAGCCAGCCAGCTTCGGCTGGAGAGCCAGCTCAACCAGGCCAGTGTATCGGTGCTGGACCGGGCCACCGTGCCACTGTCGCCCGCCGGTCTGGGTTTCGTCCTGACGTTCATTCTGTCGCTGGTGTTCGGCGCGATGCTCGCCACCGCCCTGGCGGTGGCGCTCGAGTTGATGGACCGGCGCATCCGCAACGGTGACGAACTGGTGGCGATCACCGGTCTGGAAGTGCTTGGCGAAGTGCCGCGGTTGCGCGCGAGCTTCAAGGCGCGCGCCGCCCCAGCCGTACGGGGTGTGCGGACCATGCTCGAAAGCAAGCCCGCATGACGCGATCGGGCTCCAGCGACTTCATGTCCGCGAATTCAGCGATCGAGGGACCTATGGCATTCAATCCGATTCCCGAGCCGATCACCCAGCCGACCGATGCCTCCGCGTCGGTCCAGCCACCCGCGCAGGCCCGTCCATTGATCGGCGAGCTGTTCGCGGAGGCCGGCCGGGTGACCGAGCACGACATCAAGCGGGTGATCGTGCTGCAGCGACGCAAGGGACTGCGTTTCGGCGAGGCGGCACGCAGCCTGGGGCTGGTCAGCGACGAGGACATCCAGAGAGCGTTGGCGCGCCAGTTCAACTACGTGTACATCCGTCGCGGCGAATCGGGTCTGCACCCGATGCTGGTGACCGGCTACCAGCCGTTCAGCGCCGCCGCCGAAGCGTTTCGCATGCTGCGCGGTCAATTGATGCTGCGCTGGTTCAATCAGGGCAACAAGACGCTGGCGGTCGGCGGCCCACGCTCGGGTACGGGTTGCAGCACGCTGGTGGCGAACCTGGCGGTCAGCTTCGCGCAATTGGGCGAGCGCACCTTGCTGCTCGATGCCAACTTCCGTAACCCGGCACAGCATCTGCTGTTCGGCTTGTCGGCCGAGGTGGGGCTGGCGGACGTGCTGCTCGGACGCAGCAGCGTCGAGCAGGCCATCGTCACCATTGCGCAGCTCAATGGCCTGGCGGTGCTGCCGGCCGGTCCCATGCCACCCAATCCGCACGAACTGCTGAGCAGCCGGGCGCTGCAATACCTGCTGGACCTGGCCAAGGAGGTGTATGACGTGATCCTGCTCGATACCGCTCCTGTCCTGGACTACGCCGATGCACAGATGATTGCCGCGCGTACCTATGGCTACATGATGGTGACGCGCCGGCACCGAACCCGCCTGAGTGACGTGCGGGCCGCCCAGGAGCGGCTCGCGCCGTCCGCGGCGAGCTTGCTGGGCACGGTCGTCAACGACGAGTAGCCATGAGCGTCGCGCTTCCCTTGATGAACCACACCGCGGACGCAGCTCCGGACGACAGTCCCTGGCTGACACGGGCAGTGCTGTTCACACCCCTGATCACTGCCACCGTGCTGTCGAAGTTCTCGCCTGCCGGCATGGGCATGCCGGCACTCAGCCTGGTATTGCCAGTGACTTTCATGGTGGCGCTGCTCGGCCTGTTGCGTGGCCGCATGGTACTGGTCTCGCAGCGCGTGGTGTTGTTGCTGGTGATGCTGTCGGCGCTCGGACTGATTCAAGTGTGGCGCGGCGAAGTCTTTTCGCTGCCGTCCATGCTCATGATGATGGTGCTCAGTTGCGCCTATGCGCCCATGCTGCGCCCGGGGACGATCGATTCGTCCGCCGCGGTCAACTTCTTCTGTAACCTGAGCGCGGCCATCGCGCTGCTGGGTGTCCTGCAGTTCGCGCTGCAACTCGTGGTCGGCAGGGACCTGGTGTTTCCGATCGAGACCTGGGTGCCGGCCGGGCTGCGTTCGCAGGGCTACAACAATCTGGTGCCGCTGTTCTGGGGTTCGCATCTCTACAAGGCCAATGGCGTGTTCATGGTGGAGCCGTCGGTGTTCAGCCAGCTGTGCGCGCTGGGCCTGATCGCCGAGCTGACCACCCGCGACCGATGGTGGCGCCTGGCGGTCTACGCCGGCGCCATGGTGGTGGCCTATTCGGGCACCGGGCTGATGATCCTGGCCGTTTCGCTGCCGCTGCTGGTGGTGGTGCACCAGCGCTGGGACCTGGTGCTGAAGGGGCTGTTGCTGCTGCTGATCCTGGTGCTGCTGGCCGAACCGCTGAACCTGCAGGTCATTCTCAACCGGGTCAATGAATTCGGCTCCAGCGGTTCCAGCGGCTACGAGCGCTTCGTCGGTTGGCAGAATCTGTTCGCCGACCGGCTGTGGAACGATCCGTGGCGCGCCTTGTTCGGTTACGGCGCGGGCTCGTACTTCGACGCCGCGCAGGGCTACCGGGCCGGCGAGATGGCGCATGCCAAGATCATGTTCGAGTTCGGCGTGGTGGGCGCGCTGCTGTATTTCGGCTTCATCTTCTATTGTGTGTTCCGATCGCCGGTGCCGCTGATGCTGCGCGTGGCCGTCATCATTGCCTACTTCATGAACGGCGCTTATTCGCCCACCGTGACCGGCATCGTGGTCAGCGTGTTGCTATGGCCGTCAGCGGCGCCCAGGCCCGGGACGGGGCCGGATGCGGCGGCGGGAAGCGAGTCCTGGCCGCTTGACCGGGAGGTGCGCCGTGCGGCGTGACCTCGGCATCGACCTGATCCGCGGCGTGGGCATCCTGATGATCGCCGTCGATCACCTGGCGGGCGTGGTGGTCAGGCTGGAACTGCCGGGCACGGTCAATCCCTTCGTGAGCTGGACGCGGCTGGGCTGGTCGAGCGCGGCGGAGTTTTTCGTGTTCTTCTCGGGCTACCTGATCGGCGTGGTATACCTGCAGACGCTGCGCCAGCGCGGGCTGGCCATGACCTACGCGCGGGCCATGCACCGCTGCTGGCAGATCTATGCCGCGAACGTGCTGACGCTGTGCCTGGTGCTGCTGCTCCTGCATGACGGCATGTTCGCCAACCAGCAACTGGACCGGTTCGTGTCCTTGAGTGCTTTGGGAGACGGCGATGCGCTCACGGGGCTGGTGCGCTTCCTGGCGTTGCAGACCGCTCCCACCTTCTTCGAGATCCTGCAGCTCTACGTGATATTCCTGCTGGCGGCGCCGCTGGTGCTGCTGTTGGCGCGGCGCAGCGCCGCCGCCGCGATTGCCGGCTCAGTGGCTCTGTGGCTGGCGGTGCAGGTCGATCCCAGTTTCAATTTGCTGCGCTGGAACTTCAATCCCTACGCCTGGCAGCTGGTGTTCGTGCTCGGCATGGTGGTCGGCATGGGCGGCTGGTTCGGCAAGCTGCGCTCCATGACCTCGCGCTGGACCTCGCGCCGCAGTCTGCTGATCGGAACCGGGACGCTGCTGTCGATCGCGCTGCTGATCAAGATCGGTGACAAGGGTGGCTGGCATTGGCCGCTGCTGGGGCCGCTGCATGTGGCAGGCATCGACAAGACCTCGCTGGGCGCGTTGCGGCTGGTGCACTTCCTGGTTTCAGTGTTGTTCGTGGTGCAGTTGCTGCCGTCTTCCGAACGCTTGCAGCGCTGGCTGCCGGCGCGCGCGGTGGCGACCGTCGGCCAGTTTTCACTGGAATGCTTCTGCTTCAGCACCGTGCTGGTCTATGCCTGCATCGGGTTGCTGCTCAACAGCGTGGGCGTGGGGCCGTTCGTCCTGTCGTCGGCGGGAGTCGTCGTGCTGCTGCTGGTGTGTGGCTTCGCGGCCGCGCTGCGCTGGCTTCGGGGGCAGCCGTGGCGGGGTGACTCGTCGCGCGATGCCATGCCGTCTGATGCCGGAGCCCGCGATGCCCGAGCCAGCCCGCCAGCCGGCCCGGGCTACCTGCCATCGATTGCAACCTCGAGGAACCTGCCGTGATCGTATTGCTGATGTGCGTGGCCGTGTTGAGCCTGTTGCTGGCCCTGCATCCGTTCGTGACCTATCCGCTGTCACTGGTGGTGCTCAGGGCCTGGCGCGGTCGACAGTCGCCCATCCTGCAATCGCGTGGCGTGGAGTCACGGGTGCCGGCCCGAGCGCAACCGCTGAGTTTCTCCGTTTGCATGTGCGCCTACAACGAGGAGCGGGTGATCGAGCGGAAAATCGAGAACCTGCTGCAGTTGCGCCAGCGCGAGCCGGGGCTGCAGATTCTGGTCTATGTGGATGCGGCGACCGATCGCACCACGGAAATTTTGCAGCGCTACGCCTCCGAGATCGAACTGCATGTTGCGCCACAGCGCCACGGCAAGACCTATGGCATGAACCTGTTGTCCGGGCTCGCCCGCGGCGACGTACTGGTGTTCACCGACGCCAACGTCATGCTCGACCTTGCGTGTCTGGACGATCTGCGCCGGCATTTCGCCGATCCGGGCATCGGCTGTGTGTGCGGCAACCTGAACTACACCAACGCCGGTGCTTCCGTGACCGCCCAGTCCGGGTCGCTGTACTGGCGCTTCGAAGAGGCATTGAAGCGGCTGGAATCGCAGACCGGTTCCATGATGGGGGCCGATGGTTCGATCTTCGCGCTGCGGCGCAAGCTGCGACGGGCGCCGCCGGACCACATCATCGACGACATGTATGTGTCGTTGATGGTGCTGGTCGAGGGTTATCGGGTGATCCAGGCCAGCGATGTTCGCGCCTTCGAGGAGTCGGTCAGCAACTCGAAGGAGGAGTTCAGCCGCAAGGTACGGATCGCCTGCCAGGCGTTCAATGTGCATCGGCTGCTGTGGCCGCAGTTGCGCCGCAGCGGAGCGCTGAACCGCTACAAGTACGTCTCTCACAAGTTGACCCGCTGGCTGAGCATTTATTTCCTGGCGCTGTCGGCCATTGCCGCCCTGGCGGCTCTGCTGCTGGCGGGATATGTGGCAACGGCGGCGGTGCTGGTTGCCCTGGCGGTGCTGTGTGCTGTGCTGGGTTACGCCGCGTCGGTGCGGCCGTTCGTGCAGGTGGTCGACGTGTTGCTGGCGCTGACTGGCGCGGGTCTGGGGGTCTGGCGCTCGCTGCGCGGTGAGCGTTATCAGACCTGGAGTCCCGCCGCGTCCATTCGAGGAGGTTGAGGTATGCATTCAAGGATCACGATTGCGCTGGCGGCGTTGCTGTGTACATGGCTTGCCATTGCCGCCACTTCGACTGCCGCCGCTGCGACACGCTCGGGCGGCGCCAGGCTGGGCGTTTATCAGGGAGCGGGTTGCGATGGCGCCAAGCGCGTGCCGGAGTTCAAGCAATGGTTGGGCCGCGACGTCGACCTGGTGGAGGAGTTTCTGTCCTGGGGTGCGCTGGCGCAGGGCCGAACCTGGGCGTTGAATTGCTGGACCAAGGCCGGCCGCAAGGACCTGGTGCTTTCGATTTCGATGCTGCCGTCCGGCGCCAAACTGGCCGATGGCGCCGCCGGGAAGTTCGATGACGTGTTCAGCCGCTACGGCGCCATTCTGGTCGAGCGCGGCTTCGCCAATGCAATTCTGCGTATCGGTTGGGAGTTCAACGCGAATTGGTATCCCTGGGCAGCCAGCAAGGATCCGCAAGCCTGGGTGGCGTATTACCGGCGCATCGTCGGGTTGTTCCGCGCCGTGCCGGGCGCCAACTTCAAGTTCGATTGGAATCCGGCGGCCGGGCAGGGCCTGCTGTCGGCGGAAAGCGTGTACCCGGGCGACGACGTAGTCGACATCATCGGCCTGGATTTCTACAACGTGAACGTCAATCGTGCCGATCGCACGGCGCAGCAGCGCTGGCAGTCGCGCATGAATATGAAGAACGGCCTGAAATGGCATCGCGATTTCGCGCTGCGCCATGGCAAGCCCATGTCCTATCCCGAATGGGGCACAGGTACCAAGCATGGCGGTGGTGGTGGCGGCGACGATCCCTACTTCATCGACCAGATGGCGGACTGGATCGCCGGCAACAACGTGGCCTATCACGTCTACTGGGATTACCCAGACAAGAACTATAGCGCCAAGCTTTCCGACGGCAGCCAGCCCGCGGCGGGCGAGGCCTTCCGTCGTCATTTCGGTGGTAAGTGAGGGCGCGCCGTGCAAACCCACGCTTCCACCCAGCGGCGCACCGATTTCAATGTGGCCCTGAATGGCTATCGCGGCCTGTGCGCTTCGGTTGTGTTCGTCTATCACCTCGGCAGCTCCGGCATTCTGCCCTGGCCATCGGGTTCGCCGGTGGCGGATGCGACGAGCTACTTGTGGAATTCGCTGGCGTATGGCGTCGAGATGTTCTTCATGATCAGCGGTTTCGTCATTCTCGGCAGCCTGCTGCGCCACCCGAGCGTGGGTGGATTCCTCAAGGATCGTTTCGTGCGTATCTTCTCGGCCTGGGTACCGGCACTGATCGCGGTCACCGCGGTTTCCGTGGTCTTCGCGATCCGGCCGTTCGATCACGCCGGGCCGCTCGAGACCGCGGGGCTGTTCGTTGGCAATCTGCTGTTGCTGCCACCCATCGTGCCGTTCCCCATGGTGCATCGTGGCTCGTGGAGCCTGAGCTACGAATGGGTGTTCTACCTGCTGGCTGCCGCCGGTGTGTTGTTGTACCGCCGTGTGCCGCAGCGACACTGGACCATCGCCTTGTGGGGGATAGCCGCGGCCGGCTTCATTTGCCTGTTCCCGCGTTCGCTGTTCTTTGTCACCGGCGTGCTGGTGTTCAAGTATCGAGACTGGTTCGCCCAGCACTTGCGCTGGCTCAAATTCCCGGCGCTCAGTTTCCTGCTGTTCCTGGCCGCCTGGCGTTACACCGGCGTCATGCCGGCGCACCTGACGGTGACGCTGTTCGATTTTCTGTCGGACGGCCGTTGGATCGCCGTGCTGGTGGCGTTGGCCGCATCCATTCACATGTTCGCCAGCATCTGTCTGAACGCCAGCCGTCAGACGGCGTTCCTGCAGGGGCGGGTGTGCCAGTTTCTCGGCAACATCAGCTACAGCTTCTATCTGTGGCACACGCTGGCGATGGGTTTGGTCAAACGGCTGGTGGAGCCGTACGTGGTGCCGGACTATGGTGCCGTGGTCGGCTTGATCGTCTTCGGCATCGGCAGTCTTGCCATCGCGCTGCCGGTCTCCTGGCTGTCGTGGAAACTGTTCGAGGGCAAGCTCGCCAAGGCGGCGCGCCACGCGCTCGCTTCGGAGTCGAGCCTTGGGAGGGCGCTACGTGCAACGACCTGAGGTTGTTTCGCCTGTGGGCATGAAGTGTCTGTGGATCGCGCGCTACATGCCCTATCCGCTCGACGGCGGAGCCAAAGTGTATTCGGCCAAGCTGGCCGAGTCGCTGGCGGCGGCCGGTGCGACTGTGCGCTTTCTCGGTTTCGGGGATGCGCAAGCCGTGCCGCATGAGCTGCCCGGCATGCAATGGGTGCCGGTGCCGCACGGCCGGCGCAACGAAATCGCGGCACTGTTCAGCCCGCTGCCCAACGCCGCGGCCATCGACGCGACCAGCGCCTATAAATCATTGCTCGAGCGGCAGCTGAGCGAGCACTGGGATGCCGTCATATTCGACGGCTATGGATCGGGCTGGGCGCTCGAGCGCTGCCTCGCTCACCGTGCACTGCGGCAGCGCCGCCCCCCGCCGGGGGTTCCGCAGCGTCCCCGCCCGGTACTGGTCCACGTCTCGCACAACGACGAGGAGAGCGTGTGGTTCTCCCTGTCGCGCCAGGCCCGCACTTCGCCGCCCCGCCGGCTGGCGTTCTGGCAGAACTATCTCAAGGTGCGTGCATTGGAGCGACGGGTGGTGCGCAGCGTCGATCTGCTGACGGCGATCACCGAAGAGGACCGTCAATCGCTGAGCGCACGGGCCCACTCGGTGCGTTCGTTGACGCTGGCGCCCGGCTATGCGGGCGCGCCGGCGCGCCAGCGCCTCATTACCAGCGAGACGCCGCGCCGCGCCATCATCGTCGGTTCCTTTCATTGGGTGATGAAGCAGGAGAACCTGAAGCGCTTCCTGGACCTGGCCGACCCGGTGTTCGAGCGTCATGGTATCGGGCTGGACATCGTTGGTGACGTGCCGCAGGCGCTGCTGGAGCACTTCAGCGCACGCTGTCGCGCCACCCGCTTCCACGGTTTCGTCGATGACATGGCCGGTTTGTTGTCGCAAGCACGGGTGGCGGTCGTGCCTGAAGTGATCGGTGGCGGCTTCAAGCTCAAGTTCCTGGACTATTTCTTCGCGCGCGTGCCGGTCGCGACGCTGACGCAGGCGGCGGCCGGATTGCCGGAAGCGCTGCGTCAGCACACCTTGGCGGGCAATGACCTGCCGGAGCTGACCGATGCCATCGTGTCGCACATGGATCGGCTGGAGCAGCTCAACCGGATGCAACGGCATGCGCTGGAGATTGCCGCGGCCATGTTCAGGTGGGAGGACCGCGGACGCCAGCTCCGCGAGGCCATCGAGAACGTGCGGCAGGAGTGGTACGGCGCGGGGCTCCAGGTGGTACGGGCTTAGTGGGTCGGTCACGGCACAACGATCAGAGCACAACGAGGCAAACTATGGACGCAGTTCATCGTATCGACAGGGAGCGCGATTTTCACAACCAGAGGTTCGAGGATGATTCCGTGCGCGAGGGGCGCGTGCGGAAATTCTACGATGCCATCGGCTATGGCTTTGCGCTGTACCGGCGACGGGTCCGTGAAGAATGTGCCGGACGCGACGTGCTGGAGTACGGCTGCGGCACCGAGAGCCTGGCATTCGAGGTCGCACCGCTGGCGCGACGGGTCATCGGCATCGACATCTCGGACGTGGCGATCCGCCAGGCGCAGGCGCTGCTAAGTCAGCGCGATCTGTCCAATCTTCGCTTCGTGGTGGACAACGCCGAGGACCTGCACTTCGCCGACGGCAGCATCGACGTGGTTGCGGGCAGCGGCATCGTGCACCATCTGGACATCCCTCGCGCGGTGCGCGAATTGCGTCGGGTGCTGCGTAAGGGCGGCATTGCGATCTTTGCCGAGCCCATGGGCCACAATCCGGTGGTCAACTGGTATCGCAACCGCACGCCCGATCTGCGCACGCCGGACGAGCACCCTCTGTTGATGCGCGACTTGCGTCTCATGGGTCGCGAATTCGAGTCGATGCGGGTGACGTACTTCGGCTTGGTCGCGCCGCTACTGGCCTTCCTCACGGCGCACCCGGGTGACGGGACCCGGCTGACGCGTACCGTATGGTGGCTGGATCGCATGCTGTGCCGGGTGCCGCTGCTGCGTCGCTACGCATGGTTCTGCTGCGTCGAGCTGCGCGCTTGAGCGCCGGGCCGTGGTCATGAAAGTGGCTTTCGTATCGACTCTGTATGCGCCCAACGAGCGGGGTGGCGCGGAGCGCACGGTGCGGATCCTGGCCGAGTCGCTGGTGGCGCAGGGCCATGAGGCGGTGGTCATCAGCCTGGCGCCCGATGGCGTGGCGTGCGATGGCACGCTGAACGGCGTCAAGGTGTACTACGTGCCGCTGGCCAACCTCTACTGGAAGCAATCCGAGCCGATCAAGAGCCGGTTCTCACGCATGCTGTGGCATGCCATCGACGCCTACAATCCGTTCATGGCGCGCCGGGTCGAGCGCATCCTGCGCCGCGAGCGGCCCGACGTGGTGCAGACCGGCAACCTGCAGGGTTTCTCCGTATCACTATGGCCGAGCGTGCGGCGCTTGGGGCTGCCGCTGGTGCAGATGCTGCACGACTACTATCTCGGCTGCCCCAAGTCGACCATGACCCGGGGTGAGGACAACTGCCCGCGGCAATGCCGTTCCTGCCGGCTGTTTGCCACGCCGCGCCGCGCCTACTCGAATCTGCCGGCGGCGGTCATCAGCCTGAGCCGGCGCTTGCTGCAGCGCCTGGAGGGCACCGGGCTGTTCGGCGACGTACCCCACAAGTACATCATCAACGGCATCAACAAGTCCCGGCCGCAGCCGGTGCCGCGTGCCAACAAGCGTCCAGGCGAACCCATCGTGGTCGGCTATCTCGGCCGCATGGATGAGACCAAGGGTATCGAGGTATTGCTGCGCGCGGCGGAACTGCTGCCTCCACATCAGCTCACGGTGCTGCTCGGCGGCACCGGCGACGCCGATTACATGGCCAGGTTGCGGCAGCACCATGCCGCGGCCAACGTGCAGTTCCTGGGTTTCGTGGCGCCGTCGGATTTCTTTGCGCGCATCGACGTGCTGGTGGTGCCGTCCACCTGGGAGGAACCGCTTGGCCGCGTCATCTATGAAGGGTATGCGCACGGCATCCCCTCGCTGGTCGCCAATTTGGGGGGCATGCCCGAGATCGTCGAACCCGGGCGCACCGGCTACGTGTTCCGACCCGGCGACAGCGTCGACATCGCGGCGTATCTGCAGGGCCGGATCGCCGCCGGCTGGCCGGGACAGGCGTTCTTCGAAGCCTGCATCGAGCGTGGCAAGGATTTCACGGTGGAACGAGTCTTCGACCAGTACCTGCGCGTATGGGAACAGGCCATCGGGATCCGGACCAATGCGCCCCAGGTACGGCGTGCACGCCCGGCAGGCGAACCGGCGGCGACCCCGGCGAGGCCGTCGTGAGCGCCAATTCACCCGCCATCGGGGTCCCGCTGGTGCCCAGTGCTCGTGAATTGAATCGCAAAGCCTCGTCTTCGCTGTTCTGGCAGGCAGGCAAGCTCAGCGCGCACCTGTTGCAATACGTGCTGCTGGCACGCCTGGTGCTGCCGGCCGAGTTCGGCAAGTTCGCGCTGGTATATCCCTTGTTCATGATCCTGTCGGCGCTCAACGATGGTGGTTTGAGCACCGCCACGGTCACCGGCAGACAGTACGACGCGCGCCTGGCTTCCAATCTATGGTGGACCCAGCTGGTGCTGGGGGTGGTGGTGGCGTCGATCATGGTGCTGGGCGCGCCGGTGATATCGCTGATGTACGGGGTGCAGGACCTGCTGCTGATCGGCACCGGCCTCGCCATGAGCCTGTTGGTGGAATCCTGGGGCCTGCAGTCCAAGGCCAATCTGCGGCGTGACATGCAGGTGGAGCGCCTGGGGCTGGTGGAAGTGGGCGGCCTGCTGATGGGCTTGAGCGTCGCCTGGATCGCCTCGTATTGGACGCGGACCGTGGAGCTGCTGGTCATTGCGCACGTCGTCGGCGCAGCGAGCCGCACCGCGATTGCTTTTCTGCTGGCGCCGCTGCGGCCAGGCCGGTTCTCGCCGAGTCCTGAATACCGTCGCGCGCTGCGCACCGGCTGGCATGTGGTCGGCGGGGATCTGTTGAACATCATGCGCAACCAGAGCCCGACCATCGCCATCGGCTTCTTCATCACCCTGACCCAGGTGGGCCTGTTCAACCGTGCCAATCAGCTGTTCAGCATTCCGTTGACCATGCTGGCGCCCGCGATCGCCAATTTCCTGCTGCCACTGTTGTCGCGCACGCGGGAAACGCCGCAGCAGTTTCAGTTGCACGTGGTGAGTACCCAGCGCCTGTTCCTGGCGGTGGCCATTCCTATCAGTGTCTGGATCGCGCTGGGGCCGACGCACCTGGTCGTTTTCGCGCTTGGCGCGGAATGGGCGCCGGCGGTCACCATCCTGCAGTGCCTGAGCCCATTGTTCATGTCACAGGTGCTGGCGACCGTGGCACGCATGACACTGCTGGCCTCGGACCAGGCGCATGTGGATCGCAAATTCTCGTTCCTGAATCTGCTGCTGACGGTGCTGGTGGTGTTCAGCGCCGCGCCGTTCGGGGTGTACGCGGTGGCGCTGGCCTTGTCGATCTCCGGCCTCCTGCTGCGCTCGCCGCTGCTGGCCTGGTTTGCGATCCGCAACCGCAGCATGGCCTTGG
>Ga0182745_1004117_pt1 | contig 12199 bp, 9 predicted proteins | sample eDN3rd30CKraftBY_FD_128523 | JGI IMG/M metagenome (GOLD analysis project Ga0182745, IMG submission 128523) | Enriched backyard soil microbial communities from Emeryville, California, USA - eDNA 3rd pass 30_C Kraft BY (version 2) (version 2) | ecosystem: Environmental > Terrestrial > Soil >... | reverse complement strand
CGGGCTGCCGATGTTCATGGCGACGCTCGACAACCTCGTCATGACGAACGCGCTCCCGGTGCTGCGCCAAGAGCTCGGCGCCTCGATCGAAGAGCTCCAGTGGTTCATCAACGCGTACACGCTCGCGTTCGCCTCGTTCATCCTGATGGCGGTCGCGCTCGGCGACCGCTTCGGCCGCCGCACCGTGTTCCTGGTCGGCATCGGCGTCTTCACGCTCGCCTCGATCGGCGCGGCGCTCAGCACCGACCCGACCCAGCTCATCATCGCGAGAGCCATCCAAGGCCTCGGCGGCGCCGGCATCATGCCGCTCTCACTGGCGCTGCTGAGCGACGGCGTCCCCGAGCGCCGCCGCCCGCTCGCGATCGGCATCTGGGGCGGCATCGCCGGCCTCGGCGTCGCGGCGGGCCCGCTCGTCGGCGGCGCCGTCATCGAGGGCTGGAACTGGCAGGCGATCTTCTGGATCAACGTGCCCGTCGCCCTCCTCGCACTCCCCTTCGTGCTCGGCGCGCTCCGCAACAGCTTCGGGAAGCGCGTCCGCCTCGACTTCCTCGGCCTGCTGCTGTCGGGCCTCGGCGTCCTCGCGGTCGTCTACGGCATCGTGCGCGGCAACGACGCTGGCTGGGGCTCGCTCGAGGTCACCGGCTCCCTCGTCGTCGGCGCCGTCCTGATCGCCGCCTTCCTCCTCTGGGAGCGCCGGACGCCCACGCCCCTGCTGCCGCTGCGGCTCTTCCGCGATCGCAGCTTCTCGATCGCGAACGCCGTGGGCTTCGGCTTCAGCTTCGGGATGTTCGGCGCGGTCTTCATCCTCATCCAGTACCTGCAGATCGTGCAGTTCAAGTCGCCGCTCGAGGCGGCGATCATGACCACGCCGTGGACGATGGCCCCCATGATCGTCGCGCCACTCGCGGGGGTCTTCGCGCCGCGGGTCGGGACCCGCGCACTGCTCGTGTCAGGACTCGCGCTCCAGACCCTCGGCCTCGTCTGGCTCGCGATCATCACGCGGGCGGACACGTCCTACGGGGAGATGCTGCCGGCGTTCATCGCGGCGGGCATCGGCATGGGCCTCACCTTCGCACCGTCGTCGACCGCCGTCCTGGCGAACATCACGCAGCAGGACACCGCGAAGGCGTCCGGCACGAACTCGACGGTCCGCGAGATCGGCGTCGCCCTCGGCATCGCGGTGCTCACCGCGGTCTTCACGGGCGCGGGCGGAGTGCTCTCGCCGACCGGCTACGTCGACGCGGCGCGCCCCGCGATCCTCGTCGGCGCGGCGGTCCTCGCGGTGAGCACCGCGCTCGCGGCACTCCTGCCGGCCGGCCGCTCGGGGCGCTTCGCGACCCGGGTCCGCGACTGAGTCAGTCCTCGGACTCGTCCTCGTCGACCTCGCGCGGCTTGACGTAGGGGTCGGGGTCGCCCGCGTACTCGGCGTTCGCGGCGAGCGCCTCGACCTCGGCGTCGCGCTTGGCCGCCTCGGCGAGCGCCGACTCGATCGCGGCGGCGTTCTCCGGGATCGCATCGGGGATGAACTCGAGCGACGGGGTCAGTCGGACGGACAGCTGCCGCCCGACCTCGGTGCGCAGCAGGCCGGTCGCCGACTTGAGCGCGGCGGCCGAGTCCTTCCGCTCCTCCTCCGTGCCGTACACGGTGTAGAACACCGAGGCGTGCTGCAGGTCGCCGGTCACCTTGACGTCGGTGATCGTCACGAACCCGAGCCGTGGGTCGCGCAGGCCCTTCTCGAGCCTGCGCGCCACGATCTCGCGGATCCGGTCCGCCATCTTGGCGACGCGTTCTGGGTTGGCCATGTTCTTCTCCTGCCTCTTCGACTCGCCTGCGGCTCGCTCAGAGAGCGACAACCGGTCCCTGAGCGAGCGCAGCGAGTCGAAGGGTCATCAGACGCGCGGCTTCTCCCGGAGCTCGATCGTCTCGATCTCGTCCCCGACCTGGATGTCGTTGTACTTGCCGAGGCCGATACCGCACTCGAAGCCGTCGCGGACCTCGGTCACGTCGTCCTTGAAGCGGCGCAGCGAGTCGATCGCCAGGCCGTCCGCGAGGACCACGCCGTCGCGGATGACCCGCGCCTTCGCGTTCCTCGTGATCGTGCCGGACCGGACGAGCACACCCGCGATGTTGCCGACCTTGGAGGAGCGGAACACCTCGCGGACCTCGGCGAGGCCCGACTGGACCTCCTCGAACTCCGGCTTGAGCATGCCCTTGAGCGACTGCTCGATGTCATCCAGCGCGTTGTAGATGACCGAGTAGAACCGCACGTCGACGCCTTCGCGGGCGGCGCGCTCGCGGGCCTTGACGTCCGGGCGGACGTTGAAGCCGATGACGATCGCGTCGTCGATGGTCGCGAGGTCGATGTCCGACTCGGTGACCGCGCCGACACCACGGTGCAGGATGCGCAGCTGAACGCTGTCGCCGACCTCGATCTTGAGCAGCGACTCCTCGAGCGCCTCGACGGCACCGGAGACGTCACCCTTGATGATGAGGTTGAGCGTGTCGACCTTGCCCTTCTCGACGGCCTCGGCGAAGTCCTCCAGGGAGATCCGCTTGCGGCCCTTCGCGAGCTGGGCATTGCGCTCGACGGCCTCGCGCTTCTCCGCGATCTGACGCGCCATCCGGTCGTCCTCGGTCACGATGAACGAGTCGCCGGCGCGCGGGACCGAGCTGAGGCCCTGGACCTGGACGGGACGCGACGGGGTCGCCTCGGCGACCGGGTCGCCGTTCTCGTCGTGCATCGCGCGAACGCGGCCGTAGGCCGTGCCCGCGACGATCGGGTCGCCGATGTGCAGCGTGCCGGACTGGATGAGGACGGTCGCGACCGCACCCTGACCGCGGGTGAGCTTCGCCTCGATCGCGATGCCGCGCGCGTCCTTGTCCGGGTTCGCCCGCAGGTCGAGACCCGCGTCGGCGGTGAGCAGGACGGCGTCGAGCAGTTCCTGGATGCCCAGGCCCTTGAGCGCGGAGACGTCGATGAACATCGTGTCCCCGCCGTACTCCTCGGCGACGAGCCCGTACTCGGTCAGCTGCTGGCGGACCTTCGCGGGGTTCGCGTCTTCCTTGTCCACCTTGTTGACCGCGACGACGATCGGGACGCCGGCCGCCTGGGCGTGGTTGAGCGCCTCGATGGTCTGCGGCATGATGCCGTCGTCGGCCGCGACCACGAGGATCGCGATGTCGGTGACCTGCGCACCACGGGCGCGCATGGCGGTGAACGCCTCGTGGCCCGGGGTGTCGATGAACGTGATGTAGCGGTCGACATCGTCGTGCAGCTGGTGCACCTGGTAGGCGCCGATGTGCTGCGTGATGCCGCCGGCCTCGGCGGCGACGACGTTCGCGCTGCGGATCGCGTCGAGGAGCTTCGTCTTGCCGTGGTCGACGTGACCCATGACGGTGACGACCGGCGGCCTGGGCGCGAGGTCGTCCTCGTCCTCGTCCTCGAGCTCCGCCTCGAGATCGAGGTCGAAGGTCGCGAGCAGCTCCTTGTCCTCGTCCTCCGGCGAGACGATCTCGATCTGGTAGCCGAGCTCATCACCGAGGATGCCGAACGTCGCCTCGTCGAGCGACTCGGTCGCCGTCGCCATCTGGCCGAGGTGGAAGAGCGCCGTGACGAGCGCGCCTGGCTGGACCGTGAGACCGGTCAGCGACTCGAGCTTGTCGGCGAGGTCGGAGATCGACGCACCGCGCCGAAGGCGCAGGATCTGGCCGTTGCCGCGCGGCAGCGCGACGCCGCCGAGCGACGGGGCCTCCCGCATCTCGAACTCGGCGCGCTTCGTCCGCTTCGACTTGCGCGACCTGGCCTTGCCGCCGCCGCGCCCGAACGCGCCGGCCGTGCCGCCGGTGCGACCACGGCCCGCGGGGCCGCCGCCGGCCGGACGAGGAGGACCGAAACCGGTCCCGGTGCCACCGGCACCGCCCGGACGACCGGCGCCGCCGGGACGACCGGGCCCACCGGGCCCACCGGGACGACCGGCGCCGCCGGCACCGCGAGCAGCGCTCGCGCCGGGCTGACCGGGACGGAAGCCCTGGCCGGGGCGAGGCGCCTGCGGCCTCGGGATCCCGGCAGCGCCACCCGGACGGGGCATGCCCTGCGCGGCCGAGTAGGGGTTGTTCCCCGGACGCGGCGCACCGGGGCGCTGCATCCCCTGGGAGGACGAGTAGGGGTTGTTCCCGGGACGCGGCGCACCGGGGCGCGGCGCGCCGGAGCTCGGGGCCTCGGGGGCGTCCGGCGCCACCGGCGCCTCGCCGCCTGCGGCCTGCGCCGCCTGCGCGGCGGCCTGCGCGGCCTGACGCTCCGCGACGGTCGGGACGTGGACGGGCGGCGCCTCTTCTGCGACGACCTCGGCCACGGGAGCCACGGCCGGCTTCGGCGCGGCGGGCTTCGGCGCGGCGGGCGCCGCCGGCTTCTTCTCCGCAGCCGGCTTCGGCGCGGGCTGGACGCCATCGGCCTCGAGCGCGGCCTTGAGCTTGCGCACGACGGGAGGCGCGATCGACGACGCCGGTCCCTTGACGAATTCGCCGAGGTCCTTGAGCTTGGCGAGCGCCAGCTTCGAGTCGATGCCGAGCTCGGCCGCGACTTCGTGGACACGTGGGTTTGCCACAATTTCTCCTGTTCGGTGGCCGGCACCGAGCAGTCGAACTGCAAGGGCAAGCCTTAGTTGAAGAGCCTCACTTTGAGCCGCTCATCAGTTGTCCATGGGTGGGTCAGCCTGTTCTGTCGAAAGGATCGGATTCGATCCATAGCCCTGCGAGGGCGCTCGCATCGAGTTCCCCATTCGTCTTGAACGCCCGTTTGAAGGCGTGGCGCCGAATGGCGGCCTCGACGCAATCGCGGTCCCGATGGACCCACGCTCCCCTGCCTGGCAGGATCGCGTTCTGGTCCGGGACGATGGCTCCGTCTCGCGCCACCAGACGCAGCATGGCCGCCCTGGTGCCGCGCTGACGGCACCCGATGCACGTCCTCGCGGGTTCCATTCTACGCCCCCGGGTCAGAACTCCATGACATGAAGACCGTCAGCCCTCGTCCATGACGCTATCGGGCTGGATGTCGATCTTCGCGCCCGTGAGCTTCGCGGCGAGACGGGCGTTCTGGCCCTCCTTGCCGATCGCGAGCGAGAGCTGGTAATCCGGCACGAGCGCACGGACCGCCTTCGTCGTCGCGTCGATGACGAAGGCCTCGGTGACCTTCGCGGGGCTCAGCGCGCTCGCGACGAACGTCGGCAGCTCCTCCGACCAGTCGACGATGTCGATCTTCTCGCCGGCGAGCTCGGCCGTGACGGCGCGAACGCGAGCGCCGAGCTCCCCGATGCAGGCGCCCTTGGCGTTGACGCCCGGCTCGGTCGGTCGGACCGCGATCTTCGTCCGGTGGCCGGCCTCGCGCGCGACCGAGACGATCTCGACCAGGCCCTGCGCGATCTCCGGGACCTCGAGCGCGAAGAGCTTGCGGACGAGCCCGGGGTGGGTGCGGGAGAGCGTGATCGACGGTCCCTTCGGTCCGCGGGTGACGCTCGTGACGAAGGCCCTGATGCGCGAGCCGTGCGCATAGTCCTCGGTCGGGACCTGCTCCTCGGGCGGCAGGATCCCCTCGACCTTGCCGCCGAGATCGACATGGATCATCCGCGGGTTCGGGCCCTGCTGGATGACTCCGGCGACGATGTCGCCCTCGCGGCCCTTGAACTCGCCGAGGACCTTCTCATCGCCGATGTCGCGCATGCGCTGGACGATGACCTGCTTCGCCGCAGCGGCCGCGATCCGGCCGAAGTCCTCCGGCTCGTCCTCCGTCTCGCCGATGACCTCGCCATCCTCATCGGTCTCCGGGACGTAGATGTGGACGTGCCCGGACTTGCGATCGAGCTCGACGCGGGCCTTGCCCTCGTGCGAGCCCGACTTGTGGTCGAGCAGTCCGGTGTGGCGCAGATACGCCATCAGAATCGCCTGCTCGACGATCGAGACCAGCTCCTCGAGCGGGATCTCCCGCTCCACCGCGACGTCGCGCAGATTGCGGATGTCGATGTCCATGGCCGTGTCCCTCTTCAGTTGATGATCTTCAGTTGCGTTGGCCATCCAGGGTAGCCGATTCGCCCCGGGACGTGCCCTGCGGGTCTCGGCGTCCTACCATGAGGTCATGCATCGGCCTGGTGGCGCGATGGTAGAAGTCCTCACGGCGGCAACCCTCGTAGGGGCCGTCGCGATGGGCCTTGCGCTCTTCAACAGCGAGCACCGCGACCAGGAGGACATCGCCGCGTTCAATGCGGCCGCGACGCGAGCGTCCGCGGCGACCGTCCCGTACCACGGCCGCGACGATCGCTGGGGGCGGATCGCGATCTACCCGGTCATCGACGACGGGACGCTCTTCCCCGTCCCGGAGGGCGTCATGGCCGACATCTGGTCCGCCTTCACGCGGATGGTGACCCCCGGGTTCGCCGCCGAGCGGATGTCCGCGTTCCAGGTGGCGAGCAAGCCCGGCGACCCCGCCGACGCCGGGGTCGAGCGCGCGTCGGTGCGCCCGCTGCGCTGGACGCTCACCGTCAACGCCGCTCACGAGCTCGAGCGCGGCGAGACCCTCCGGACGCTCGTCCACGAGTACGCCCACTTGCTGACGCTCGACGACGACCAGCTCGACAGCTCGGCCACCAGGTGCCGGACGACCCGGCTGCAGGAGGGCTGCCTGCTCGCCGACTCGACGCTCAAGCGCTTCGAGCAGCAGTTCTGGGACCCCTACGGCGGGCGGGCACCCGACCCCGACTCGCAGTCGTCCGCCGAGAGCTGGCGCATGTACTTCGAGCACACGGACCGCTTCCTCACCGTCTACGCCGCGACGAACATCGTCGAGGACGCCGCCGAGACCTTCGCCGAGTTCGTGATCCGCGATCGCCCGAGCCCGAAGTCGGGCACCTGGGCGAGGAAGATCCTCTTCTTCTGGGACGACCCCGAGTACGTGGCGATCCGCGCGCACATCCGCAACTGGTTCGGTCCCGAGCTGCCCGCGCCCTCCCTGCCGGTGGACGACACGCACCGGGGGTAGCGCGGCGATCCCGCAGTAGGGTGGCGGCGTGCGCCGCGCCTGGATCATCGCCGTCTCGATCGTCGCGACGCTCGCCGTCGCGATCGCGTTCGTGTCCGTCGCGATCGTCGCCAACCGCGACCGGCTCGGCATCGGCGTCTCGGCGACGCAGACCCACGATGGCCGGACCGAGCCGCGGACGTCCGAGGACGCCGATCTCGGCACGATGCTGATCTACGACGTGCTCGCCGACGGCACCCTGGACCCCGCCGCGGAGGGCCTCGCCGCCGAGGTCTGGGACGCCTTCACCCGCGTCGCGACGCCCGCGTTCACCTCGGAGGTCATCCTCACCTACCAGGTCGGGTCCTCCGACTCGAGCGACCTGCTCGCCTGGGTCACCCAGGATGCCGGGTCCCCCGAGTACTGGCATCTCGCGGTCAATCTCGAGGGCGCGAAGGACATGTCGTACCTGCTCACGACGCTCATCCACGAGTACGCGCACATCCTCACGCTCGATCTCGAGCAGATGCCGCCCGACGGCGAGTGCACCGTCGAGGCGCCGTCCCAGGAGTGCTGGTACGACGACGCCTATCTGATGGCGTTCTGGCGCGAGTTCTGGTCCGGCTACGGCGACGATGCGCCGGACGCCGCGCTCAAGGACGACGACGTCACGCAGGCGTTCTACGAGGCCCACGAGGAGGACTTCGTGACGAGCTACGCCGCGACGAACGCCGCGGAGGACATCGCCGAGTCGTTCATGGCGTACGTCATCGAGCCCGTTCCGGACCCGTCGCGCAGCGTGGTCGCCGCGAAGATGGCGTTCTTCGAGCGCTATCCGGAGCTCGCCGCGATCCGGGAGCGGATCCGCGCCGAGTTCGGCGACATGCTGCAGCCGGTGTGGGACGACTGACCGTTCGAGGCGCGCTGCTCAGCGGGCGTCGGGGCGAACCGCCGCGGTGACGATCGCCGTCGCATCCGCGAGCGCGACCTGCACCCGCTCCCCCGAACGCCGGTCCCAGACCTCGACGACCCCGTCCGCAACGCCCTTGCCGACGATGACGATCGTCGGCACGCCGATGAGCTCGGCGTCGCCGAACTTCACGCCCGGTCGCTCCGCGCGATCGTCGAGCAGGACCTCGAGCCCCGCACGGTCGAGCTCCGCGGCGAGCGCATCAGCCGCCTCGACGATCTCGGGCGAGTTGCCCGCGACGACGAGCTGGACGTCGAACGGCGCGACCTCGCGCGGCCAGAGCAGCCCCTTGTCGTCGTGCGTGGTCTCGGCGATCGCGGCGAGGATGCGGGTCACGCCGATGCCGTAGGAGCCCATCGTGACAGTGACGAGCTTGCCGTCGCGGTCGAGCACCCTGAGCCCGAGCGCCTCCGCGTACTTGCGGCCGAGCTGGAAGACGTGGCCGATCTCCATGCCGCGCTCGATCTCGACGGGCGTGCCGTCCGACGCGAGGTCGCCGGTGCGGACCTCGCCGATCTCGACGGTGCCGTCCGCCGTGAAGTCGCGGCCGGCGACGAGGTGGAAGACGTGGCGGCCGTCCGCGTTCGCGCCCGTGACCCACTGCGTCCCGTCGACGACCTGGGGGTCGAGGAGATAGCGGATGCCCGCCGCGTTGTTCGGCCCGATGTACCCCTTGACGAGCCCGGGATTGGCGGCGAAGTCTGCCTCGGTCGCCGGCTCGACGTCGTTCGGCGAGAACGCGGCCTCCGCGCGCTTGAGGTCGACCTCGCGGTCGCCGGGCAGGCCGACCATGACGAGCTCCCGCTCGCCGGTCGGCGAGACGACGGCGAGCACGACGTTCTTGAGGGTGTCCGCGGCGGTCCAGGCGCGGCCGTCCTCGCGGGGGTGCTCGGCGTTCGCGAGATCGACGAGGGTCTGGATGGTGGGTGTGTCCGGGGTGTCGTGGACGACCGCGGCGGGGAGGCCGTCGATCGGCAGCGGCTGGGGCACGAATGCCTGGAACGCCTCGACATTCGCGCTCAGGCCGCCCTCGGATCGCACGAACGTGTCCTCGCCGACCTCGGTCGGCAGCAGGAACTCCTCCGACCTCGAGCCGCCCATCGCACCGGACGTCGCCTGCACGATGACGTACTCGAGCCCGAGGCGCTGGAAGATCCGCTCGTAGGCGTCGCGCTGCGCCTGATAGCTGCGCTCGAGTCCCGCGTCGTCGACGTCGAAGGAGTAGGCGTCCTTCATCGAGAACTCGCGGCCGCGCAGGAGACCCGCGCGCGGGCGCGCCTCGTCGCGGTACTTGTCCTGGATCTGGAAGATCGTGAGCGGGAGGTCCTTGTAGCTGGAGTACAGGTCCTTCACGAGGAGCGTGAAGACCTCCTCGTGCGTGGGCGCGAGCAGGTAGTCGGCGTCCTTGCGGTCCTTGAGCCGGAAGATGCCGTCGCCGTACTCGGTCCAGCGGTTCGTCGCCTCATAGGGCTCGCGCGGCAGCAGCGCGGGGAAGAGGACCTCCTGCGCGCCCGCGGCCGCCATCTCCTCGCGGACGACGCGCTCGATCTGCGCCCGCACCCGCAGGCCGAGCGGGAGCCACGCGAAGATCCCGGGCGCCTGCCGGCGGATGTACCCGGCGCGGACGAGGAGACGGTGGCTGTCGACCTCTGCATCCGCCGGGTCCTCGCGGAGCGTGCGGACGAACAGCTGGGACAGACGCGTGAGCACCCGTCAATCGTAGTCAGGGGCGACGGAACGCGAGGAGCACTGCGCGCACGACGACGCCGACGACGAGTGCCCAGAACGCGGCGCTGATGCCCCCGACCGCGATGCCGGAGGCGGCGACGAGGAACGTCGCGACCGCGGGGATGCGCTCGGCCGGCTCCTCCATGGCCTGCGAGATCGACGAGCCGAGCGTCGCGATGAGCGCGAGGCCCGCGACCGCCGCGACCACGCCGACGGGCGCGAGCAGGACGATCGCGACGAACGCGGCAGAGGCGATCCCGAGGAGGATGACGCCGATGCCGGAGGTGACGCTCGCGATCCAGCGCCTCGAGCGGTCCTCCCCCGCCTCGGGCCCGGCGGCGAGCGCCGCGCTGATCGCCGCGAGGTTGATCGCGTGGCCGCCGGCCGGGGCGCCGATGAGCGTCCCGATCCCGGTGACGACCATCGACGCGCGCCACGGCACCTCATAGCCGAAGCTGCGCATGACCGCGACCCCGGCGACGTTCTGCGAGGCCATGGTCACGAGATATAGGGGCAGCGCGATGCCGAGCACCGCGCCGAGGCTCCAGGTCGGCATCGTGAGCTCGACGACGGGGATGAAGGCGGCCGCGTTCACCGCGTTCTGCGTCGTCGCGAGGTGGATCACGATGACGACGACCGCGGCGACGAACGCGAGCGGCACGGCCCAGCGGGGCAGGAGGCGCAGCGCGATGAGCCACACGGCGATGATCGGCAGCACGGCCCAGGGGTTCGCCACGGCACCCGTGATCGGCCCGAGGCACAGCGGCAGCAGCACGCCGGCGAGCATCGCCTGCGCGACCGAGCGCGGGATCGCGGCGAGGAGCCGGCCGAGCGGCGTCACGAGCCCGGTGAGGATGATGAGCACGCCGGTGACGAGGAACGCGCCGATCGCGGCCGGCCAGCCCCCGTCGACCGGCCCGGTCGCGGCGAGGAGCGCGGCCCCGGGCGTCGACCACGCGACCGTGATCGGCTTGCGCGTCCACACGGCGAGGACGATGCTCGCGATCCCCATCGTGACGCTGACGGCGAGGAGACCGCTCGAGGCCTGCGCGGGCGTCGCGCCGACGCCGGAGAGTCCGGCGAGGACGACCGCGAAGGCGCTCGTGAAGCCGACGAGCGCGGTCACGACGCCGGCGGTGATCGGCCTGCCCATGGCGTTCATCGCGCGATCACGCGTCCATGCTGGCAGAGTCACGAAGGACCCGGCGCGCGGCCGGGTCCCGTGTCCGAACCGGAGGCGCTACTCGGCGAGGATCAGGTAGAGCGCCTTGCGCGCCTCGTCGAGCTTGTCCGCGGCGGCGGCGCGCTGCGCGTCAGTCGCCGCGTGCCGGAACTGGCCGATGACGCCCGTGAGCTTGCCGGCGCTCTCCCAGAGCGCCCGGCTCTCGTCGGTCGGGCGCTGGGCCTGCGCCCAATCGGCGAGCCGCTCGGCGTGCTCCTCGACGTGCTCGCGGCCCGCTTCGGTGAGGGTGTACTCGGTCTTGCGACCCTCGCCCGTCGGAGCGATGAGCCCCTCGTCGACGAGCTGCTGCAGCGTCGGGTAGATCGAGCCGGGGCTCGGGGACCAGGCGCCCTGGGTCCGCTCGGCGATCGTCTTCATGATCGCGTAGCCGTTGAGGCTCTCGGTGCCCTCGCTCGCCAGCAGGGCGAGGATCGCGGCGCGGACGTCGCCCTTGGGACGTCGCCCGCCGCCTCGGTGGGCCATGCGGTGTCCGTGCGGGCCGAACTCGGGCGGGAAGGGACCGAATCCCTGGCCGAACTCCGGGCGGCGGCCCATCGTGGCCTCGCCGATGCGGCGGTTGCGGCCGGTCTTGCCCCGGCCCTTGTGATCGTGGTGTTCGTGGTGATCGTGGTGATCGAATGTCATGGTGTTGCCTTTGATTGATGCATCACAGAAGTTCTGCGATGCATCGACGATATATCGCTAATTGTCCGATGTCAATATCCGATCCTCCCCGCGGGCAGGTCAGACGGTGAGGACGGTCGGGGCGCCGACGGGAGCGTCCGCAGGGGCCTCGGCGGCGATTCGCTGCGCCTCGGCGATGAGCGTCGCGACGATCTCGCTCTCCGGCACGGTCTTGATGACCTCGCCCTTGACGAAGATCTGCCCCTTGCCGTTGCCCGACGCGACGCCGAGATCCGCCTCGCGCGCCTCCCCCGGGCCATTCACGACGCAGCCCATGACCGCGACGCGCAGCGGCACCGTGACGTCCTTGAGGCCCTCCGTCACGTCGTTCGCGAGCGTGTAGACGTCGACCTGCGCGCGGCCGCAGGACGGGCACGACACGATCTCGAGCTTGCGCTCGCGGAGATTGAGCGACTGCAGGATCTGCAGGCCGACCTTGACCTCCTCGACGGGCGGCGCGGAGAGCGAGACGCGGATCGTGTCGCCGATCCCCTCGCCGAGCAGGATGCCGAACGCGGTCGCGGACTTGATCGTGCCCTGGAACGCCGGTCCCGCCTCGGTGACGCCGAGGTGCAGCGGCCAGTCACCT
>Ga0182745_1004116_pt1 | contig 12200 bp, 11 predicted proteins | sample eDN3rd30CKraftBY_FD_128523 | JGI IMG/M metagenome (GOLD analysis project Ga0182745, IMG submission 128523) | Enriched backyard soil microbial communities from Emeryville, California, USA - eDNA 3rd pass 30_C Kraft BY (version 2) (version 2) | ecosystem: Environmental > Terrestrial > Soil >... | reverse complement strand
TCGTCCTTGGCGCCGACGTGGTACCAGATGTTGACCGCCACGATCGGCGCCTTGCGGTCGGTGTGCACCACCACGCGCAGGCCGTTGGGCAGGGTGAACTCCTCGAACGGGATATCCACCGCGGACGCGGCGGCAGCCGGCCGGGCCTTGGCCGCGGCGGTCAGCGGGGTGACGGCGAAGCCAGCGATGGCGGTGCCCAGCGCCACGGCGAGAAGGGCGGTACGAGGTGCGGCTGCGTTCATCCCACTGTCCTTGAGTAATGAAGGTGAACGCCGATCGTACCCGTCACGCGACCGGGGCGGCATGCGTCAACGGTAATGGGGGAGGTCGCGCAGGCGCGGTGCCTGTCCGCGGACAACGGCCGGCTGGCCGCGGCGTCCGGACAGCGGACACTTTCGCCTCGATAAAATTCCTTTTATTTCAACAAGATGCGATTGGCACGCATCGTGCGTAAAGGAACCCTGCCTCCAGGCGATTCCGAATGATCATGACTGGATGCTGAACAAATAGACGAAAAGCAGGAAAGTTCTTGCACTTCGATATTTAGTGTTTTACTTTACTACAACACCACATTTCACGAACACCAACGAGGTCATGCCATGAACGCCAAGTCCATCGCCATCGCGCTTGCCATCGCCACCACCGGCTTCGCCGCCACCGCGCAGGCGGCCGACATCGTCACCCTGGAAACGGTGCAGGTGCGTCCTTCCGCCGACCAGCTGGCCCAGGCCGCACGCGAGCACAGCAGCAACATCCCGACCCTGTCGATGGTGCAGGTGCGCCCGAGCGTGGGCCAGATCGTCGAACTGGCCGCCGAGCAGGCCGCGATGCAGGTGGTCGCCGGCTCGCCGCTGGCCATCGGCGCCAGCGTCGGCCAGTGGGTGGTGTCGCTGCCGGCCATCACCGTGCGCCCGGACGCGCAGCAGGTGCAGGCGCTGGCCGCCGCCACCGCCAAGGCCGCCCTGAACGGCGACAGCCTCGGCCAGGTCGCCCAGGGGATGGTCGCCAAGTGAGCCGCCACGCAGAGCGGGAGGCGACCGCGGCGTAAACTTCGCCGATGACCGCCGCCTCCCCCGTTTTCCACGTCCTGCTCTACCAGCCCGAGATCCCGCCCAACACCGGCAACGTGATCCGGCTCTGCGCCAACACCGGCGCGCACCTGCACCTGATCGAGCCGCTCGGCTTCGACATCGACGACCGGCAGCTCAAGCGCGCCGGCCTGGACTACCACGAATACGCACGCATGCAGGTCCACCCGGACCTGGACACCGCGCTGGCCCGCATCGCCCCCACCCGCCTGTTCGCCCTGAGCACCCGCGCCAGCGTGCGCTACGACAGCGTGCGCTTCGCCGACGGCGACGCCTTCCTGTTCGGCCCGGAAACCCGCGGCCTGCCGCAGGAACTGCTGGACGCCCTGCCCGACGGCCGCCGCCTGCGGCTGCCGATGCAGCCGGACAACCGCAGCCTCAACCTGTCCAACTCGGTCGCGGTGACGGTGTTCGAGGCCTGGCGCCAGCATGGGTTTCCCGGCGCGGCGTGAACCGCGCGGGGCCCACGGGACGCGCAGGCCACTTCCGGCGGATTGGAAACCGGGCACCGCATGCTCCACCATCAGGCGCTGGATGCCGGCCAACCGAGATGACCCCATGAGCGACCCGTACAACTCCCCTTCAACCCGCATGCCAGCGGTGGTATTGAACGACACGATGGTGACCACCGCGCCGGAACTGCCGGGCCACCGGATCGTGCGCAACCTCGGCCTGGTGCGCGGCATCACCGTGCGCTCGCGCTCCATCGTCGGCAACTTCCTCGGCGGGCTGCAGACGATCTTCGGCGGCAACATCAGCATCTACACCGAACTGTGCGAACAGGCGCGCGAGGAAACCTACCGGGACATGGTGGCCCACGCCCGGCAACTGGGCGCCAACGCCATCGTCGCCGTGCGCTACGACGCCACCGAGTTGATGAGCGGGCTTACCGAGGTGCTGTGCTACGGCACCGCGGTCGTGGCCGAGCCGCAGCCGTCCGCCAAGCCTCAGTAACCCTCTTCCTCGGCCGCCGCCTCGCGCCCCTGCTGGCGGATCAGGGCTTCTTCGCGGGCGTCGTTGATGGCGTGGCGGACGCCGTCCAGGTCGACCGCGCCCATCTCCGGGGTGAATTCACCGGTCAGCACCGTATCCGGCCGCAACTCGCCGGCCTCGAACAGCTCCCACATCTCCTCGCCGTACCAGGTATCCAGCAGCTCCGGCGCGGAGCGTCCCAGCCGGGCGGTGAGGTTGTTGACGTCGCGCAGCAGCATGGTCCGTGCGGCGTTGTTGCCGGCGGCGCTGACCACCTGCGGGAAGTCGATGACCACCGGGCCATCGGCGCCGACCAGCACGTTGTAGGCCGAAAGGTCGCCGTGGACCAGCCCGCAGCACAGCATCAGCTTGACCTGCTGCACCAGCACCGCGTGGAACCGGCGGGCCTGTGCGGCATCGAGTTCCACCTCGCCCAGGCGCGGGGCGCTGAAGCCTTCGGCGTCGGCGACCAGTTCCATCACCAGCACGCCGTGGAAGAAGCCGAACGGCTCGGGCACGCGCACGCCGGCCTCGCGCAGCTGGTACAGCGCGTCGACCTCGGTGTTCTTCCACGCCACTTCCTGCTGCCTGCGGCCGTACTTGCTGGCCTTGCCGATGGCGCGGGCCTCGCGCGAGCCGCGCACCTTGCGCCCTTCCTGGTACTGCACGCGCTGCTGGAAGCTGCGCTGGGCCATGTCCTTGTAGACCTTGGCGCAGCGCACCTCGTCGCCGCTGCGGACGACATAGACCGCCGCCTCCTTGCCGCTCTTGAGCGGGCGCAGCACTTCGTCGATGACGCCGTCGTCGATCAGGACCTGCAGTTGCGGGGGTGTCTTCACTATGTTCCGGCAAGGCGATGGGCGGCCCGCATTGTCGCCTGCGGGCCGCCGCGTCGGTCAGAACGCGTTGATGCCGGTCAGCTCGCGGCCAATCACCAGCTGGTGCACGGTCTCGGTGCCCTCGTAGGTGATGACCGACTCCAGGTTCAGCGCGTGGCGGATCGCGCCGTGCTCGGTGGTGATGCCGGCGCCGCCAAGCAGGTCGCGGCATTCGCGGGCAATGTCTATTGCCATGCGGCAGTTGTTCCACTTGGCCAGCGACACCTGCTGCGGCAGCAGGTCGCCAGCGTCCTTCAAGCGGCCCAACTGCAGGGCGAGCAGCTGTCCGGTGGTGATGCGGCGGGCCATTTCGGCCATCTTGATCTGCGCGCTCTGGGTGGCCGCGACCGGGCGGCCGAACAGGATGCGTTCCTTGGTGTAGGCCAGCACTTCCTGCAAACAGGCGATCGCCGCGCCCACCGGGCCCCAGCTGATGCCGTAGCGGGCCTGGGTCAGGCAGCCCAGCGGGCCCTTCAGGCCCTTCACATTGGGCAGGCGGTTGCCGTCGGGCACGCGCACGTTGTCGAAGAACAGCGCGCCGGTGGACGAGGCGCGCAGACTCATCTTGTGCTTGATTTCCTGCGCGCTGAAGCCGGGCGTGCCCTTCTCGATGATGAAGCCCTGCACGCCGTCGTCGGTGTTGGCCCAGACAATGGCGATGTCGGCCACCGGGCCGTTGGTGATCCACATCTTGGAGCCGTTGATGACCCAGTCGCCGCCGTCGCGCACCGCGCGGGTCTTCATGCTGGCCGGGTCGGAGCCGCCGTGCGCCTCGGTCAGGCCGAAGCAGCCGATGACCTTGCCGCGCGCCATGTCCGGCAGCCAGCGCAGGCGCTGCTCTTCCGAACCGTAGGCGTAGATGGGGTACATGCACAGCGAGCTCTGCACGCTGACGAAGCTGCGCAGGCCGGAATCGCCGCGCTCCAGCTCCTGGCAGATCAGGCCGTAGCTGACGCCGTTGAGGCCGGCGCCGCCGTACTGCTCCGGCAGCGAGCTGCCGAGCAGGCCCATGTCGGCGATCTCGGGGACCAGTTCGGTCGGGAAGCGGCCCTGGTCGAAGCAGTCGCCGATGATCGGCAGCACCCGCTCGTCGGTGAAACGGGCGACGGAATCCTGCACCGCGCGTTCTTCCTCGCTCAGCAGCGAACGCACGTCGAACAGGTCGTAGGGATTCAGGGTTTTCTGGCTCATTACCGTCTCGTGCAGTGCCATCGTGGCGGGTGTGGAAAGTTCATCAACAGCGGCTGAAAGCCCCTCTCCCACCGGGGTTCGAGGAGCCGCTTGCGAACCACTGGTTCGCGGCTCCCCGAACGCCCTTGCGCTAGCGCAAGGGCCGGGGCGCGGAGCGGGGGTTGGGGTGAGGGGCAATGGAGTCCCGATGGTTCGGACATCATTGCCTCCGTTCGCCCCTCATCCGCCCCTTCGGGGCACCTTCTCCCGCAGGGAGAAGGGAGCGTGCCGTCAATCGGAGAAGGATAAAGCGATCACCCCACAAAGGATTGCTGCAAGCGCACGTATCCAGCGCAAGCGCTGCGGTATCGTGTCGCCCTTTCCGCCACCCGAAGCCTGCCGATGTCCGCCAATCCGTCCATTGCAGCCGCCCCGCCGTCGCAGAAGCTGGAGCGCGCGCTCAAGCCGCGCCAACTGATCATGATGGGCCTGGGCAGCGCGATCGGCGCCGGCCTGTTCCTCGGCTCGGGCGTGGGCATCCAGGCCGCCGGCCCGGCGGTGCTGCTGTCCTACCTGGTCGCCGGCACGCTGGTGATCATCATGATGCACGCGATGGGCGAGATGGCCGCCGCGCGCCCGGCCAGCGGCGCGTTCTCGGTGTACGCCGCCGACGCGCTGGGCGCCACCGCCGGCGCCACCATCGGCTGGCTGTGGTGGGTGCAGCTGGTGATCGTGATCGCCGCCGAGTCGGTGGGCGCGGCGGGGCTGCTGGCGACGCTGTGGCCGCAGCTGTCGGTGCCGCTGACCTCGCTGGCGTTCATGCTGGCGTTCACCGCCATCAACCTGATGGGCGTGCGCAACTACGGCGAGTTCGAGTTCTGGTTCGCCATCCTCAAGGTGGTGGCGATCGTCGCCTTCATCCTGGTCGGCATCGCCCTGCTGGCCGGGCTGCTGCCGGGCGCGGCCTCGCCGGGGCTGTCCAACGTGCTCGGCCACGGCGGCTTCGCGCCGAAGGGGCTGGCCGGCGTCGGCGCGGCGCTGCTGGTGGTGGTGTTCGCCTTCGGCGGCACCGAGATCGTGGCCGTGGCCGCGGCCGAGACCCAGGACCCCGAGCGCAGCCTGGCGCGCGCCATCCGCACCGTGGCCTGGCGCATCCTGGTGTTCTACATCGGTTCGATCGGGGTGATCATCGCGGTGGTGCCGTGGACCAGCGAGGCGCTGAAATCGCCGTTCGCGGCGGTGCTGCAGGTCGCCAACATCCCCGGCGCGGCCACCGCGATCACCCTGATCGCGGTGATCGCGCTGCTGTCGGCGCTCAACGCCAACCTCTACGGCGCCTCGCGGATGATCCATTCGCTGGCCGCGCGCGGCGAGGCACCGCGCGGGCTGGCGCGGGTCAGCGCCCGCCAGGTGCCGGTGCTGGCGGTGCTGGCCAGCGTGCTGTTCGGCTTCGCCGCCACCGTGCTGGAGCTGCTGTACCCGGACAAGGTGCTGCCGGTGCTGCTGAACGTGGTCGGCTCCACCTGCCTGCTGGTGTGGACCATCACCCTGGTTTCGCAGCTGATCCTGCGCCACCGCGCCGAGCGGAACGGCACCCCGCTGCCGTTCCGCATGGCCGGCTTCCCGTACCTGACGGTACTGGCGCTGGCGATCCTGGCGCTGATCTTCGTGCTGCTGCTGGGCACCGCCGCCACCCGCGTGCAGTTCCTGTCGATGGCCGCGCTGACCGCCGCCATCGCCGTGGCCAGCGGCCTCGCGCGGCGCCTGCGCAGGGGCTGAAACCGCCCCGCAGGCCGCCTGTCCGCGGGGGCGACGCATCCGCCCCCGCCCGTCCCTCAAGCCCGCTTCCGGCAGGCCGCTATCGGAGCGGCGGGCCCGGGATGCCGTGCCCGGCCATCGGCCGGATCGCCAAAGGCATTGACGCCGGCCCCGACAACGATTCCACTTGCCCGCAAATCACGACCCCACGCCCCATACCGCAACGCCATGACCGACCTCGAAGACCTCATCCAGCGCGCCATCGACCCTTCGGCCGTCAAGCTGGAAGGCACCTTGACCAACCCGCCGTCGTTCGGCGTCTACCTGATCGAGGACACCGACAACGGCAGCCGGCACTACCGCTTCGGCAACCATCCGGTGCGCATGCATGAGCTGGAGGACAAGTTCGGCGGCTGCGAGCTGGAATACCTGTTCCTGTCGCGCGAGGAAGCCGCGGCGGTGACCTCGGCGCTGAACAAGCGCGAGGAGTAGTGCCGGCCGCAGGCCGGCATTGGCCGATCCCTATCGCACGGCGATGCGCGCCTGCCGTAGCGGAGCACCTGCCCCGGTAGGAGCGACGTGAGTCGCGACCGAGGTGTCGCCGGGAAAACCCTGTCGCGACTTGCGTCGCTCCTGCGGTGGTACCGCAACGATGCGTGGCCCTACCCGATCACCCTCCTGAACGGCGGCAGCGCGTCGATGATGCGCTTGCCGTAGCGGCGCGTGAGCAGCCGCGAGTCGAGGATGATGACGCGGCCGGTGTCGGTGGAGGTGCGGATCAGGCGCCCGGCGAACTGTGTCAGCGTGCGCAGTGCGTGCGGGATCGCAATCAAGTTGAATGAATTGAGGCCACGGCTCTCGAACCATTCGCTCAGGGTCGAGGTCTGCGGGTCGGTCGGCACCGCGAACGGCACCTGGGTGATGACCACCGTGGTGCAGGCCTCGCCCGGCAGATCCAGCCCCTCGCCGAACGAGTTCAGCCCGAACAGCACCGAGCCCTCCCCGGTGGCGGTGCGGCGCAGGTGCTCGTCGATCATCTTCTGCTTGGCGCCTTCGCCCTGCACCAGCACCTTCCTGCGCAGGCTGGCCGGCATCAGCTCGGCCACCTTCTCCATCTTCCAGCGCGAGGTGAACAGCACCATGCTGCCCTTGTCCCAGTCCAGTTCGGCAGCCAGATACTTCGCCACTTCCTTCGGATGGCGCTCGCGGTCGTCCGGCGTCACCGGGAATGGCGGCACCACCAGCTGCGCTTGGTTCGGCAGGTCGAACGGCGAGGCCAGCGACACCATTTCCGCTTCCTCGGGGATGCCGTTGTCGATCGCCAATGACTGGAAATCGCCGCCGCCGGTCAGGGTGGCCGAGGTCATCAGCACCGAATCCACTTCGTCCCACAGCAGCTTGCGCAGCACCATCGCCGCCGACACCGGCGAGCAGTGCAGCACGTGCTCGCCGTCGCGGGTCAGGGTGATCCAGCGTGCCATCGGCGGCTGGCCTTCCTTGTCCTCGCGGCGCCAGCCGGCCCACAGGTCGTACTGCTGCTGGATCATCTCCAGCGCCATGCCGAGGCTGCGTTGCAGGCGCTCGTGGCCGGCGTCCTCGGGCTTGGCCTTGGCGACCTGCGAGGTCGCGGCGGTGGCCCAGTTCAGCAGGCTGCGGGTTTCGTCGGCCAGTTCCTCGATGGGCTGTTTCCACGCCTCGGGCAGGCGGCCGTTGGCGGCGCGCCACAGCGGCTCGCGCTCGTCCGGCGCCGGCGTCCACACCTGCGCGATGCCGTCGGCGAAGGCCTTGAGCAGCTTGCTGACGCGCGCGGCGGCCTCGATGGCCTCGTTCGGCAGCAGGTTGCCCAGCTTGTCCTTGTCCACCGCGCGGTAGGCGGCGGCGATGATGATCTGCAAACGCCCGGTGCGCCGCGCCATGTCGTCCAGCGGCAGGCTGGCCGCGCCCTGGTCGATGGCGACGTTGCCGACGTGGTGGCCCTCGTCCAGCACCAGCAGCATGTCGCCGGGCGCGGCGATCAGCGGCTGGCCGTTGTCGCTTTCACCGATGGACAAGGCCGACAGCAGCAGCGCGTGGTTGGTGACCACGATCTGCGCCTCGCGCACTTCGCTGCGCGCGCGCAGCACCGGGCATTGCGCCGAATACGCGCAGCGGCGGCCGGCGCAACCGGAGGCCGGCGTGGTGATGCGCACGCGCAGGCCGGGGCTGACGTTTTCCGGCGCATTGTCGATGTCGCCGTTCCAGCGGCCTTCGCCGAAGGCGCGCACCAGCTTGCCGGCCACGTCCATCTCGATCGGCGCCAACGGCCGGTCATGCAGCAGTACCTCGTCGCCGAACATGCCCTCCTGCGCGCCCCCGCCCTGCGCCTCGGCGGCGTTGCGCGTACACAGGTAGCGGGTGCGGCCCTTGGCCAGCGCCACCGTGGCCTGCAGGCCGGTGGCCTTCAGGAAATTGGGGATGTCGCGCTCGACCAGCTGCGACTGCAGCGCCACGGTGCCGGTGCTGATGACCAGCTTCTTCTTCGACGCCAAGGCAATCGGCACCCCCGCGGTGAGGTAACCCAGGCTCTTGCCGACGCCGGTGGGTGCCTCGACCACGCCCACGCCGCCGGTGGCCAGCGCGCGCGAGGCCACCCCGATCATCTGGCTCTGCGAGCGGCGCGTGCTGAAGCCGGGGGTATTGGCCTGCAACTTCGCGTAGGCGTCGCGGATGGCCGTCTTCACCTCTTCGGTCAACGCCCGCGGCGCTTCCACCTTCTCCGTCACGCCGATCCGCCGCCTGCTCCGTTCAAGGCCGGCATTTTCCCACAACGACCCGCATGCCGTAGGTGCCGGGCTTGCCCGGCACGGGCCACACCATGAAGGCCCCATGCGGGGCAAGCCCCGCATCTACGGACAAGCAGCGCAGGAATGCGCAGGGAATACCCATGCAATTGAACGAAGGCGACGTGGTCGGGATCGTGCACGCGCTGGGCGGCGGCTGATTTCCCTTGCCGCTCGTAGGTGTGGGGCTTGCCCCACACGGGGCCTTGCCGGGGAAGCCCCATGCGGGGCAAGCCCCGCAGCTACGAGAAGCAGGCTTTCCCGGTAGAACCCCATCGCGCACCAAGGTGCGCTCCTACGGTCGGGTTGCGTTTCCGCGCAGCGCCCGCACCAGCGCCCAGGCCAGCAGCACGAAGCCGGCCGCCTCCAGCAGCGACAGCGCGAAGTGGGCCGCGCCCAGCATGGTGTTGAGCGCGCCGATGCGGTCGAAATGGCCGGCGGCGATCATCAGCAGCGGCAGCACCGACAGCACCCCGCCCAGCAGCGTCGCCGCCATCAGCAGCGACAAGGCCCACAACGCCGCGGTGCGCGCCACCGCCTTCGGCGCGCCGCCCAGCAGCACCAGCGCCACGCCCAGCGCGATCAGCACCGGCAGGCGGTAGCCGATCGACACCAGCAGCGTGGTCAGCAACTGCGTGTTGTCCACGCCGCTCAGTCCGCCGTGACCAGGGTGCTGGCGCGCTCGCGCAGCTCGGCGTAGACCGCATCGGTGTCCGGGCGCACGCCGTGCCACAGCCGGAAGCTCTCGGCCGCCTGCTCGACCAGCATGCCCAGCCCGTCGAAGCTGTTGCGGCAACCGGCCGCGCGCGCCCAGGCCAGGAAGGCGATCGCCGCGCCGCCGTAGTTCAGGTCCACCGCGGTGGTCAGGCTGTTGACCAGCGACAGCGGCAGCTGGAACGCGGCGTCCTTGTCGCGGCCGGCGGAGGTGGCGTTGATGACCAGTTCGAAATCGCCTTGCTCGCGCAGGTCCTCCCAGTAGGCGGAAATCGCCCGCCCCGGCTCGGCCATCGCATCGACCAGCGCATCGGCGCGCGCCGGGCTGCGGTTGGCGACGACCAGTTCGAGGATGCCGGCGTCCAGCAGCGCCGGGGCGATGCCGCGCGCGGCGCCACCGGCGCCCAGCAGCAGCACGCGGCGGCCGCGCAGGTCCAGGCCGTGGCGGGCGGTGAGGTCGCGCACCAGGCCGATGCCGTCGGTGTTGTCGCCATGCCAGCCATCGCCCTTGCGCAGCAGGGTGTTGACCGCGCCGGCCCGGTGCGCGCGCGAGGTGGTGGTGGCGCACAGCGCGAACGCCGCTTCCTTGTGCGGCAAGGTGACGTTGGCGCCCACGCCGCCCTCGGCGGCGAAGGCCTCCAGCGCCGCGGCGAACTCCTGCGGCGACGCCTCGATGGCGCGGTAGTCCAGCGCGATGCCCTGCGCCCTGGCAAACGCGGCATGGATGTGCGGCGACTGCGAGTGGGCAATGGGTTGGCCGAAGACGGCATAGCGGGCGGCGCTCATGGGGCTCCTTTGCATGGTCTGGAATCGCGTCCCGGTCGATTCTAGCGCGCGCCACCCGAGGCCCGGCGGCGGCCTCGATTGACCCACGTCAAGGACAACCCCGGCGCCCGCACCTAGTCTGCCGGGCATGGCCAGCCTTTCCTCCCTGTTCGACCCCGAGCTGCTGCGGCGCTACGACACGCCGGGGCCACGCTATACCTCCTACCCGACCGCGCCGCAGTTCTCCTCGACGTTCGGCGAGGCCGACCTGCGGCAGATGGCCGCCGTCAGCAACGGCGACCCGATCCCGCGGCCATTGTCCCTGTACCTGCACATCCCGTTCTGCACCAGCCCCTGCTTCTACTGCGGCTGCAACCGCATCATCACCCGCGACACCGCGCGCGGCGCCACCTACCTGACCCGGCTGTACCGCGAGGTGGCGATGACCTCCACCCTGTTCGACCGCGACCGCGACGTCGAGCAGGTGCACTTCGGCGGCGGCACCCCCAACTTCCTATCGCCGGCGCAGATCGCCGAAGTGATGGACGTGCTGCGCCGGCATTTCTCCTTCGCCGCGCCGCAGCGGCTGGACTGCTCGATCGAATTGGACCCGCGCTTCATCACCCCCGAAGAGGTCGGCGAACTGGCCGCGGCCGGCTTCAACCGCGCCAGCCTCGGCGTGCAGGATTTCGACCCCGAGGTGCAGCGCGCGGTCAACCGCATCCAGAGCGTGGCGCAGACGCTGGACATCATCGACGCCTGCCGCCGGCACGGCCTGCAGTCGGTCAACGTGGACCTGATCTACGGCCTGCCCAGGCAGAGCATCGAAGGCTTCTCGCGCACCCTGGACATCACTTTGGAAGCGCGCCCGGACCGGCTGGCGGTCTACAGCTACGCGCACCTGCCGTCGATGTTCCGCCCGCAGCAGCGCATCCACGCCGAGGACCTGCCGACGCCGGAAACCAAGCTGGCGCTGCTGCAATGCGCCATCGACAAGCTCGGCGAAGCCGGCTACGTCTACATCGGCATGGACCATTTCGCCCTGCCCGGCGACAGCCTGGCGGTGGCGCAGCGCAACGGCAGCCTGCACCGCAACTTCATGGGCTACACCACCCACGCCGAAAGCGACCTGCTGGGGCTGGGGGTGAGCGCCATCAGCCACATCGGCCCGAGCTTCAGCCAGAACCCGCGCGACCTGCTCAGCTGGGAGAAGGCCATCGACCAGGGCCACCTGCCGGTGTGGCGCGGCATGCGCCTGGAAGAGGACGACGTGATCCGCGCCGACGTGATCCAGCAGCTGATGTGCCACGGCGCGCTGGACTACGGCGACCTCGGCCGCCGCCACGTGATCGACTTCCGCCAGTATTTCGCCGAGGCCCTGCAGCGCCTGCAGCCGCTGCGCGAGGACGGGCTGGTGGAACTGGACGAGGGCAGCCTGCGCACCACCTCGCGGGGACGGCTGCTGTTGCGTATCATCGCCATGTGCTTCGACCGCTACCTGCCCACCGCTGCTGCCGCCACGGCAACCCCCCGCTTCTCGCGCACGGTGTGAACGCGCACGGCGTGACGATTCCGTCGGGAGCGGCCGCATGACCTCGCCGTTGGTGTTTCCACGCACCGACGTCAGCGTGCTGGCCGACGACGGCGATGCGCTGACCTTCTGCTCGACCTGCGCGTTCTCGCAGGCCTGCCTGTCCGAGGGTATGGACAAGGGCGCGCTGATGGACCTGCACGTGCTGGTCGAGCATGTCGGCCCGCTGCATCCAGGCGAGCACGTGTTCCGCGAGGGCGACCCGTTCGGCGCCATCGCCGCGGTGCGCGCCGGCACGGTCAAGACCTACCAGATCGACCGCAACGGCCACGAGCAGGTGCTGGGCTTCCACCTGCCCGGCGAGGTGATCGGCCTGAACGCGATCCACGACGACCGCTACCCATGCAACGCGGTGGCGCTGGACACGGTGATGCTGTGCCGGTTCTCGTTCCCGCGGATCGCGCTGCTGGCCGCGCGCCTGCCCAACCTGCAGCAGCACCTGTTC
>Ga0182745_1004114_pt1 | contig 12202 bp, 12 predicted proteins | sample eDN3rd30CKraftBY_FD_128523 | JGI IMG/M metagenome (GOLD analysis project Ga0182745, IMG submission 128523) | Enriched backyard soil microbial communities from Emeryville, California, USA - eDNA 3rd pass 30_C Kraft BY (version 2) (version 2) | ecosystem: Environmental > Terrestrial > Soil >... | reverse complement strand
TACTTCATTGATATCAGTACCTGATACTGTACGATTTTTATTGTTCTCCATTAATAAACACCTCCATTTTGTCTTACGTCATTTATAATTCCAAAAACAGAAGTAATTATGAGTTGTTTTTTTAATTTTTTTACGTATAAAAAGCTACTCTTCATCTAGAGTAGCCTTCAAAAAGTCTTTATGATAAGACGCTGTTTTTATCACTGAATTCCTCATTCGCCCATTCACTGAACAATGCATAATCCTGTTTCACTTGATCCTTATTAGTGATAGATGTAAGTAATATTTGTTTACAGAATGAATGAAAATCATCACCAATCGCTTGAATAAATTCTTCTTCACTTTCATGATGGAAAACGTCCTGTTCAGTATCAACAACTGCACGAGAATGTATTTTTGCTGTTAATCTTCCCATAATATTTAATGTTTCATCAAATTCTTTTGTTGTCTTAGGTTGCTCTGATTTTACTTTCTTCTTACTAAGGAGATCTTTCACGAACATAAAAATATCTTTCATTTATTTTTAAATAACCCAAATGAGGATCTTCCAAATGATGCATGGCCTTTTCAGTTGCAACGACTCTTTTTTGCTTGATGCTCGTATTTATTCCAAAAGTTTTCCCTGTAAGGTAAAAAGTATGCTGGAATTTTTTTATTCTTCCTCGTTGTTTATCAGTGGATAATCCCTGTTGTTTACCATATAATGCAATACTTACTGACATTCTTAATACATCGTAGAAATTAGAACCGATATATCCTTCCTCAAAATCATTTACATCATATACTATTTCACTGTTCTCATTTTGAAATGCACCAAAGTTCTCCATATGAAGATCATCTTGAATCCAGGTTGGTTTATTTTCATCAGTATGATATGAAAATAGGATTTTTGTCATATCATAATAGAACAAATAGGCACTTCCTCTAAAAATCGAAATGGACTTTCCATCATTTTTGTATATTTTCTTTTTCTTTTTTCCCAGTCCAAATTCATACATTGCTTATCAAATTCATCTAGTATCGTTTTTAATCTTACTTTTTCTAAGCAGATCACGTGTATTTTTCACTCGTTCAAGCAAATTCTCCAATGTCATTCCCCCAACCCCAACCTATAGGCTATTTTTTTGACAATAGAAAATGTATACTTACACACTTCCATTTCTTACAATATTTATTAATTTTTCAAATTTTAGAAAAAATATTATTTCACGTTTCTAAATCATCATGTATATTAAGTATGTGATAAGGGGTACTATAAAACTATAAGTCTATGAGTAAAACATAGTTATTTATGTGTGTTTCAATGAATCTAGTTACGTTTTAATAGCAAAAGTTTTTTATAAAAACGTTTTTCACTTTAAATATTATATAGGAGGTGGGGTAATGTTTTGTCCAAATTGTGGTGAAAGTAACCAAAATGGGTCTAAGTTTTGTGGGAATTGTGGGCACTCATTTGTAAACCAAGGAATGGGTAATCAGCAAAATGGTGGGTCTTTTAAATCACATGATGAACAATCATATCCTTCTTATGAAGAACCAATCGCTCACCATTTTGATCAACAGGGGAATCAAAACTATCCGCAACCTAATGGTGGCGATTTCCAACAACATGGTCAACAGCACTACCAACAACCTAGTACGCCACAGTCCCAATCTCAAGGAGATACTCAGTACCAGCAGCAAGGAAACGGTCAATTTCAGCCTAATAATCCACAACGTTATAATCAACAACCACCTAAAAAGAATATGAAGGTTTGGATTATTTCTGGTGTATCGGCACTCATAATTGTAGTCCTTGCAGTTAGCTACGGATTATTTACTTACTTTAACGGTCAAAATAGTGCGACACCAACACCAATAAACAATAAAAACATCGAGCAAGTTGTTAAAACTAATGAAAAAGATGATGAAGAGAAAGAGGATTCAAAGGATAATAAAAACGAAAAAGATTCAAAAGAAGATATAGAAAAAGAAGTAGTCGAGAAAAAGGAAAAAACCCAAATAATTAAAGAATCTTTACCGAAAGTTTTCACCATCATTACGCAAGATGGTCATGGATCGGGTTTTCTATATGCTGATGGTGGCTATATCGTAACAAATGCCCATGTAGTTGCAGGTTTTTCAGACGTACTTGTTCGGAATAGTGCTGGTCAAGAATCTCCAGGAAAAGTCATTGGCATTTCTGATACTTTAGATATTGCTCTTATTCAAAGTGAAGATTATAAAAAGACAAAATCACTTCTGATTGAAAACAATTCATCTGACATTGGTATTGAAGTAATTGCAATTGGTAGCCCACAAGGGTTCGAAAATTCAGCTTCAATTGGTTATTTAACTGGTACAAATAGGGAAATGACAATTGATGGGTATAATTTCGTTTATGATGAATTATATCAAATTGATGCTCAAATAGACCAAGGTAGTAGTGGTGGCCCACTGTTTGATGCGACAACTGGTAAAGTTATAGGTATCAACTCAATTGTTTATTTAAACTATCAATCTTTTGCTTTCGCAATTCCACTTCATACAGTTAAAGATTACTTTGATGAGTGGATTAAAACTCCAATGACTGCGTCAGAAGTAATGGCAGTAAATGTTTATGCAGGTTATGAAACTGATGTGAATGACCTTGGTGAAGATTACTCGGAATTTTGGAAATGGTATGAACAGTATTATGGAAATGGAACAGACGAATCTGTTAATTTTGATGATTATCTAAATACTTTCGGTTATTATTTCGATGAAGAAACATTAACAAGCTTTATTACTTCCTATTTTGAGTATTACGAGTTGTCGATTAATGATGGTGACTTTTACTGGATTCAGGACATGATTTCACCAGAAAGCAATGCTTATCTAGAAATTGAACGACAAATTGATGACTACCATGGTTCAAACACAACATTTGATTATTGGTATACTGAAATAACGGGAATTGATATTTTCGAAGAAGAAGGCTATGCAATTGTTACTACTTATGAAGAGTATGACTTATACGACGCAAATGGTAACAGTATCCCATACGCCGAAACTGCAGAATATTATGTAGTGATTAATGAAGATGGATATTACCTAATTGATGACATGTATTATTACGAAGCAGGACAATAAATAGTAAAGAGGCATCGAAATTGATGCCTCTTTATTTATGTCATATTTTCGGGTTAATTTTAGACAATTGTTAAAAATTACTTTGCAACATCGACAAGCGCTACATCTATTAGAATGTAATTTGAAATGCTTTTACAATAATACCATCTTCTAATGGTACAAAGTCATCTTCCGGTTTTCTAACAAAGCCCATCTTCTCATATAACCTCATAGCTGTTTCCATAAAATCAGAGGTATGCAACCCCATAGCAGAATAACCTTTTTTCTTACTTCGTTCTATGCATTCCTTTATTAATGCTTTTGCTACTCCCTTACCTCTTGCCTTTTTGGAAACTGCTAGCTTTCTAAGTTCTGGATATTTAAGTTCCTCTTCTACTAACCCTTGATAACCCTGGGTATTTGAGGGAAATAAAACGACAGTTCCAACAATTTCACCATCAATCTCTGCCACCATTGTTTCCAATCCAGGAACAGATTCATCTGAAATTATTTGTTGTTTTAACGCATTCCAATGGTCATCAGGTATTTTAGTTGCATGCTCCCCATATGCATTTAAGCGTAATTCTTTAATTTTCGGAAAATCACTTGGTAAAGCATCTCGAATAATCATTTTTCAATCCCCTTTTAACGGTTAATTTTTACCGAAGTTTTTTAATTTTTCAGCAATACAATTAGATAAGAAATTTTTCTTTTTTACCACTAAGTTTCTCCCGATTATGTGGAGTGTTGAAAATTGATGTATCTGGACCTTTCGGTAAAATATTTAGGCTTTTTTGATCATCACTTGCGATATGATTCGATAAATGATAATGCATTTTAATTGCATGGAAGTTTGTTGTATCGCCAAATCCAGGTGTCTCATATAAATCTCTCAAATATCCCCATAAATACGGAAAATCTATAATTCGATTGCGATTCGTTTTGAACGCTGCATAATAAGCAACATCAAATCTCACTAACGTTGTATATAACCGAACATCTGCATCTGTTATATAATCGCCAAACAAGAATCGGTTTTGAGCTAGTCTTCCTTCTAATTCATCCAATCTATCAAACAAGACATCGTATGCTTCCTCATAAGCTTCTTGTGATCGAGCAAATCCACATTTGTACACACCGTTGTTTACATCATGGAAAATAATATCACTTAGAGCGTCAATTTCTTCTCTCAAATGTTCAGGATATAAGTTTGGTGCATTTTCTTTATGAAAAGGTGCCCAATCCAATTCAAAATAATTAGTTAAGCGAAAATAGTCGTTATTCACAACTTTACCTTCCTTAACATCTACCAGTGCTGGTACTGTTGGGCGTCCAGTATATTCAGCATCTGTTTTTAAGTAAATTTCGCTTAAATAGTGAATACCAAGTACTGGATCTACTCCGTTTTCATCTAACGTGAAATCCCAGTCAACCCTTGGTACATCGGGACGCATTGGTGCTACAGTGCCTAAACTAATAACATCCTCTAATCCTAGTAGCTTTCTTACAATGACCGTACGATGTGCCCAAGGACAGATTTCAGACCAAATTAATCGATATCGATTCGCTTCAACTGGTAACTGCCCGGCTTCATTCCCAAACTTGCTTATAAAACGATTAGTCTGTCTATTAAATTTTCCTTTTTGATCGACTTCAATTGGATTTCCCATTTACACCCATCCCCATCTATGTATTTATTATTTACTCTAAAACTAAATAATTTTAATTACTAAGTAATTCACTTCGTTTAATACGAATTATAAGTTTTATTTATTTCGGTTTCAAGATAATCAACCATTTATCTTTCAATAAATAAAAAAAGTATCAGAAAGAGAGTTTCTTTCAGATACTTTTTAAAGCATTATTCTTGCAAAATATTATTCTCGTTTACTTCTTTCTTTTTTAAGAATGCGAGTTTTGTTTCTGAGATTAAGATGGCTATTAAGATCAATATAGCACCTACAATCATTCGAGTGGTTATGATTTCACTTAATAATATAATTGAAAATACCATACCCCAGAATGCTTCCGTTGATAGAATGATGGCAGCCTTTGTTTCAGACGTATATTTTTGTGCTATTGTTTGGAAACAGTATGCTAAAGTTGTAGAGAAAATACCTAAGTATACTGTTGATAATACTCCCTCTAATTCAAAGGTGAAGTTTAGATCCCCCTTTATAACAACCGCAATCCATCCTAAAATTGCAGCAACTCCCATTTGTACAACAGTTAATAGAATAGGATCTTCATCTTTAACAAATTTTGCTGTATAGAATATTTGATAAGCGAATGCAAAAGCACATGCTAACGTTAATAAGTCACCAATATTAACTTCTGCACTAAATTGAAGAGATAAAAAGGCAATCCCAATAATTGCAAGAAAAGCACCAATCAATTCAAATTTGTCTATTTTTCTTCGATAAGCAAGATACGCTATAAAAGGAACAATTACGACATTCACAGCTGTAATAAAAGCATTTTTAGAAGGTGTCGTGTATTGCAATCCAACAGTTTGAAGCAGAAAAGCAAGGTAAAGTAGTACTCCTAACAATAATCCACTTATCAACGTTGACTTTTTAATTTTCTTTAATCTCTTATAAAATACTGAACTTAAAATAATTACACCAATAGTAAATCGTATAGCAAGTAATTGATAAGGGGTAAAATACTCCAATGAAACTGCAGAAAATACAAATCCGCTTCCCCAAATGATTGCTGTAATGATTAACATGGCTTCTCCAATATATTTGCGCATGTCTTCCTCCATATTTCATTGAAACTTTCAAATTAATAAACAATTATCATTATATAATAGTTTCTAAAATTTAATATATGGAATTGAAAAATTTAGGTAATTAATCACTACTAGCTTTGTAAATAATGTTGAAAGCTCATATTGAATGCATTGTCAAATTAAGAGGTTATTTCCAATGAACGTGTGAGATTGTAAGACAATACATAAGTCGAGTAATTATTAATTCTTTCGACATTATTTCCCGAGAAATGAAATAATGACAAATTTTAGTTATCCTTTTGATCATTAAAAAACAGAGTACAATAACTCGTACTCTGGCGTCTACTTCAGATTTTTATTATTTTGATTTAAGTGTCGCTAAAAAAGATTTGATGATAAAATGAAAGCTCTCTTCGGTACTTATTGGCATCCCAAATGCACCTTTTTGTTCTAGAGATGCAAATCCATGTAAAATACTTCTAAACCCGCGAATGGTATGGATTATTGCTTCTTCGTCTAACTGAAAATCACCTAATACATCAATTATTAGTTTAATAATACCATTACTAATTTCTTCTATCTCTTGATCATTTTCTTCGGGCGCCTTTATTGTCAATTCGTACAACCCTGGATGCTCTCTTGTAAATTCAATATACGCATTTGCAATTGCTACCATTGCATCATTCGATTGTTTGTCTTGTTTTGCACATTTTAATTTATCAAACAGTAAGTTTAACCCATATAGAGACATTTCTCGTTTTAGACTTGATAGACCATTAATATGGTTAAATAATGATGGCGATTTTACGGATAATCTTCTTGCAAGTGTTGCAAGTGTTACTGCTTCTATTCCTTCATTATCAGCAATTTCTATTGCTGTTTTAATTATTCTATTTAAATCTAATCCTACTCGCGGCAATTTTATCAGTCCTTAAACATTTACTAATTTCTTATTAACATTCTCAATTGCTTGTTTAATCAATTCTTGAGGGTTTTCTATTACCCTACCGTGACCTACAGCTAGTAAAGTTGGTTTTAACTCATATAACTTTTTTGCACTCTGGATAGCAACGTCTTTATTCCATGTTCCAAAAGTTGGGAAGGGAAACGAAGGTACTAGTTGCCCACATACCGCAACCTTCCCTCTTGTCTGCATTGCATCACCCGCGATAATAATTCCCTTTTCTTCATTGTATAGTGTAATCGATCCTGGTGTATGTCCAGGAGTGCTAATGACTTTAAAAGAATGAATACGATCTCCTTCTTTTAATAATTTATCAGGCACTGTTTTTAGATTTTTATCCACTCCACCTTTAATCGGTAATTGTGGTTCACCCTCATCTAAAGATAAATCCCCTTTTAATATTCGACTATCTCTTTCAGATATTGAAACAATAGCATTAGGAAAAAGCTGTTTTAATTGATCTAATGAACCTACATGATCTCCGTGTGCATGTGTTAACACAATATTTGTTAACGGTTTATTGATTTCTTTAATTAATTTCACTATCCCTCTAAAACTAGATGACAACCCTGCATCGATAAGAGTTAACTCATGCTCTTCCTCATAAAGATAACAATTCACTGGAAATAAACGTGGCATTATCGTTAATTGATAAAGATTACCAAACTTTGTAACTTTCATATATACATCTCCTTTTTCTTTTTGATCGAATCAAAACTAACTCACACCAAAACTAATACCATTAGTTTTATTATAACTAACACCGTTAGTTTTGCAATGAAATTATTGTTAATTTTTGTTAATTTTTTTCATCTTATTTTGAACAGTTATTTGTTCCATCTTGAAACGATTTCACAAGTTCACATAAACTGTATTAATGCTTATTTGGAAACGGAGGGATTTCCTTGTACCATTCAGTACTGCCAGGTGAGACGCTAGTTCAAATTTCTAGAGATTATCGTATTCCACTAGCCTTTATCATCGGAGCAAACCCATCGATAAATCCTGATGTAATTTACGTAGGGCAACGAATTGAAATACCTAACTTACCCGACCCATCATCCATTCCATACAGAATTGATGTATCAATTAATAAACGGACATTAAGTGTGTATCGAAATAATGTATTACAAAAACATATCCAATTGCTGTTGGTCGAATGCTTTTTCAAACGCCTGTTGGGAATTTTGTTGTTGTAAATAGGGCTCCAAACCCCGGAGGACCTTTTGGTACAATGTGGCTTAGTTTATCGAAGGAGCATTATGGTATTCACGGCACTAATGATCCAAGTTCAATAGGCAAGTCTGTATCAAGAGGTTGTATACGTATGCACAATCATGATGTTGAAGAGCTTGCTCAAACAATTCCAAATGGAACTGCTGTATCGATTCACCCATAAATATCTATGTGTAATAAAATAATTAAGAACTGAAATTCTCCAAATATCTTAAACACATTTTTCATTCTTAGCTTTCATAAGATACATACATGTCCACTCGATTCGGAGGAAATGTATGTATCTTTTTAACAAAGGATTAATCATTATTATTAGTAGTGCCATAATCGCATTAGGAATAAATTTATTTTTGGTTCCTTATGAAATTTTAGATGGAGGAATTATTGGAATTGGTCTAATACTGAACTATTTATGGAATTTAAAACCTGGCCTCATGATTATCTCCTTAAGCATTCCCATTTTCACCATTGCTTGGTTCTATTATCGTGATTTCTTTTACAATAGTTTACATGGAATGATTATCTCATCCTTCTTAATCGATGTTTTTCGACCACTACAACATTTAATTCGTTTGGAGCCTATGATCAGTTCAATGATTGGTGGGGTTTTAGTTGGCTTTGGCATTGGTTTGATGTTGCGTTTTAAGACAAGCACTGGAGGTACAGATTTAATTGCTCAGTTTATTTGCGACAAAACAGGGATTAATGTTGGCGTAATAATTTTTATCATCGATGCAATTGTTGTTTTATTAGGAGGATTATTAATTTCTGCTAGTACATTACTCCTTTCCATTGTCACTATTTTATTTGTCGGGCTGACAACAAGCTTCATTACTCGAAATGTTCATTATTCTACTTAAAAAAGGCTACTAGAAAGAAAACTTTCAAGTAACCCTTTTGTACTCATTTAGTTATCGGTTTATAACCTATTTCATCTGTGATGATCACATAAGTTGGCACCATCCTCTGTGTTCGGATGGCATTACAAATATTCAATTACCACTTATCTGATTATCAATTTTTTCTTTTATAAAGAATTCCTAACGTATTTGGACCACAATGAGCAGAGATTGTACAACCTGCAGTAGTTTCAATTACCTCATCAAAGTCTACATACATACGAATCACATTTTTCACCTTTTCTATCGTCTCTGGTGTGCAATGTGAATGAGTGATGAACACTCGACTATAATCAATATTATCATTATTTTCTAAATGCTCTTTTACATAATTTTCTATACAACGATCAAAGTTCCCACGATATTTTTTTCCAACTACCATTTTCCCATCAACCACTTCGATAGAAGGTTTGATTTTCAGTAAGGTTGCTCCTAATGCCTCGACACCTGAGCAACGTCCACCCTTACGTAAATAATCCATTTTATCAATAATGAAACTTGCATCTACTTTTGGTATCATTTCTTCTAATTTACTACAGATCATTTCAGGAGTTTGTCCTTCACTTGCCATTAAAGCCGCTTCATAAACAACATGTCCACTACCTGTTGATAGATTTTTTGAATCAATGACAAATACATTATCAAAGTTTTCAGATGCAATTTTCGCATTTTGATAGCTTGAAGAGAAGTCTGAACCTAGCGAAATATGTATTACAGCTTTATAGTTTCCTGAAAGCTCTTTAAAAAAACTTTCATATTCAAAAGTATTAACCGCTGCTGTTTTACAAGACTTCCCCTGTTCACCCACATATTTAAAAATATCTTTTGGTGTGATATCCACACCGTCTCGGAAATCTTGATCATTGACCAATACATGTAAAGGCATTAATGAAATATTTAGTTTTTCTAGAATCTCTGTTGAAAGGTCGCATGTACTATCTGAAGTAATTTTTATCATATATTCATTTCACATCTTCCTTTTATAAGATCATTCAATTTTTCCCATATCATATTATACAGAAAAAATAAAAATTCTATAACTATTTACACTTTGATAGTAACATCGTCTTCTAGCAATTTCATGACAATTTTTTCATAGTTAATAGGTTTGCTAATAAAATAACCTTGGATAAGCTCGCAATTAAATTTCGTTAGCATTTCAAATTGTTCTTTATACTCTACCCCTTCTGCTACAACCTGTAACCCGATATTATGTGCCAAGCTAATGATTGTCTCAACGATATTTCGTTCTTTTTCAGATTGCAACATGACATCAATGAAACTCTTATCTATTTTCACACGATTAATTGGTAAGCTATTTAAATAGCTTAACGATGAATAACCTGTACCAAAATCATCAAGATGAATGGATATCCCCATTGCTTTCAGTGTTTCTAGCTTTTTTAAATTCGTTTCAAATGATTTCATTAATGATGTTTCAGTTATCTCTAATTGAAGCCATTCTGGAGGAGTACCAGTACTATCTATAATACTACTAACATTTGTAACAAAATCTTGTTGCATAATGTGAATTGGTGAAATATTCACTGATATACTGATTGGTTTATTGAGATGCTTATTAATTCGTTTAATCGCAATACATGCATTTTCTAATACCCATTTATCAATTTCTATTATTTGCCCTGTCATTTCTGCAGTTTGGATGATTTTTAGAATACCAAACTTCAATAATTCTGTTGATTTTACACGGAGTAATGCTTCTATGCTAGTAATTTTTTGATCTATCGTATTATAAATTGGCTGGTAATGTAACTCAAAACCATTCATTTCAAGACTCTTCCTAATACCAGATTCAATCTCAGACTTTTCTTCGATTTCTTGCTGAATACTCTCATCAAATAATCGATAGCCATTCTTACCAGAACCTTTTGCACGATACATGGCCATATCAGCAGTTTTTAATAGGTCTTCTGCTGTCAAAGCATGATTAGGATACAATGCAACTCCAATACTAGCTGTTACATTTAATATTTTAGAATCAATGACTATCCCATTATCAAATAAATCTACAATCTCTTTTGCAATAAGCTCAATCTGTTGTTGAGATTCAACATGATGAACGATTACTATAAATTCATCACCGCTTATTCTTGCAACCCGTTTATACAGTGGTGAAATATTTTTCAACATATCTGCCACTTTTACAATTAGTCGATCTCCAAAAGAATGACCTAGTGTATCGTTGATCATTTTAAAATTATCTAAGTCGATAAAAATAACTGCTAGTGGACTTTCTTTATCAATTTCAATTGATTTATTTAATTGATCGTATAAACTTCTTCGATTCAATAACCCTGTTAAAGAATCATGCGAAGCGAGATGCGCAATCTTTTCTTCACTAATTTTCAGCACTTTTTGTGATTCTTTTAGTTCATCATACTTTTTACGAAGTCGTTCCTCTGTAATTCTAAGCTCTTGATTGGATATTATTAGATCCCGATCACGTTTTTTTATAGCATGAATCATACTATTGAATCCTTGTGCTAATCGTGAAATCTCTTGATAGCTTTTCACTTTAGCACGGACATGGTAATTTCCATACTCTACGTGATTCATCAGAATCCCTAATTTTTTTTAAGGCCTCATCCAAATTAAAGTAAGACCATATCCAATAACGCTAAATATTAATATACAAATTACCCCTGTTACTAAAATCGGGATTAAATTCTGCATTAATAGATTGTTCAATTCATCTTCACTTATGGCCGTAATGATATTCATGCCATTCCGCTTAAAATTACTTGAACGAATAATATAACTTTTTCCATCGATTTCAAGAGGTATGTAGTCCATTCTAGATTGTTCGATTATTTTTCTGTACTCATTTCCGAATATAGATTCGCCGATAAGGTAGCTATTACGATTGGCAATAACCGTACCATCCTGATTTAACAGCATAACTAGTCCATTTTCTCCAATGGATGAATTACTAATAATTTTACTTAATTCATTTAACTGAAGGTCAATTCCAATAACACCGTTATTATTAGCGCTATTTATATATTTTGAAGCAGAGATTACTAGTGTTTGATTAAAATAATCTAGGTAAGGAACAGTCCAATTAATGTCCCCTTTATTTAATAAAGCGTATTTATACCACTCTCTATTAAATGGCTTAAAATCATTTGGAACCTCCATATCATTTCCAATATAAATACGATCATTCACATAACCGTATATGAGAGAACCATTTGAAGGAATAACACTTTGATACGTATTAAATAAAGTTTTAAACTCTTCGCTATCTAGATTTTGCTG
>Ga0182745_1004112_pt1 | contig 12205 bp, 13 predicted proteins | sample eDN3rd30CKraftBY_FD_128523 | JGI IMG/M metagenome (GOLD analysis project Ga0182745, IMG submission 128523) | Enriched backyard soil microbial communities from Emeryville, California, USA - eDNA 3rd pass 30_C Kraft BY (version 2) (version 2) | ecosystem: Environmental > Terrestrial > Soil >... | reverse complement strand
GGCAGCGCCCAGCGCGTGCGCTTCGGCGACGTCCTCGCGCGATTCGGCGTTGGCGTAGACGCGGATGTCGATGCCGTCGAGCGTGCGCGATGGTTCGCGTCGCAGCCGGTGCAGCTGCTTGCGCTCGCGCTTCCCGTCGCGAACGCGGCTGCGGTACTCGCGCAGGTCCGCTGCGCTGGGCTCGATGACCACCAGGCCGCTGCCGCCATCGACCGCCAGTACGTCGCCGTCGTTCGCCTGCTGCAGCGCCTGCGCCGCACCGACCACCAGCGGCAGGTGCAGGCTGCGCGCGAGGATCGCGCTGTGCGAAAGCGCGCTGCCACCGGTGGTAACGATCGCGACCACGCCCTGCGACTGAAGCTGCGCCAGCTCCGATGGCGCCACGTTGTCGGTCACCAGGATCTCGCCGGCCACGCCGCGCACCTCCGCGTTGCGCTTGTGCAGGGCGGCGTGCAGGCGGCCGATGACATGGTCGATGTCGTCGATGCGGTTGCGGAAGTAGGCGTCGTCCATGCCCGCGAACAGCCCCGCGAGCCGGTCGCGCTGCAGGCGCAGCGCGTAGTTGGCGCCGTACAGGCCCTTGCGGATCAGGTCCTCGATGCCATGCAGCAGTTCGGGGTCGTCGAGCAGCAGCGTGTGCATGTCGATGAACTCGCCGACTTCGTGCGCGAGCGCGCCGTGCAGGCGGTCGCGCAGGGCCAGCATCTCCGAACGCACGGTGGCCACGGCCGCGTGCAGGCGCGCCAGCTCGGCATCGACCGCCGCGGCATCGATCCGGTCTTCGGCAACGTCCAGGACGTGCGGCAGGCGCAGGCGTGCCCGGCCCAGCGCGTTGCCCCTGGATGCGCCATGACCGGACAGCACCTGGCGCATCAGCTCTCCTCGTCGAATCGTCGCTCGAACAGCGCGCAGACGGCGTCGGCAGCGGCCGCTTCGTCCTCGCCCTCGACCCGCAGCACCACCAGCGTGCCGTGCCCGGCAGCCAGCAGCATCACCCCCATGATGCTCTTGGCATTGACCTCGCGGCCCTTGGCGGTGAGCGTGGCGTTGCAGCGATACGGCGCCAGCGCCTGCACCAGTTTCGCGGTGGCGCGGGCGTGCAGGCCAAGCTTGTTGCCGACCAGGAGTTCGCGTTCGATCATCGGGCAGTCTCTGCTCGCGCGCTGCGGCAACGGGCGAGCGTGGGGAAGGGCAGGGGAACGCATGCCGCGCGGCTCCACTTCAGCGGTCGCCGCGGCTCATGCATCGTCGATCACCACGCCGTTGCGGGCGCCGGCGGTGGCCACCGCCGGCAGTTCGTCGAGTGGAAGCTCGGGGTAGTTCAGCACCCGCAGCAACATCGGCAGGTTCAGCGCCGCCACCCGCCGCACCGGCGTGCCCAGGTGGGCGAGTTTCGCCGCCAGGTTGCTGGGCGTGGCGCCGTACAGGTCGGTGAGCACCAGCACGCCGTCGCCCGAGTCCACCTTGCGCAGCGACGCGCTTGCCAGTGGCAGCAGCACGTCGGGATCGCCGTCGAACGGCACCTCGAACGCCGCGACCTTCAGCGGCAGGTTGCGCAGCAGCGACGACGCCACCGCAACCAGTGCGCTGCCGATGCCGGTGTGGGTGACGAGGAGAATGCCGACGGCCATGCCGTCAACTTAACAGACGCGGGCGCCGCGCCGGAAGCGCGGCGGAATCGGGGCGCCGGGGCAGGTTGCTCCCGGCGCGCCGGCGTCCGGCTTGCCCCGGAGCTGTTCGTGAAGTCCGGGGCGGCGGCAAGCCGCCGCCCCCCCGTTGCGGCTCAGTGGCTGGTGTTGCCACCGTCGTTGTAGCAGCCTGAATCGATGCCTGTCGAGAATCCCCAGGTGATGTTGTCCTTCGCGCTGCCGTTCGAAGCATTGCATCGGATCCCGATGCCGTTCGCGTTGGTTACCGCCACACGGTTGCCAGTGATGAATGCCTTCAAGCCGTTCGAGGTATAGATGCCATAAGAGCCTCCAGTCCCGTTGGCTACCAGATTACGAGCGATGTTGCGGGAGACGCTGGAACCAACGCCGGAAGTAATCTGGAAACCGTAGACGCTCACGTTGGTACCGTTGGAGGCGATCACGTTCTGGACGATGTTGTCCTCTACGGTCGTGCTGCCGGATGTGTATATGGCGCTGACCTCCGTGATGGCGGCAGGGCCGGCACCGGTATCGTTGACCTGGTTGCGTTGGATCAGTGTGCCGTTGCCGGATACGGAAATGCCCCGGTAAGTGTTCTGGTCGAGACGGTTGTCCTGGACCACGGCTGCATCGGCTGAACCCAAGTTAATGCCCGTCCGAAATCCGCGGATGCTGCAGTTGCGGATTGTGGCGTTGAGGTTGGAATACGCGTATATGCCAGAAGTATTCGTGTTGACGCCGGCGCCGAGCCCACCGATCTTGAAGTCGTTGCAGTCGATGGTGACGTTGTTGGTGGCAATGGTGATCGCCGCGCCGCTGGTAATCGAGGTGGAGACATTGTTGCGCAGGCACCATGTGCCCTGCGTGCTGATCGTCGTCGGGATGGAATCGATGAAGCCGGTGCAGGTATGAAACGTTTCAACCGCATGCGCTGGCGTGGAGATGGCAAGCTGGGCCGGCAGGGCTGCCATGGCCAGCACGATGGCTGTAAATGGCGAAGCAAGTCTCATTGATCTTCTCCAGAAGTGGATGGCGTGTCCTTCGGGGCCTTTTCGGCCAAGACTTCCACGGATTCGGTCAAGACCCCTCACGGAGGGAACGCACATGGCCAGGAATTGCGGCCAACATCATTCGGCTGCTGGTTTCGCGCGATGCGAATCGCGTCCAACGTCATCGACGCGGGGTGCGAGCGTGGTGCAATGCGGGTGGTGCGCGAGGCGTCGACACAGGTGCGTCGCTCAGCCTGGTTCGCGTGGTGGTCGCCGGCTGCGATGGCAGTGCCAGGCAGTTGCCCGGCGCGGTTTTGACGCCGGGGTGCTGGTCGGCCTCAGTACTCCAGGATCCTGACGCCCTTGACCAGCAGGTCGAGCTTGGCCTTCATCGCTTCGGCGTCCTGCTTGCCTTCCTCGACGTAGTGCACCGAGTACAGGACGTCCGGTTTGTCCGCGGCTGCGGGCCCGACCACGTCGGTGATCCTGCTGCGGTCGTCGCTGTCGCGTGCGGTGGCGTTGTAGGGATGGCGGCGGTTGAGGATCCTGTCCCATTGGTTCCTGTCGTCGTCGTCCATCGACGCCGCAGGCGCCTGGCTGCGCACCGCCATGATGTAGTTGCGGTCGTCGTTCCTGGCCGACAGCCACAGCTCCGCCACGTCCCAGGTCACCTTCCCGCCGTCGCGGAAGAAGGCGAAGCCCAGCGTCAGCGTGCTGTCGGCCTGGATCAGCTGCACCTCGGGCGTGATCGAAAGCTCCATCCGCTTCGAGGCGTAGCTGAAACGCTTGCCGTACTCGAAATCGATGCGCAGGTCTTTCATCGCGGCCGGATGCAGCGGCGCGTGCTTCAGGTAGTCGCGCCACTGCGCCAGCGTGCCGTCGTAGTTGACGTAGATGAAGTCGGCCAGGGCCTTGGCGTTGATCAGCTGGTCGTGGTCCTGGATCGAGTTGGCGTAGCGTGCCAGCCCCACGTAGCCATTGGGGACCGGCAGCGCCAGCATCACCAGCCGGGTGTTGGCATACGGGATCGGCCATACCCAGACCTGCCAGCGGCGGCCCCAGGCATCCACGTGCGCCTCGTCCAGGGTCGGCTTGCCCAGCGAGGTCACGGTGATGTTCTCGCTGCCGATGGTGCGCTTGATGAACGCCGACTTGAGCAGCAGGTCCATGGGCACGGCAGGATCGGAATAGAGCTTGTCGGCGGGCACGTCGTCGGGCCGGCGCAGGTGGAACAGCATGCTCTTGCCGAACGATCCGGGTGTCAGGTAGCCGTTTGCCGACAGGCGCAGGTCGCTGTCCTCCTTGCCCGACAGCACCCAGCCGCCATTGCTGTTGCGCGCGATCACCTTGGGGAAGTCGCCCATGTCGGCGATTTCGTGCAGCAGCCTGGTCGAGCCCTCTCCGTTCGGGAACAGCCGTTCACGCTGCTGCGCGAGCAACGCGGCCAGCTGCGTGTCGAAGTGGGCGTTGGTGCGCTTGCTGAAGGTCTTGAAGAACGCATCCAACGGCAGCGGCAGTGCAAAGCGCTCCTTGAGGGTGTCGGTGAGCGTGCTGTCGAAGACGTCGAACTGGTAGGAACTGCGCACGTCGATGTCGGCCTGGCCATCGGGCGCGTCCATCACCAGCCCGATGGGAAGGGCGTAGTTGAGGTTCTCGTTGGGCGATTTCGCGAGCACCACGCCGATGACCTTGCCGTCCTGGTCCACCAGCGGGCCGCCGCTGTTGCCGGGCGAGGCCGCCGCGGAGAAGCGCATCCATTTCCAGCGCCCGTCCTGCTGTTCGGGCGTATCAGAGGTATACAGGCCGTCGCGCAGCACCACGCCGGTGCCATACGCGTTGCCGACGGAGAACACCGTTTGCCCGGCCGCGGCCGCGGTGTTGATCTCCAGCGGCCTGGCGCTTGGCTGCTCGGCCAGGGTGAACACCACGAAATCCTGCTGCAGCGAGAATTTATGCACGTCGGCGATCGCATACACGCGGCCGCCGTTGTCGCGCAGCGCCGGCGGCCCCCACAGGCTGTTCACGCCGATCATCAGCACGTGCGCGGCGGTCACGTAGCGCCCGTTGCCGATGGCGAATGCCGTGCCGATGGAGTGGTACTTGTCGTTGCGTTCCTGGAAGGGCAGCAGGTCGAGCGGAAGCGGCTTTTCGTAGCTCAGCGGATCGTCAGTGGGCTTGGCCGCCACCACCTCGAAGGTCGCGGCCTGGATCGCCGGCAGTTGCTCGGGCGGCAGGCTGGCCGCAAGGGATGTACCGGAGACCGCGATGCAGGCGGTGCAGGCAAGACGCTTCAACCACCCCGTCCACCCGGACGGGCCCCTCGAAATGCGATACGACATGGAGCTCCCCTGTGCATGGATGCCGCGCCGCTTCGCGGTAATGCGAAGCCCGGCGCCGGCATGGTCGCACGCAAGCCGCGGCGTTGCATGCCGCGAGGCAGCGGTTTGCGCCAGCCGAGGGTCAGTCGAGCTCGCGGTGGTAGGTGGCCACGTCCGGCCAGCCGGCTTCGCGGGCATGCGTGGCCAGGGTCTCGGTCAGGTAGACCGAGCGGTGGCGGCCGCCGGTGCAGCCGAAAGCCACGGTGACGTAGCTGCGCGTGTCGGTGCGCATCCGCGGCAGCCAGTGGTCGAGGAAGCCGGTCACCTGGGTCACGTACTCGCGCACTTCCGGCTGCGCGGCGAGGTAGTCGGCGACCTCGCGGTCGCGCCCGGACAGCGGCCGCAGCCGTGGATCCCAGTGCGGGTTGGGCAGCACCCGCGCATCGAACACGAAATCCGCGTCCGACGGCACGCCGCGGCGATAGGCGAACGATTCGAACAGCAGCGACAGCGAGGCGTCCAGGCCGAGGTTGAGGTCGGTGGTGACCTGGCGCCGCAGTTGGTGGACGTTGAGGTCGCTGGTGTCGATGATCACGTCCGCCAGCGCGCGCAGCGGCTTGAGCACCTGGCGTTCGAGCGCGATGGCGTCGGCCAGCGCGAGGCCGAGGTGGCTCAGAGGGTGGCGGCGCCGGGTGTCGGCATATCGCTTGAGCAGTATCTCGTCGCGGGTGTCGAAGAACACCAGTTTCGGATCGAGCCCCATCGTGCCGACTTCCGAAAGCCACTGCGGCAGGCTGGCGAGGTCGCCGTGGCGGTTGCGCACGTCGATCCCGACGGCGAGCTTGCGCGGCGCGCCGTCGCCCTCGGCGACGCTGTGCACGAAGCTGGCGAGCAGTTCGGCCGGCAGGTTGTCGACGCAGTAGAAATCAAGGTCCTCGAAGGTCTTGAGCGCGACCGACTTGCCGCTGCCGGACATTCCGCTGACCACCAGCAGGACGGGCTTGGTGTCGTTCGTTGTCGGTTCGCCGACGGATTCGTTCATGGCACGCCGCGCTCCAGGAAATGCGAATGGCGAGCCATGAACGCCGCCGCCGGGTCGACGCCCTTGGCCCGCAGGATATGCATGCGCGTGGCGGCTTCGGTCAGCACCGCCAGGTTGCGGCCGGGCATCACCTGCAGGGTGATCAGCGGCACGTCCAGGTCGAGGACGCGGCGCACGCCAAGATCACCGGTCAGGCGCTCCATGCCGTCGCTGGCACTGGGCTTCGGTGCCAGCTGCGGCGGGGTCAGGTGGACGACCAGGCGCAGGTACTTGTTCCGCTTCACCGCGGTGTCGCCGAACATCTCGCGGATGTTCAGCACGCCCAGGCCGCGCAGTTCGAGCAGGTCCTGCAGCAGTTCCGGGCAGGTGCCGTCGAGCACATCGGGGGCGATCTGGGTGAACTCGGGCGCGTCGTCGGCCACCAGGCGATGGCCGCGCGAGAGCAGTTCGAGCGCCAGCTCGCTCTTGCCCGATCCCGACTCGCCGGTGATCAGCACGCCGATCGAGTAGATCTCCATGAACACCCCGTGCAGGGTGACCCGGGGCGCCAGCTTGCGGGCCAGGTGGTACTGGAGGTGGTTGAGCAGTTCATGGCCGCGCCGTGGCGAACTCCACAGCGGCGTGTCCGACTCCTCGGCCGCTTCGGCCAGGTCGTCGGGACAGCGCTGGTCCTTGCTGATCACCAGCGCCAGCGGCCGGTAGCGCATCAGTTTCTCGATGATTTCCCAGCGCAGCCGCGAGTCCAGCGAGTCCAGCCAGGACAGCTCCTCGGTGCCCAGGATCTGCACCTTGTTGGGGTAGATGGTGTTGAGGTAGCCGGCCAGCGACGGCCGGCGGGCAACGGTGTCGACCGCCTCCAGCACGCGCGACTCGCCCCGCTGCCCCGCGATCCAGTGCAGGTCGAGGCTGTCGCGCATCTGCTCGAACAGGTCGGCGGCGGTGATGCTCGCGTTCAATGCATCATTGCCATGGTCGGCTGCGGCAGGCCCAGCAGGATGGCGTGCAGCGTGCGCACGTCGCGGGCGTCGCGCAGCGCGTCGCGGAATTCCTGGCTGGAAAACCGTTCGGCCAGTTCCGACAGGATTTCCAGGTGCTGCTGCGGCGAGTGCTGCGGCACGCTCATCGCGAACACCAGGTCGACCGGCGCGTGGTCGCGGGCGCCGAAGTCGACCGGGTGGTCGAGCAGCAGGAAGGCCCCGCGCGCGACGCTGAACGCCTTGCTGCGGGCGTGCGGGATGGCCACGCCGTGGCCGATGGCCGTGCTGCCCAGCGCCTCGCGTTCGCGCAGCGCGGTCCCGATGAGCGGGGTCATGGCGGGCGAGGCGTCCGCCAGCAGCCGGGCTGCGGCGTCGAGGACCTGGTCCCGGTTGCCCGCTCCAGTCAGCATCACGATGCGCCCGGCGGCGAGCAGGTCGGCGATCGGCATGGGACGGCGCCGTCCGTGCGGATCAGGTGAATTCGCCGCTGCGCGCGATGCTTTCGCCGCGGCGGTAGTTGTCCACCATCTTCTGCTTGTGCTTGAGCAGCAGCCGGTCGAGCTTGTCGGCCAGCAGGTCGATCGCCGCGTACATGTCGACGGCGCTGGCATCGGCGTGCAGGTTCTGCCCCGCCACGTTGATCGTGGCCTCGGCGCAGTGGTTGGGCTTGTCGAGGCTGAGCTGGGTGCGGATCTCGAAGGGCTGTTCGAAATGGCGCCCCAGGCGCTCGAACTTGCTTTCGACGTATTCGCGCAGCGCGGAGGTCACCTTGATCTCATGGCCGTGGATATCGATACGCATTCGCCACCTCCTGGTTTTCCGGCCGGGCTGGCCGGGGATCCAGCATCGCCCGAAGCGGGCGCGCAAGGGATAAAAACAGGTTAACCCAGCGTGCCGGCGGCGGGAAGGTTCAGGGCGGGCGGGGCGTGCTCACGCCACGCGGACGCGCTCGTGCGAGGAGGGAATGTTGAGCAGTTCGCGGTACTTGGCCACGGTGCGCCGGGCCACGGGCACGCCGCTGGCCTTCAATGTCTCGGCCAGGCGCGCATCGGACAGCGGCTTGCGCGGGTTCTCGGCCTCGATCAGGCGCTTGATCATTTCCTGGATGGCGATGCTCGACGCCTCGCCGCCGCCATCGGTGCCGATCCCGGAAGCGAAGAACGCGCGCAGCGGAATCGTCCCGCGCGGCGTGCGCACGTACTTGCGCGAGATCGAGCGGGAAATGGTCGATTCGTGCAGGCCGACCTCGGCCGCGACCTCGCGCAGGGTCAGCGGGCGCAGGGCCTGCGGGCCGAATTCGAGGAACCCGGACTGCTCGCGGACCAGGCACTGCACCACCTTGAGCAGGGTTTCGCCGCGCTGGGCCAGGTTCTTCAGCAGCCAGCGCGCTTCCTGCAGGCGGCCGCGCAGGTAGCCGGCATCGCTGCTGCCGGCGTGCTGGATCATCTGCTCGTAGCCGCGATGGATGGTGAGCCGCGGCAGGCGTTCGTTGGCCAGCGCCACCCGCCACATGCCGTTCTGGCGGGTGATCACGCAGTCGGGGGTGACGTAGGTGTTGGCCGGCAGGTCGCCGATCTGGGCGCCGGGGCGCGGGTCGAGCGAGCGCAGCAGCGCCAGCGCCTGTTCGGCGGGCTCCAGTTCGCAGCGCAGCTCGGCGGCCACGCCCTCGATGCCGATCCTGGGCAGGCGATCGATGTGGTCGGTGGCGATGCGGCGCGCCAATGCGCGCCCGGGGGTGTCGTCGGGCAGGTTGTCGAGCTGCAGCACCAGGCATTCGCCGAGGTCGCGCGCGCCGACGCCCACCGGATCGAGGCGCTGCACGTGGTGCAGCACGGCCAGCACCTCGTCGGTCGTGCACTGGATCTCGGGCAGCAGCGATTGCGCGATCGCGTCCAGCGACTCGCGCAGGTAGCCGTCGTCGTCGATCGCGTCGATCAGCATCAGCCCGATGCGCCGGTCGCGCCCGGACATCTGGGTCAGGTGCAGCTGCCATGACAGGTGGTCCTGCAGCGAGTCGGCCTGCGCCACGCGGTCGGCCGGATCGTCGCCGTCGTCGCCCTGCCAGCCGCGCGATTCCTGCCACGCTTCGCCGGACTGGCCCCAGTCGTCGTCGCGGAATTCGGTGTCTTTCGCGTCGCCGTCGCCCGCCTCGGTGCCCGGCGCATCGTCGCTGCCGTCGCCGACGCGCAGCGGTTCGGATTCATCCCAGTCGAGCAGGGGGTTGCTCTCGACCGCGGCGTTGATCTCGGCCTCGAGTTCCAGCGCCGAAAGCTGCAGCAGGTGCAGCGCCTGGCGCAACTGTGGCGTCAGGACGAGCTGTTGTCCCAGCGATGTCTGGAGGCGTGGTTTCATCTTCCCCTGCAGCGCCCGTCGATATCCGGACCCGACCTCGGCCATCCTACCTGCCGTCCGGGGCGGGACGGCATCGGTGCCGGAGGTTGCGGCCGGCCTTCCATCGCCGGTCGCCAAGGATGAGGAAGACGCTTCGAGGCGCCTGCCATGCGTCCTCGACCTAGAGGCGGAAGGATTCGCCCAGGTAGACGCGACGCACGTCCGGATTGGCCAGCAGCGCGTCCGGAGCCCCCTGCGCGAGCACGCTGCCTTCGCTGAGGATATACGCCCGGTCGCAAATGCCCAAGGTCTCGCGGACGTTGTGGTCGGTGATCAGCACGCCGATGCCGCGGTTCTTGAGGTGGCGGACGATGCGCTGGATCTCGCCGACCGAGATCGGGTCGACGCCGGCGAACGGTTCGTCGAGCAGCATCAGCCGCGGGTTGGCTGCCAGGGCGCGGGCGATCTCGACCCGGCGCCGCTCGCCGCCGGACAGGCTGGCGCCGATCTGCTCGGCGACGTGGCCGACCTGCAGCTCGTCCATCAGGCTGGACAGTTCGCGTTCGCGCGCGTTGCGGTCGAGATCGTCGCGCAGCTCCAGCACCAGCCGGATGTTGTCGGCGACGCTGAGCTTGCGGAACACCGACGGTTCCTGCGGCAGGTAGCCGACGCCCAGGCGGGCGCGCGTGTACATCGGCTCGGCGGTGATGTCGCGGCCGTCGAGCACGATCTCGCCCTCGTCGGCCGGGACCAGGCCGACGATCATGTAGAAGCAGGTGGTCTTGCCGGCGCCGTTGGGGCCGAGCAGGCCGACGACCTCGCCGGCGTCGAGGGTCAGCCCGAAGTCGCGCACCACCTCGCGCGAGCGGTACCGCTTGCGCAGTCCCTTGGCGACCAGCATCAGTTCTTGTCCTGCTGCGCCGGTTCGGCCTTCGGCTCGGGCTTCGCGCCTTCGGCGGGTGCCTGGTTCTTCGGCTCGAAGGTCATGTTGACGCGGCCGCCGGCGCCGGCGGCCGCGCCGCTCTGCACCTGGCCGGTCGCCATGTTGTAGACGATGCGCTCGCCGGAGATGCTGCCGCGGCCGGGCTGCTTCACCACCGCATTGCCGCTGAACACCACGGTGTCGCGGTTCTGGTCGTAGTCGATCCGCGCGGCGGTGGCATTCATCCAGCCGCCGTCGTCCATCTGCTGCTTCATCTTCACCGGCGAGCCGCTGAGCTTGATGACCTGCTCGTTGCCGCCGCGGCGGACGTCCGCCTTCGACGAATGGATCTCGAGCGTGCCCTGCACGATGTGCACGTTGCCGCGCAGGATGCAGGGTTCGGATTCATTGACCGAGCAGTCGCTGCTGTCGGAGCTGACGTTCATGCGCTGGTTGCGGTCGGACGACTTGGCCCACGCGCTTCCCACGCACAGGCACAGCAGCGCGACGAGGACCGTCGGAAAACTAGCGGTGCGTCGGATCATGGCTCAGGCTGACCTTGGAAAGGAGCTGGATGCGGTTGGTGGCCAGGTCGGCCCGCATTCCAGTGCCCTGCATTGTAGAGGTGGGGCCGGTGACGGTCACCAGAACGGCAGAAGCCGCCTTGTTCGCATCCGGGAATACGTTCAGTTGCTCGGTCTTCATCGTGCTGGGGCGTGAATCGCCGGGCGGGCTGGTGGCCTCCACCTTGCCACGCAGCCGGATCTCGCTGTTGTCGGCGGCGACCCAGCCGGTCTTCGATCGAACCTCCCAGCGCTTGCCTTCCTTGTCGGGGATCAGGAACAGCGGCGTGGCGATCGACAGGGTCTTGTCGTCGGGGCTGCGGCTGAGTTCCGGCGCGCGCAGCACGAAGGCCTCCTTGCCCTGCTTGTCCAGCGCCACCAGTTCGAAATCGTGCAGCACGTAGTCGGGTCGTGCCACGGCGGCGGCCGCTGCCGGTTCGGGTGCGCGCTGGCGCCATACCGCCCAGCCGGTGACCGCGGCAGCGACCAGCAGCACCAGTGTGAGCACGCCGCGCCAGCTCATGGCGCGTCCACCGCGGCCAGCAGCGTGTCCACGTGGCCCTGGGCGGAGAGCAGCAGGTCGCACAGCTCGCGCGCCGCGCCTTCGCCGCCGCGCGCGGTGGTGCACCAGTGCGCGCGCTCGCGCGTCCAGGCGTGCGCGCTGGCCGGGGCCACGCCGAGGCCGACGGCGCGGATGACCCGGATGTCGGGCAGGTCGTCGCCCATGAAACACACCTGTGCCAGCCCGATGCCCAGTTCGCTGGCCAGCCCTTCGACGCAGGCGAGCTTGTCGCCGACGCCGACGTGCGAGCGCACGCCAAGGTCGCGTGCGCGGTGAGCGGCGGCGGCGCTGCTGCGCGCGGTGACGAAGGCGACCTCGATGCCCGACTTGCGCAGCAGCGCCAGGCCTTGCCCGTCGAGCACGCTGAAGGCCTTGGACTCGCGGCCGTCGGCGTCGAAGTACAGGCGGCCATCGGTAAGCGTGCCGTCGACGTCGAAGCACGCCAGGCGGATCTTCGCGGCGCGGTCGAGGATGTCGGCTGGGATGTCGTGGTTCGGCATGCGGCTGGCTTCGTGTCCGTGTAGTGCGTTCGCATCATGCGGTGATGGAAGATTTCGCGACGCGACTCGGGCTTTCCCAACCCCGAATCCCGAATCCCCGCTTTTAAACCACCCGGGCCCGCAACAGGTCGTGAATGTTGAGCGCGCCCACCACGCGGCGCTCGTCGTCGAGCACCACCAGCATGGTGATCTTGCGGTCCTCCATGAGCCGCGCCGCCTCGCTCGCCAGCGCGCCGGCATCGATCGCCACCGGCGAGCGCGTCATCACGTCGGCGATGCGCGCGGCGTGCACGTCGATCGACGGATCGGCGAGCGTGCGGCGCAGGTCGCCGTCGGTGTACAGGCCGAGCAG
>Ga0182745_1004109_pt1 | contig 12215 bp, 8 predicted proteins | sample eDN3rd30CKraftBY_FD_128523 | JGI IMG/M metagenome (GOLD analysis project Ga0182745, IMG submission 128523) | Enriched backyard soil microbial communities from Emeryville, California, USA - eDNA 3rd pass 30_C Kraft BY (version 2) (version 2) | ecosystem: Environmental > Terrestrial > Soil >... | reverse complement strand
TGTCCGCGCGCGAGGTGCACCGCCAGTACCTGGCGGTGGTCAGCGGCGCGCTGGTCTCCGGCGGCACCGCCGATGCGCCGATCGACCGCCACCCGCGCGACCGCCTGCGCATGGCGGTGCGCGAGGACGGCCGCGACGCGGTCACCCACTACCGCCTGCGCGAGCGTTTCCGCGCGCACACTGCGCTGGAATGCCGGCTGGAGACCGGCCGCACCCACCAGATCCGCGTGCACATGGCGCACCTGAAGCACGCCATCGTCGGCGACCCGCTGTACGGCGGCGCGCTGAAGCTGCCCAAGGGCGCCAGCGACGAACTGGTCGCGCAGCTGCGCGGCTTCAAGCGCCAGGCGCTGCACGCCGAGACGCTGGAATTCATGCACCCGATCAGCGGCGAACCGGTCCGCAACAGCGCGCCGGTGCCGGCCGACCTGCTGGCGCTGATGCAGGCGCTGCGCGAGGACACCGGGGCCTTCAACGAGCGCGAGCGGGACCGCTGGTGAATACCGCCACGCCGTGGCTGGTGGCCGACTGGCCGGCGCCACCGGGCGTGCGCGCCTTGACCACCACCCGGCACGGTTCGGGCGTCTCGCAGGCGCCATTCGACAGCTTCAATTTCGGCAGCCGTTGTGGCGACGAGCTTGAAACGGTGGCGGAGAACCGCCGGCAGTTGCAGGCCGCACTGGGTCTGCCGTCGCCGCCGCGTTGGTTGCGGCAGGTGCATGGCACCGCGGTGGTGCGGTTTGAGGGTGAAGCCGCAACCCCCTCCCAACCTCCCCCTTCGCTGCGCGAAAGGGGAGGGGCTGGTTCCGCTCCCTCCCTTTCGCCGCAGGTGAAGGGGAGGGCCGGGGAGGGGTTGCTTCTGGACGAAGAACCCATCGCTGACGCCAGCGTGACTTCGGCTGCCGGCGTGGTGCTGGCGATCCTCACTGCCGACTGCCTGCCGGTGGTGTTCGCCGCCCGCGACGGCAGCGAGGTGGCTGCCGCCCATGCCGGCTGGCGCGGGCTGGCCGACGGCATGCTGGAAGCCACGCTGGCGGCGATGCGCACGCCGGCGGCCGATGTCGTTGCATGGCTCGGCCCGGCGGCCGGGCCGGATCGTTACGAAATCGGTGCCGATGTGCGCGATGCCTTCCTCGCACATGCGCCGGAAGCGGCGACCGCGTTCGCCGCCACCCGGCCGGGGCACTGGCGCGTGGACCTGTACGCATTGGCGCGGCAACGCCTGCAGGCCGCCGGCATGAACCCGGCCGACATCCACGGCGGCGACCAGTGCACCATCGCCGATCCGTCGCGCTGGTTCTCGCACCGCCGCGACCGCCGCAGCGGGCGCATGGCGACGCTGGTGTGGATGCGGCCGTGACTCCGCTGTTCGAGCGCGTGCTCGGTGCTGCGTTCGCACGGTTGCCGCCGCGCTTGAAGGCCCTGCATTCGATACCGCAACGCCAGTGCTGGTGCGGGCGCGGCGAGGTGCAGCGTGGCACGCACTGGCTGGTGGCGCCCTGCGCATGGCTGGCGCGGCTGCCGCCCACCGCCACGGACGTGCCGGTAAGCGTCGGGTTCGTCGTGGACGCAACCGGCGAGCACTGGAACCGCCATTTCGGCGGCGTGCGCATGGCCTCGCGGCTGTGGCAGCGTGACGGCCACCTGTTCGAGCGACTGGGCGCACTGCGTTTCCGCTTCACGCTGGACGTCGTGGACGGCGAGATCCTGTGGCGGGCCGCGCGCGCATGGGCGTTCGGCATCGTGCCGCTGCCGGCACGCTGGTTCGCCGGCGTGCATTGCCGCGAACGCGAGCGGGAAGGGCGCTACGAATTCCTCGTCGACGTCTCGATGCCGTGGCTTGGGCGCCTGATCCGCTACGAGGGCTGGCTGCTGCCGGAGGACAAGGCCGGGTAGATGCGGGGCTTGCCCCGCATGGGGCATTGCCGGGCCGGCCCCTCTGCCGGGCAAGCCCGGCAGCTACGGGGTACGGTGGTTCAACCGCTTTCCAGCGCCTGCAGGTAGTCGTTGCACCAGCGGTGGATGTCGTGTTCGCGCAGGTGCCGCATCATCGTCTGCCAGCGTTCGATGCGCTCGCCGCGCGGCATGTTCGCGGCGGTGGCGATGGTATCGGCCACGCCGTCCAGGTCGTGCGGGTTGACCAGCAGCGCCTGCTTCATCTCGTCGGCGGCACCGGCCAGCAGCGACAGCACCAGCACGCCGGGGTTCTCCGGGTCCTGCGAGGCCACGTATTCCTTGGCCACCAGGTTCATGCCGTCGCGCAGCGGGGTGACCAGCCCCACCGCCGCCGCGCGGTAGAAGCCGGTCAGGGTGCTGTGCGCGTAGTTCTGGTTGACGTAGCGCAGCGGCGTCCAGTCGGCCTCGGCATGGGCGCCGTTGATGTGCCCGGCGATCTGCTCCAGCTCGGCGCGCAGGTGCCGGTATTCGGCCACGCCGCCGCGCGAGACCGGGGCGATCTGCAGGTAGGTCAGGCTGCCCTTCTGGTCCGGGTGGCGCTTGAGGTAGCGCTCGAAGCCGTGGAAGCGTTCGGGCAGGCCCTTGGAATAGTCCAGCCGGTCCACGCCGATGGCCAGTTGCCGCGGCTGCAGGCTCTGCCGCAGCCGGCGCACGGCGGTGTTGTTGACCGCCGCGGTGGCCTGCCGGGCGATGCGCGCGGTGTCAATGCCGATGGGGAAGGCGGCGGTGCGCAGGTGCCGGCCGCCGGGTGCCTGGATATGGCCCGCGGCGACGACCCGGCCGCCGCCGAACAGGCGCGCGTAGGCCTGGAAACGGTCGGCGTCGCGTTGGGTCTGGAAGCCGACCAGGTCGCAGGCGTACAGGCCCGAGAACAGCAGCAGGTGTTCCGGCATGGCCTGCAGCAGGTCGGCCGAGGGCATCGGCACGTGCAGGAAGAAACCGATGCGGCAGCCGATGCCACGCTCGCGCAGCAGCGCCGCCAGCGGGATCAGGTGGTAGTCGTGGATCCAGACGGTGTCGTCCTCGCGCAGGTACGGCGCCAGTTTGTCGGCGAACAGCGCGTTGACCCGCAGGTAGCCCTCGCGGGTGGCGCGGTCGTAGTCCACCAGGTCCAGGCGGAAGTGCAGCAGCGGCCACAGCGTGCGGTTGGAGAAACCGTTGTAATAGGTGTCCAGGTCCGGCTTGCCCAGGTCCAGGGTGACGAAACGGATGTCCCCGTCGACCTGCTCGTGCAGCTCGCCGCTGGCGCCGCGGGCGGTCTTGCCGCTCCAGCCGAACCATAGCCCGCCGCGCTCCTTCAGCGCCGCCAGCAGGCCCACCGCCAGCCCGCCGGCGCGGTTCTCGCCGGGCAGGGCCACGCGGTTGGAGACCACCACCAGCCGGCTCACGACGCCTCCTGCCAGCTGCGCGACAGCCGCATCGCCGCGGTGATCAGGCCCACGTGCGAATAGGTCTGCGGGAAGTTGCCCCACATCTGGCCGTCGTCGAAGGCCAGGTCCTCGGACAGCAGGCCGAGGGGGTTGCGCCGCGCCAGCACGCTTTCGAACAATGCGCGCGCCTCGTCGAGGCGGCCGATCGCGGCCAGCGCGTCGATGTACCAGAAGGTGCAGATGGTGAAGCTGGTTTCCGGTGCGCCGAAGTCGTCCGGGGCGATGTAGCGGAACAGTGCGTCGCCGTGCCGCAGCCCGTTGCCGATGGCTTCGACGGTGGCGACGTAGCGCGGGTCGGTCGCCTCGACCAGGCCGATGTCGGCCAGCAGCAGCAACGAGGCGTCCAGGTGGCTGCCGTCGAAGGTGTCGGTGAAGTGGCCCAGCTGCGCGTTCCAGCCGCGGGCCAGCACCCGCTGGCCGATGGCGTCGGCGCGCTCGCGCCACAGCGCGGCGCGTTCGGGCAGTTGCAGGCGGGTCGCGATCTTGGCCAGGCGGTCGCAGGCGGCCCAGCACATCGCCGCGGTGTAGGTGTGCACCGCGGTGCGGCCGCGGAATTCCCACAGGCCGGCGTCGGGCACGTCGTGCAGCGCCCAGGCGCGTTCGCCCAGCGGTTCCAGCCGGGCGAAGGTGTGGACGTCGCCGGGGTCCTTCAGGCGTTGGTCGAAGAACAATTGGGTCGAGGCCAGCACCACCGAGCCGTAGACATCGTGCTGCTTCTGCAGCCAGGCCAGGTTGCCGCGCCGCACCGGGCCCATGCCGCGGTAGCCGGCCAGCGATTCGACCTCGTGCTCGTCCAGCTTTTCCTCCAGGCCGATGCCGTACAGCGGTTGCAGGCTGCCGTCGGTGCTGGCGAGGTTGAAGATGTAGCGCAGGAAATCTTCCATCGATTTCGTCGCGCCCAGCCGGTTCAGCGCGCGCACCACGAAGGCGGCGTCGCGCAGCCAGCAGTAACGATAGTCCCAGTTGCGCGCGCTGCCCGGCGCCTCGGGGATGGAGGTGGTCATCGCCGCGATGATCGCGCCGCTGTCCTCGTACTGGCACAGTTTCAGGGTGATGGCGCTGCGGATCACCGCGTCCTGCCATTCCAGCGGGATCGACAGGTAGCGCACCCACTCGCGCCAGTAGTCCTCGGTACGCTGCTGCGCTTCCTGCGCATAGTCGGCGAGGGACCGATGGAGCGTTTCGTCCACCCCCAGCACCAGTTCCATCGGGTGCGCCAGCACGAACGGCAGGGCATCGCGGACGAAGCGCACCGGCACGTCGGTGGTCAGGCGCAGGGTGAAACCCGGCAGCAGCCAGCGCATGTGGTTGCTGCCCCAGGTGGTTTCGGGAATGCGCGCGCCCCAGTCGGCCAGTGGCCGCACCCGCACGCGGATGCGCGGGCTGCCGGCCAGCGGGCGGATGCGGCGGATGATGCTGGGCGGGCGATAGAAGCGGCCGTCGTGGCGCCAGCGCGGGGCGAAGTCGATCACCTCCACCTGCCCGCCGTGCGCGTCGTGCAGCACCGTGCGCAGCACCGCGGTATTGGTCAGGTAGTGCTGCTCGCTGCCGGCGAAGTCCTCCAGCTCGATGCCGAAATCGCCGCCTTCGTGCGCGCTCGGCGACAGCAGCGCGCAGAAGGCGGGGTCGCCGTCGAAGGCGGGCAGGCAGCTCCACACCACGCGCGCCTGCTTGTCGACCAATGCGCCGAAGCTGCCATTGCCGATGACGCCGAGGTCGAGGTCGGATTGATGCATCGTTGCCTTCTCCTGCCGGCCATCCGGCTGCTTTCCGTTCCGTGACATGGCGCGCCCTCAGCGGGTGCCGGCGCGCAGCCACCCATGCACCGCGGCCACGTCGGGCAGGGCGTGGCGCGCATGGCTGCCGGCACGGGTGCCGACCAGCACGCCATACCCGCCCAGCCGTGCGGCCGCGGTGAAACCGTCCTCGTCGGTGAGGTCGTCGCCGATGAAGCACGGGCGGCGGCCGGCGAAGGGCGCCTCGCGCATCAGCGCGGCGACCGCCGTGCCCTTGTCGTGGCCGGCCGCGACCAGTTCGACGACGTGGTTGCCCGGCTGCAGGCGCACGCCCGGCAGCAGCGGCAGTTGCGCATGGGCGAAGGCCGCCACCGCGGAGGCGGCGGCCGGCGCCTTGCGCCAGTGCAGCGCCAGTGCCGCGCCCTTGGCCTCGACCAGCACGCCGGGATGGGCATGGGCGAAATGCATCGCGCGCAGGTGCAGCTCGTGCAGCCACGGCGCGGTGGTTTCGGTCTCGATGACGTCGCCACCGGTGGTCCGCAGCTGCGCGCCGTGCAGGCCGGCGGCCGGCAGCCGCAGCGGTGCGAACAGCCTGTCCACCTGCACCAGGGGGCGGCCGCTGACCAGCGCGAGGGCGCCTCCCAGCCGTTGCGAAAGCCGGGCGAGCAGGTCGGGCAGGCCGTCGGCGAGCATTACCCGTTCGGGGTGGTCGGCGAAGGCGACCAGGGTGCCGTCGACATCGAGGAAAAGCGCATCGTTGTCCGCCAGCGCCGGGGGCGGCGGACGCCGTGGTTCTTCTGACATGCGGCCACTATGCCGCATCGGTTGTTAGCGGAAGGTCACGCGCGGGGAACCGATCATGATCTTCCCTGTCATACAAGGATGTTCGCGATGCGAGGTGGTTCCCGATGAAGGACAGGAAGGCGGTGTGGCCGTGGGTCGTGGTGGGCGTGGCGGTGGTGGGAGGCGCGGGCTGGTGGCTGTTCCGCGGCAACCTGCCGCCGGCGCCGGGCGCGTCGCCGTTCGCCGCGCAGGCGCCGGCCGGCGAAAGCCGGATCGAGCCACCGGCCGCGGCGCCGGAGGCGCAACCGGCACAGACCCCGCAGCACCCGCTGGAGCGCGACGACTCGGCCGATGCCGGGCTACCGGCGCTGGGCGACAGCGACGCGACGGCGCAGCAGGCGCTGGCGTCGCTGTTCGCCAGCGACGTGCTGGCGCTGCTGCGGCAGGACCACCTGGTCCAGCGGCTGGTCATGCACATCGACAACCTCACCCAGCCGGCCATGCCGTCCAATGCGCTGGCGGCGCGGCCGCTGCCCGGCAGCCTGCAGGTCGAAGGCGATGCCGCGTCCGGCGGCGTCCGCATCGCCGCGGCCAACGCCGCACGCTATGCACCGTGGGTGAAGGCGTTCACCGCCGTCGACGCCGATGCGCTGGTGGCGGCCTACCTGCGGCTGTATCCGCTGGTGCAGGAGGCATGGCGCGAAGCGGGGCACCCCGATGGCCATTTCAACGACCGCCTGGTCGCGGTGATCGACCACCTGCTGCAGGCGCCGGAACCGGCCCGGCCGTTGGAAGTGGAACTGGACGAACGCGGCAGGTACCGTTTCGTCGATCCGGGCCTGCAGTCGCGTTCGGTGGGGCAGAAGCTGCTGTTGCGGCTGGACGCGGAGCAGTCCCGCGCGGTCCGGCAGCAGCTGCGCGCGATCCGCGCGGCGGTGACGCGCGGCGGCTGAACGGGCACCGCCGGGTGGGCTTGAATCACGTCGCCGCAACCGCATCTGAACGAGTATCGCCGGCAGCGCCGGCCCCTGATCCGGGATGACCACCATGCGGATGGACAAGCTCACCTCCAATTTCCAGAAAGCCCTGGCCGACGCGCAGTCGCTGGCCGTGGGCCGCGACCACAGCATCATCGAGCCGGTGCACGTGCTGGCCGCGCTGCTCGACCAGCCCGGCGGCAGCAGCCGGCCGCTGCTGGCGCAGGCCGGAGTCAACGTGCCGCTGCTGCGCGAACGCCTGGGCGAAGCGCTGGAGGCGCTGCCCAAGGTGTCCGGGCAGGCCGGCAACCTGTCGATGGGCAACGACCTGAGCCGCCTGCTCAACGCCACCGACAAGCTGGCGCAGCAGCACAATGACCAGTTCATCGCCAGCGAATGGTTCCTGCTGGCCGCCACCGACGACAGCGGCGCGGCCGGCATGGCGCTGCGCGCGGCAGGTGCCAACAAGCAGAAGCTGGAAGCCGCCATCGACAAGCTGCGCGGTGGCGAAACCGTGCAGAGCGAAAACGCCGAGGAACAGCGGCAGGCGCTGGAGAAATACACCATCGACCTCACCGCGCGCGCCGAGAGCGGCAAGCTCGACCCGGTGATCGGCCGCGACGAGGAAATCCGCCGCACCATCCAGGTGCTGCAACGCCGGACCAAGAACAACCCGGTGCTGATCGGCGAGCCGGGCGTCGGCAAGACCGCGATCGTCGAGGGCCTGGCCCAGCGCATCATCAACGACGAAGTGCCCGAGGGCCTGCGCGGCAAGCGCGTTCTGTCGCTGGACATGGGTGCGCTGATCGCCGGCGCCAAGTTCCGTGGCGAGTTCGAGGAACGCTTGAAGGGCGTGCTGAATGATCTGGCGAAGAACGAAGGCCAAATCATCCTGTTCATCGACGAGCTGCACACGATGGTCGGCGCCGGCAAGGGCGACGGTGCGATGGACGCCGGCAACATGCTCAAGCCGGCGTTGGCGCGCGGCGAGCTGCACTGCATCGGCGCGACCACGCTGGACGAATACCGCCAGTACATCGAGAAGGATGCCGCGCTGGAGCGTCGCTTCCAGAAGGTGTTCGTCGGCGAACCCAGCGTCGAGGACACCATCGCCATCCTGCGCGGGCTGAAAGAACGCTACGCCGTGCACCACGGCGTGGAGATCACCGACCCGGCGATCGTCGCCGCCGCCACGCTGTCCAACCGCTACATCACCGACCGCCAGCTGCCGGACAAGGCCATCGACCTGATGGACGAAGCCGCCAGCCGCATCCGCATGGAGATCGACTCCAAGCCGGAGGAGCTGGACCGCCTCGAACGCCGCCTGATCCAACTGAAAATCCAGCGCGAAATGTTGAAGAAGGAAAAGGATGACGCTTCGCGCAAGCGCCTTGCCGATCTGGAAGCCGACATCGACGGGCTGGAGCGCGAGTTCTCCGACCTCAACGAAATCTGGAAGTCGGAAAAGGCCGCGTTGCAGGGCGCGACCAAGGTCAAGGAGCAGATCGAGCAGGCCAGGCTCGACCTCGAAGCGGCGCAGCGCCGGCAGGATTTCGCCCGCATGAGCGAAATCCAGTACGGCTTGCTGCCGAACCTGGAAAAGCAGCTGGCCGCCGCGCAGGAAGCCGAGCACAAGGACTTCAAGCTGGTGCAGGACCGGGTGACCGACGAGGAAATCGCCGAGGTGGTCAGCCGCTGGACCGGCATCCCGGTGAGCAAGATGCTCGAAGGCGAGCGCGACAAGCTGCTGCGCATGGAAGAGGTGCTGCACGACCGCGTGGTCGGGCAGGAGGAGGCGATCAAGGTCGTCTCCGACGCGGTGCGCCGCTCGCGCGCCGGGCTGTCCGACCCCAACCGCCCGAGCGGCTCGTTCCTGTTCCTCGGCCCCACCGGCGTCGGCAAGACCGAGCTGACCAAGGCGCTGGCCGACTTCCTGTTCGACAGTAGCGATGCGATGGTGCGCATCGACATGAGCGAGTTCATGGAGAAGCACAGCGTGGCGCGGCTGATCGGCGCGCCCCCCGGCTACGTCGGCTACGAGGAAGGCGGCTACCTCACCGAAGCGGTGCGCCGCCGCCCGTACAGCGTGATCCTGCTCGACGAGGTCGAGAAGGCGCACCCGGACGTGTTCAACATCCTGTTGCAGGTGCTGGACGACGGCCGTTTGACCGACGGGCAGGGCCGCACCGTGGATTTCCGCAACACCGTCATCGTGATGACCTCCAACCTCGGCTCGCACCAGATCCAGGAGCTGAGCGCGGACGATTCGCCGGAGGCCTACATGCAGATGAAGGCCGCGGTGATGGGCGTGGTGCAGGCGCACTTCCGCCCGGAGTTCATCAACCGGCTGGACGACATCGTGGTGTTCCACCCGCTGGACAAGCAGCAGATCAAGCAGATCGCGCGCATCCAGATGGCCGGGCTGGAGAAGCGGCTGGCCGAGCGCAACCTGAAGCTGGACGTGGCCGACTCGGCGTTCGACCTGCTGGGCAATGTCGGCTTCGACCCGGTGTACGGCGCGCGCCCGCTCAAGCGCGCGATCCAGCAGCAGCTGGAGAACCCGCTGGCGCAGAAGATATTGGCCGGCGAGTTCGTCGGCGGCGACACCATCAAGGTGGAAGCCGGCGGCGGCCAGCTGCAGTTCGCCAAGGGCTGACCAGGCGGGCGCGGGGCGCGGGCATGGGTTGAAGTGCCCCGCGCCGCGCTTTCCGGCCTCCCCCGGAGCGGGCAACGGACTGCCCAAAATAACGGATCCCGGCGCGGTTTTGGTTTCCGGCGATACGAAACGCCGGATGCGGTTTTGTGTCAGCATGGCCCTGCCGCCGGAGACGTTTCCCGGTGGAGGTATCGGGGGGATGCCAATGCATCACTGGGCCACGACGCGGGGTGGAAGGATTCTGCTGTTGGGCAGTGTCTGCCTGTTGTTGCAGCAGGTGGCGGTTCCCTATCGGCTGGAACTGTGGAGCCATGCCGCACCGGCGTCGCTGGTGCACCTGCATGTCGGCCTGCTGCTGGCCATCGCCATGCTCGACCGCGATCGCTGGGTGATGCCCGGCTGCTATGCGCTGATCATGCTGGGCTGGCTGGTGCGCGCATTGCACCTGGGGTACACGCCCGCGGAGCTGGGGGTGGGCTCGCTGGTTTCCGTGGTCGGCTGCGCATGGACGTACTGGTGCGCGCGGGTGGGCCTGAAACGGCCGGCGGCGCCGGGGCGCGAGCCGCTGTCGCAGGGCGACCTGCTCCGTTTCGCGCTGTTCGGCCTGCTGGTCTTCCCGCTGGGGCAGGCGCTGCTGGGCCTGCTGTACGGCCTGCCATTCGGTACGGCCAGTCAGGTCAGCGGCCTGATCGAAACCCTGTTCGCCAAGTATTTCGGCGTGCTGGTGGTCACCTTGCCGGCGGTGGTGGCGTGGACCGAGCGGCACCGGCCGGCGCTGGCCGGCCGCAACGGCCATTGGGGGCTGCTGTTCCTGCTGGTGCTGGGCGGCGTGCTGAGCGTGGGCCTGAGCCGGGTGGTGCGCATCGACCTGAGCGGCACGCCCACCGGCGGCGCAGTGCTGACCGACTACCGCATCGCCGTGCTGGCGGTGCTGACCTGGTGCATGCTGCACATGCGGCTGGTGTTCGCGATGCCGCTGCTGGCGGCCACGCTGCTGTTGATGGTGGGCAACCTGGGGGGCGCGGCGATGCTCACCCGTACGCCGGTGGGCTTCCTCAACCTCATGCACCTTGCGCTGGAAATGGGCATCGTGCTGATGGCGATGATGTACTACCTGCTGGCCAGCCGCGACCGTGAGGACATGGCGCGGCGGCTGGACGAACAGGCCCGGCGCGATTCGTTGACCGGCCTGCCCAACCTGCGCGCGTTGCGGCGGCAGGCCGAGCAGCGGCCGGAGGCGTGCGGGCTGGCCTGCCTGCTGCTGGACCAGGCCGACACGCTGACGGTGGGCTACGGCCTGGGGGCGCAGACCCGGGTGATGACCGAGGTGGCCGCACGGTTGGAAGCCCACGACGTGCAGTCCTGCTACCTGGGCAGCGGGCAGTTCGCGTTGCTGGCCGAATGCGGGGGCAGGATCGACTGGGGCGCGTTGCTGCGCGACATCGAACAGCCCGGCTTCCTCGTGGAGGGGCAGAACGTGCGCTTGTTGCCGTACCTGGGCGTGGCGCGCTTCGGCGGCGACACCGGGCTGGACTTGGACGCCGCGCTGATGCTGGCTTCCAGCCTCGCGTTCGAGGCGCGCGCCAGCAACGAGGTCGAGCCATTGTTCGCCAACGCCGAGCGCGCCACCCTGCAACAGGCGCAGGCGCGCCTGCACGGGGCCAGCGCGGCCCTGGCCCACCTGCGCCGCCCCGACGGGCTGGTGCTGTTTTTCCAGCCGGTGCTGCCGTTGGGCGAGTTGCGGCTGGGTGGGCGCATCGTCGGCGAAGTGCTGTGCCGCCTGCGCGACGAGCAAGGCGAACTGCTGCGGCCGGACCGGTTCCTGCCGGCGGTCGAGGCCGCGCGGCGCGGGCCGGAGCTGGACCTGGCGGTGGTGGCCGAACTGTTCGCGCAACTGCGGCGGTCGCCGGAGCTGGTGGCGGCCTGCGGCCGCATTTCGGTGAACCTGACCGGGCAGAGCCTGGCCTCGGAGAGCTTCCGCGTGCGCCTGCTGGAACTGCTGGAGCAGGCGCCGCTGCGGTTGTCGCGGCTGTGCTTCGAGATCACCGAGACGGTGGCCATCTTCACCGCCGAGCAGGCCAGCCTGCTGCTGGACGAACTGCGCGTGCGCGGCTGCCGCATCGCCATCGACGACTTCGGCGTGGGCATGCAGAGCTTCGCCCGGCTCAAGGAACTGCCGGTGGACATCATCAAGATCGACGGCTCGTTCGTGCGCAACCTCACCCGCGACCCGCGCGACTACGCGATGGTGCAGGCCTCGGTGGCGGTGGCGCGCGCCTGCGGCGCCGAGGTGGTGGCCGAATACGTCGAGGACGAGGACACCGCCGCCTGCCTGCGCAAGCTGGGCGTGCACTGGGGGCAGGGCTACCTGTATGCCCGGCCGATGCCGCTGCGGGAAGGGTTGTGCTGGACCTGCGCGCAGGCCGATGGCGCCATCAGGGAAGACGCGGAGCCGCAGCCGCAGATGAACCTGCTCTGAGAAGGCGCCGCCACCGGTGGCGGGGGCGACGCTTCCGTCCGCATCACCAGGCGATGGTGAAGCGCTGGCGCACGTGGCGCGGCTGTTCCAGTTCGTCGGCCACGGCCACCGCCAGGTCGGCCGGGCTGATCGTGCCCGGGCCGTTGGCGGCCATCAGCGGGGTGTCGGTGCCGCTGCGGTAGCGACCGGTGCGCTCGA
>Ga0182745_1004107_pt1 | contig 12221 bp, 10 predicted proteins | sample eDN3rd30CKraftBY_FD_128523 | JGI IMG/M metagenome (GOLD analysis project Ga0182745, IMG submission 128523) | Enriched backyard soil microbial communities from Emeryville, California, USA - eDNA 3rd pass 30_C Kraft BY (version 2) (version 2) | ecosystem: Environmental > Terrestrial > Soil >... | reverse complement strand
CCAAGCAAAGACACGACGAAGAAACCTCATCCGCGAGACGTGGTCGCGAGAAAATCAAGAGGGTCGCTTCCGTTCCTGATGCAGGAATGCGGGTATCGGTTTGGTTATAGCTTTGGAAGAGACCTTGAGCGTTTTATAAAAGCGGCGCTCGAACCAGCGCAGTCGGGTGCGTTGGAGGGACGATTCATGATCGCCACGACGGTCTATCGGATTCCTACATCACGTCAGGCGAGAAACAAGGCCGACGCCTTTCGCTTGCGAAGCCAGTTTGGCAACAACGAAAAGCCAGATCGAATTGACGACGACGAGATTGCAATCCAAATGACACTGCCATTTCGTCTCTATAAGGAGGACTCGACGACTGACCGCTAAAGAACGAAAGGTGTGAAAGGTGTCCGTAGCGTTGCCGTGGATCGGACTGATACATCAAATGGTAACCGTTCACGCTCCGGTGAGGAGTGAGGGTGCTGCTTTTCTGGCGAAGTGGGCTTGAACAGCGTCGGTGACGTAGCTCAGGACGTTCCTGCTCTGCTGGCGGCAGGTTTCGATCACGCTCAACAGCGTCTCCACGAAACGGCTCCCCTGTTCACTCTGTGTCCCGAAGCTCAGTTTCCTCCAGATGACGGCGTGTCGCAGACTTCGCTCAGCGGTATTGTTCGTCGGCTCGACGCCGTCTGTCTCCAGGAACGTCCACAGCCAGTCGCGATGGCTGTGCAACTCCCGGCACATGCCGTCCACGGCGGTTCCGTAGCCGCGCAGCAGCAAGGCGTTCACTCGATCGCGAACTGGTGAGAGAATCTGTTTGAGCTGCTGACGGGAAATCGTTCCGTCCCGACATCCGGCCCATTGACGGAACAGGTCTTTGATGGGTTTCATCAGGTCGTGGTCCAGGCGTTTGACCTGATGATCTCGGTGATCGATCAGTGCCTGAACGTCCCGTTTCAGATGTGCCCAGCACCATTGCAGCCTGCCGCAGCACCAATACATCTTCGCCCGATCACAACTCATCACGCCGGAGAACGTCTTGCCCAGCAGTTCATGAATCGTCGTGGCGGCCCGACTGCTTCGCAGGGCGAACACCGTGAATTGCTCCGCCACGAACGTCCACAGCCAGTTCTTTTGTTGGCCCTGCTTTGTCGGGGATTCATCCCCGTTCAGATGAGGCTGCGACGGGAGGGTCGCAACCAGTTCCTGGTATGATGTTTTCAATGCCTGCGTGACGATGTTCTGGTGCTTGACGGTGAGTGAGGCACAGCACGGAATGTTCAGCACACTCGAAATAAACAAGGCTGCCCGGCGTTTGCTCTGTCGAAAATGAGCCATCAGCGTGGCGGTGAAGGCAATCAGACGGGGACCGGACTGACCGGTCGGAACACCTGCTGGCAATCCGGCGCAGGTGATCGCTCCACAGGCGCACGTCAGTCGATGTTGCTGGTATTCGGTGACCGTCGGTGTGATCTGGGGCAGTTCCCAGACCTGATGCCGCAGCGGATTCTGGTCTGTTCCCTTCAATGACGATCCACAACGCCGACAGGCTTTGGGCTTCACCGTGATCACTGAAGAGCAGTCTTCAGCAGGAATGAGCTTCCGCTCAAACTTCTGATGCCCCGCCTGCCCACCGCGATTCTTCCTGGACTTCGGTTTTGCTGGAGCAGGCTTGGCGTGCGGATGCTGTGTGCTGGGCGGCAGTGAAGAATTTCGGGGCGTCTTACGGAACCCTGCCAGTTCCGCTTCCAGCTGAGCGATCCTCTTCTCGTAATGCTGAATGACCGCTTCCAGGACCACTCTGACCTCGGAAGGCAAAGTAGCCAGCTGTTCCGGTGTGATGGGCGGCGTCGACATGACAATGATGTCGCAGATCTCGTCAATTCAGGAAAGATCAATTTCCCAGCCCGTGAACAGTTACCGAGACGGTGAACATTGACCAATTATAATAATAAGAATTTCTCGAGTTATATTGGTTATCTAAATTTATCGAATTTTCGTGTTATATATACATGAGGGGACTGCTTAGCGTTTAGTGTCCTCTGCTGATGCCTCCGAGCCCATCCCGTCAAGCCCAATTCTTGCTTGATGGGACGGGCTTTACTTTTGCGCTGACTTGCCGGAACTCTTTCCGGCAGGTTCCGATCGTCTTGTCTCTCGCACGGTGCGGGAGCGGTCCACTCTTCTTGTGACCGCCCCGTGCCGGGGGCGGTCTCCCTTCAGGAGGATCACCTCATGATTGCCTGTCCCCAAACCACACATCGTCAATCTGTTCCTTCTCCTTGCCCCCCGCCTTCACGTCCCTCTCCGAGACAACCGCCGTCTTCCAACCATCCGTTTCTGTACTTGCTGCCGTTGATTCAGAAGATCGCCCAATCACGTCTTCACAGACTCCAGACCGCGGATCGCGACGACGCCATCCAGGAAGTCGTCGCCAATGCCTTCGTCGCCTATACAAAACTGATGCTGTCGGGAGGAGAGAAACGAGCCTTTGCGACTCCACTGGCCAACTTCGGTGTCCGCCAGTACTGGGAGGGAAGGAAGGTCGGTTCCCGCACCAACTCCCGGGATATTCTCGCTGAATCCTGCCGCAGGCGGCGTCAACTGAAGGTCGGATCGCTTTTCCGTTTCGAAGCGGACCACTGGTGCGAACTGCTTCTCGAAGACCGCCGGGCCGGACCAGCCGAAATCGCGACGATCCGTATCGACTTCCAGAATTGGCTGAATTCCCTGGCTCCCTCGTATCGTCGGTTTGCCGAGATGTTGGCCATGGGGGAAACCACCAATGATGTGGCGCGGCAGTTCCACGTGACCCCCGCTCGCGTGAGCCAGATCCGGCGGTTTCTGGAACGGTCCTGGCAACAGTTCCAGGAACCGGAACTCTCTGCCGCATGATCCGACAAGGGTTTGAATTCTTCACCATGCTCGCCTCGTGCAAGAACGCAAGTTGGTGAACCAACGGAAATTTTCGCTCCGGATCGACTGGAGCGGTTGTGCCTCATACCACGACCGCTCCGAGTGGGGCAGTCGTTTCTCTCTTCCTCTTTTGGAGTTCAAACGATGTCACAACGTGATCTGGATGCTGCCGTGGCAATGGCCACTGGCGAAGACATTACTGAAATCCGCCGTCGCGGGTTTTCGCTCACCGAGCCGAACGAGGACTTGTTCGATCTTGAACCGGACTGTCTCCCTCCTCAAGTCATTGACTGGGACGATGTCCAATTGCGTCGCAATGTTGCGGTTGTGGAACAACCGCGTGGTGACCTGCCACGGTTCGCGTAAGACCGTGGAGACGCCATCCGGCCCAACGCACGAACCCACCGCCGACACCGCCGTTGAAATCTGTTTTACATGGATGGCCATTCCACAATGACTTTGACTGAAGGAACTTCACTGATGCCTGCAACAACTTCGACATTGTCGACTGCACAAGAAACCAGCATCCGTCCTGCCAGCCGGGCTTCCTGGACCGGCCAACTGACGTTCGATGACATTTCGATTCCCGTCAAAGCCTACGGCCTGACGGTGACCAGCCAGTCCGGCCCCCTCTGCCAGATCCATGCGGGCTGCGGCCGCAAACTGGAGTACCGCAAATGCTGCCCTGAACATGGCCAAATTCCCAACGACCAGATCGGCAAGGCTTATCCTTATTCCGAGAACGATCTGATTGAACTGACGGAGCAGGAACTGCAACCACTGGCTCCGAACCCTGAAAACGTCGTGGCCGTGAAGCAGTTCTTTGAACCGGACCAGTTCGATTGGGCGTTCCTGTCGGGACGAAGTTTTGCCCTCGTTCCAGCTCATCCCGCGGCGCACGCGCCTTACCTGGCGTTCGCGGAGGCGCTGGAAGAGTCGGAGGTGTATGGCTTCGGCACGATCGGACTCTCCGGCCGCGTTCAGTTGCTGATCGCCAAGGTGGTTCAGCAGCGGATCGTGCTGTTCCTGCTGCACTGGCCCGCTCAGCGACGGGCGGCGCCAGCGGTCCCTCCAGCGAAAGGTCCCGAAACGGCCACTTGGTCCAACCGTTTCCTTCGTCAGATTCTGGAGCAGGTGGGACCGATGGTCTGGGAGCAGGTCGTCGATGACTGGGAACCACGATTGGCCGAAATGGTTCAGCAAAAAGTCGCTGAGCGCATGACACCGATGGTCTTACCTGTCCGTCGCCGTCGTGGTTCAACTAGTTCGAAGGGAGAGACCCGGCCCCGTCGTCCGCGGAAATCCCGCGCTGCGTAATCCTGGAAAGGTTGTCATGACAGGACACTCAGAACGAAAGGATCTTTCCACGTTCCGGTTGCGGCGGCGAACTCCCGGTTCGTTCCTGCTGGTCCCCTGTCCGCGGCTGGGCCGCTCCCTCCGCTGTAAGGGGCAACTGGAAGCGGCGGCTGCCACGATCCTGGCGAACTGTCCGTTGGTGACCTCGATCCAGGAACAGCCGCTCCCGATCTGGTACGCCTGGCGTGAGATCTCTTCAGAACCGCAAATTCGACTGCTGTCCGATCGGCCAACTCGAAAATTCGGGAGCGGCGTCCGGTCTTCGTACGTCGTCCCGGATTTTCTGGTCCGGATGGTACAGGGACCAGTCCGGCTGGTGGAGGTGAAACCCTCCTCTCAGTTGGATCGGCCGATTGTCCAGCGAAAACTGGCCGTGGCGCGAGCTTACGCCCGGCAACGAGGTTGGAAGTACCACGTCCTCACGGAGGTGCATCTCCTGAAGGGACCGTTGCTCTCGAACCTCCGCCTGCTGGGCCGCTATCGACAGACGGTCGTGGACTCGGAACTGGCGAATCGGCTGGTCGAATTTGTGACCGACCACAGGACGACATCCGTCTCGTTGTTCGAATTCGCTGCCACAGTCGACGGAACCAACGATTCCCAACTTCGTCTGACGCTCTTTCATCTGCTCGCCATCGGCCGACTGGATTGTGATCCCGTCAGCAGATCGATCGGCGATTCCACCCCTTTATTTCCAGGAGGAACTCATCCATGGGATCCGTTCGACTCGGCGTGGGGACCGAATGGCTGCGGGACGGACGTCCCTTCCGCATCCTCCGTCAACTCGCCGCCGGACGGTTCCTCGTCCGGGACATCCATTTCAATAACGACATCACCCTCTCAGAAGAAGAGATCCTGATCCTCTATGGTCAGGGAGAGATTGCGTTTTCCACGGCCGAGGAGTCTCCCCGGACCCGTCCCCGGAAAAGTCGGGCGCTCCCCGACCTGACACCGGAACAGCAGCAACTGATCCGGGAACGGTGGGAAGCCATTGAACCGCTGACCCGACTGACACATCACCCGACGACGTCGGATTATCGGCGTCGGGCCGAGCAACTCTGCGAGCGGGGACAAGCCTATTCCGCCCGAACCCTCCGCCGGTTCTTCGATGCCTGGCAACGATCGGGCAAGGACCGGTTGGCACTGCGGCCTCGGTCCCATCGCTGTGGTGGTCGAGGAAAGAATCGTCCTCACGGACTGTTGAAGCGGTATCCCGTCCTGTACCGGCTGGTGGAACAGGCGGTTCAGGATGTCTATCTGACGACCGCACGGCGTCCGGTCTCGGCGGTGACCCGGCGGGTCATTGACGATCTGGAGCGTTTCAATGCTCGTGTGTCCGTCGGTGAAGCCATTCCGATTCCTCTTCCCGGCACGCTGGATCGAGCAATCCACCGTTACATCTCCCGGATGGATCCCTGGGAGTTGGACCGCGCCCGCTGGGGAAAACGGATTGCGGATCGGAAACACCAACCAGTTCGTTCCCAGCGTCTGGCCCGGCGGATCCTGGAACGGGTGGAGATTGATCACAGTCCGCTGAAAGTGGTGGTCGGCACGGAAGCGGGGCCGATCGGTCAGCCCTGGCTGACGATTCTGATCGACTACTACAGCCGGATGGTGCTGGGGTTCTGCCTGGGGTTTGAGCCACCGTCCTATGGGGTGCTGATGGAAGCCCTGCGAACCGCGATTCTGCCGAAGACGGATTTGGTGAAGAAGTTTCCCAGAACACAGGGAAGTTGGCCCTGCTTCGGAATTCCGGAGCGGATCGTCTGCGATCGGGGCTCGGACCTGATCAGCAAGGATTTCGAGCAGGCCGCGTTTCAGTTGGGGATCGAATTGGATTTCAATCCTCCCCGGACGCCCCATTTCAAAGGAACCGTTGAGTCGTTCTTCGACAACTTGAATGATCAACTCCTCTCAGCCTTGCCAGGAAGGACATTCCGGAGTTGGGAGCGTCGGGCCGATCACAATGCCGATGACGGACCGATGCTTCCTTATGAGGCCCTTCTCGAGATCCTGCATCTTCACTTGGTCGACGTCTATGCCGCCGGGAAACATCCGACAGCAGATAAAACCCGCCGGGAGATGTGGCAGGAGAGTGCGGCGGAATATCCCCCGTCACTTCCCGGCTCCCCGGAAGACTTAATTGTCCTGCTGGCCCGGCGGACGGAACGGGTTGTCACCTCCCGGGGAATCGAACTCTCCGGGATGTTCTACACCAGTGACGAACTGATGGCCCTGCGAGGAGAACTCGGGGCGAATAATCTCGACATGGACCGGTTGCAGGTGCGTTACAACCCGTGGGACCTCGGAGAAGCCTGGGTGCTCAATCCGGTCACGGACACCTATGTCCGGGTTCAGGCGGTCGATACCGCACTGCGTGGCATGACGGAATACCAATGGAAGGTTTTGCGTCGGGCTGTGCGGGAACGGTTTGACGAGCCGGAGCATGTGTTGTCACTGGCCGCGAGCCGGAACGCAATTCGGGATGTTGTCGAACAGACGGTCAAAAAGCCGTCTCGAAAGCGGCGGGCGAGGGCGGCTCGGTTTTTGAATCAGCATCGGTCTGCAGAATCGAACAGCGAGCTTCCAGAAAAAGAGTGGCTGGAATTGGATGGCACTTCTGCCCTTCCCACAGCAGAGGTCCGTCAACCATCGCCTGAACAACCTGTGGCAGAGGATCTCGATCCCGTCGAGACCGAACCAATCGATCTTTCCGACTTGAATGTTGATGACTGGGAAGTCGCCAGTTGATTGAGATTCTCAAACCAGAAAAGAAATTTCACATGAAAGAAGGAATACCATGACGACACCGCGAGATTCTCCCAAAACCAGAGAACGTAAAGAGTGGCGATCGGTTCCTTTCGAGGAGCGGATCGCCGCCATGAATCAGTTACTCATTCTGCATCCCAGGTTCCGGGAAGGGATCGAGTTACTCCAGCGCTGCCACGAATCGGTTCATGGAAGCTGTGAGCCGGCTTGCGGTGCGTTGTTAGGCGTCTCCGGAGTCGGCAAAACCTCCGTCATCGACCATTACCGAAAACTGCATCCCATCCTTGAGACAGAAACGGCCACACAGCAACCGGTGCTGAAGGTGACGCTCCAGCCGGAAGCCCGACCCAAGGGGATTGCCGCCGACATCCTGTTGGCGCTGGGAGATCCCGCCTGGTCCAGTGGAACGGTCCAGACATTGACGAACCGGGCGGTCAAGTTGCTGCAGCGCTGTCAGGTAGAACTGATCGTCCTGGACGAATTCCACCATCTGTTCGACATGGACCGGGCGAAAGTCATGACCAAGGCGGCGCAGTGGCTGAAGGTGCTGATCGTGAATACCAAAATTCCGGTTGTGGTTTGCGGGATGCCGGAAGCGGAACATGTGCTCAGGGCCGAACACACCGAACGGCGGTTCAAAGAGCGGCTGCAACTCAAATGCTTTACTTGGCGGACCCCTGCCGGAAAACGGGAGTTCTGCGGGATGCTCAAAAAGCTCGATCAGTCACTGCCATTGGCACAAGAGTCGGAATTCGCGGAGCCGGAACTGGTCGGGCGGTTTTATCTGGCTTGCCGAGGCATTCCGGACTACCTGATGACACTGGTGCGTGGTGGTTTGGTCGAAGCATTGCGACGGCGAGGCGAACGGATTACGAGAGAAGACTTGGCTCGGGTCTATGAACAGAAGCTGGCTCATCAGCGAGTGCTCCTGGAGCAGTCTAATCCGTTCATCGGTCCACTGGATCAAGGAGCACTTGACCGAGTCCAGCCTGCTGATGACGCCCGAACCGCTGGAGTGGGGCTCACCCCCAAAGCGGCGCATCGCCGCAAGCGGACCATGACAGCGGGTGACTATCTCGGAGGACACTGATGGAACGATTGCCAAAACTGCCCGCTCGGGAACCGGTACTCCCTGGGGAATCGCTGGAAAGTCTCATCCGTCGCCATGCGCTGGCCATGGGATATGAACATGTGGGGCGAGTTCTTGCTCCGGTCCGGGAGCGAGGAGAGTTACCGCCCTCATTCAACCATTTGTTCAGTGGTCCGGTGCTGGAGGGACTGGGAGAGTTGTTTGGCATCCCAACCGCCTCGCTGTTACAGATGACGGTTCACTGTTTCGCCGAACAATTGGTTCTTGCTCGACAGGATGAACCGCTTTCGGCGGAATGTGACTCGAAGACGATTCTGCGGTTCTTTCGGCGGGGAACGTCACCGGTTTGCCTGGAATGCCTTCAAGAAGAACCGGTTCATGAGCAGTTGTTGTGGAGTTTTGCCCCAATACCAATCTGTCCGGTTCATGGAGTGGTGCTTATCGATCACTGTTCCGATTGTCGAAGACCGTTATCTCCGTCACGGTTGGACATCCGGCGTTGCCGCTGTGGCCGGTTGTTGCTGGACACTCGGCAGGTCGCATTACCGGTTCACCTGACATCTCTCAGTAAAACCGTTCAGGGCTGGTTGCTGGGAAAGACATCACCGATTCCGGACCTGTCGATTGCGGCTCAATTCTGGTGGTTGGAACGACTTTTCAGTGCCGTCCGTCGGACACCGTCATGGATTGCCGAGTTACGACAACGTGACAGTATTCCGACAGAGACTCCAGAGGAAAAGCTTGCTTGGCTGGCCGCGGCGGAGATGCTCATTGAATGGCCCCGACGGTTTGAAGAATTTCTAGAAGTTTTTCAGACGGTGACCAAGCACCGGACCACGTCCACAGGTGTGAGCCGGTCGTTCGGACTGTTGCTTCGGGAAGCGAAATGGTTGGAAGACCTGGGTTGCCCTGCGCCTGCGGAAGTGCTCCGTACTTATCTGCTTCAGAGATATACGCAGGGACACCTGTCTGCCAAGGTGTGTCTGTTCCAGGGAACTGCCAAAGCTCGGATGAAAGACCGCCCTTGGCTGACCCGAACTCAGGCTGCCAAGCAATTGGGAGTCCGGCATGGGGCCGTTACGGATTGGGTTCAGCGGGGACTATTGAGCGGAGAAATTCGCGTTGCGGGAGCCCATGGACGGTCAGTCGGCGTGGTGAGCCGGGATTCGGTGGCGGTGCTGCGTCGGCAGTTTGCCTCTTCGGTCACGATCCCTGTGGCCGCGAAGCGATTGGGAATCGGACGGCGGGCGGTTTTGGAAATGGTTCACCGGAACTTGCTGGAGAAGTCGATTCGGACTGTTAAAGGCTGGCTCATTCCGAAGGAGGCGATTGAGGACTGGGAAGCGTTCATGCATCATCTCCCTGTTCGAAATGGAACTTCACCTGATTGGCTGATGCTCCGGGAAGCGACGAAGCGGTTCGGGAAAAGTGGGTTCACGCTGGCTGTCGTGCTGGATTTGGTTCGCTCTGGACGAGTCGAAGCCTGTCGATCAGACAAAGCTTCGATGTTGGGAACGATCCTGGTCGATAGCAACGACCTGCAATCCAACCGGGAAGCGATTCTATCCCAACAGAACTCGGAATCGGGTTATTCGGTCCACCGACTTGCCAAGATACTCATCCCAGAGCGTCCACTGAAGGCTATTGTTCTGCAGAAATGGATTGCGGCAGGGCTGCTGGGCGCCAAGCGACATGGTCGAATGCGAATCGTGTCACCAGATGAAGTGAATCGGTTTCGGAAGACCTACTGCCTGGCGGACGAAGCTTGTTCCCTTCTGGGGATCAGCCGCACCACGCTGAGTCGTTGGGAGGAAGCCGGTCGGATCACTGCCGTCTACAGCAGACGCAGCCACGAGGGGGCCGGCGCATCGGTTTTCCTGCAGAATGATGTCGAAAATCGTGCATTAAAGAGGCCACTCCCAATGCTGAAAAATTCACCAAAGTCGCATTACGAATGCCTGCCCGGCCGTCTCACGACGGTCGGGCAGGCTTCCCATTTTTTTATCCATCAGCCGACAGGTGAAGATGTACTCGTCAAATTTTCATTTCAGGATTCGGTCGTGAACACCGAAGTAAGCTGTTAATCGGCGAAGAAGCATATCAAGCCGATCCTAACAGACCCAGAGTGGTTTTCCCCGTTCAAAGTCTTTAGGGCCGGAAGGCCGACGCCTCCAATTTCTTCTCGACCGTCGATCGAAGCTTCTGTAACCGATCATTCCACATTCGCACAGCCGTGCTGTCCGGACGACACATTGGGCACGCGGGATCTCGAACATAATCAGAGGACCGATTCGTTGCCGCGGACGGTGACCAAAACTGGAATACCGAACGGTTGCCTTTTCTTGAATTCGCACCGACACCCAATTCCCCCATAACCAGTTCTGCGGCAAGCAAGGTTCCCGCCATCACCGACACAAAACCAACCGCAAACCCGTAAGGACGAGGCTCAGTCTCTCGAAAATGTCTCAGCACACCTTCACCAGCCATCCCGCACTTCTGAGATTCTGCCCACTGCCGTGCCTCCATCACAGTGACTCCAGCGACTTTTGCATATTCAGCCAGATCGCCGTCCGACATGTTTTGGATTTCCAGTGCAATTTGTTTATCAGATTTGGCGATCTCCGGAGGATTGTAGCACCGCAAACAGGCACCGACGCCGGGTGGCCCACAACGGAGAACTTCCGCCCTCAGGTCATGTGTTGAGGCGGACAGGATTTGCGCCGGGTATCGATTTTGAATTGCCGCCCTCGAGGGATTCGTATCGACCGCCGAGACAACGATCATGGGAGTCGATGCCATGTCTTCGAGCGGCCGATCATGCGGATCAAATACCAGCGTCGAACCCGCCAGTAGCCGCGCAGCCTCGGTGGCCTTCTGCTTCCCGATGGATTCACTGCTAAACAGGACATATCGATTCAAATTGCTGCGATCCAGCCCCTTGCCGTCATCGTCGGCGATCAGCACATCGCCCGATAGGCCTGGAGTGCAATCCAATGTGTGGAGAAAGGCGCACCCGACAGCACCAACCCCACCCAGCGCGAAATTCACTTTCCTCTGGATTTCCATAGGTCCTGCTGGATCGCACGAGGTCGAGACGCACCTCGTCCACGCGGAGTAAAAAGCCGATTCTGGACTGGAATAAGTCCCCTGCTTCAGCCGAGCGGCCTTGAAGACTTCACCAGCGGCCATGCACGCTGCAATATAGGGACCAAAGGGAAGATCGGAAGATTTCCCGGCCGTATCAATAGGTGCTACTGAAATTCCCCCGCACCATCCGTTGCCCTGGACGTATAAGCGATCTGGTTCTGCTTGGCCGGTCTCACCAACCACCAACAGCCTTCCGACCGCCACATCAGGCACGACCGGCACCACACCAATTGCCTCGCTGCCCGTAATCAGTGCTTTGCGTAAATCCAGAGCGCTACTTGCCAATGGGGTCAGGCGGCAGGTTTGTGCAACATCAGTAGGGCAGATCAAGCCAATTTGACTGATGACCCCTAGTTGTCGCGATAGTAAATTCAGCAACATCCAGGCGGCATGCTGCACACTTGCGAGGTGTGCCGTCTCGGTCGCCACCACGACCGTGACGGCGACCTGATCAGTCTCTCCAAAAGGTAAAAATCGACCACCAAGATCGCTTTCGTGACGGCTGGAGACGGTGTTGCTCATCGGGTTTCTCCACATCAGCTCGGAAGTCCATGAAGGTGGGAATGACTCGAACGACATTGGTGACGTTAAGTGCCGACAACTGCTCCCAGCCCCCTGCGCGACGAAGGTGTACACCGGCTTCCTCCAGCCGTGGACGAGCCCGTGCATGGTTCGGCAAGACCAGCGACACTGCACCCTCCAGTTGGGAGTAGGCTTTCGCGTCGTCCCACGGGCTGTGCCCGACCCAAGAGCTGGGATGCGTATGCACCTGTGCCAGGCGCTTGAGTTGAAACCGGCGCAGGTGTTTACCGGCTTGGCTCATCGCATCAGGCGAGTGGACTTTCCCACGAATGGTGGGCGCTCGGAAAAGAGCGTATCATCACTTGTGAGGAGAGCATTGAATGTCGAAGAGTCGTCGTAGTTTTACCGCCGAATTCAAGCGTGAAGCGGTGCTGAT
>Ga0182745_1004106_pt1 | contig 12224 bp, 14 predicted proteins | sample eDN3rd30CKraftBY_FD_128523 | JGI IMG/M metagenome (GOLD analysis project Ga0182745, IMG submission 128523) | Enriched backyard soil microbial communities from Emeryville, California, USA - eDNA 3rd pass 30_C Kraft BY (version 2) (version 2) | ecosystem: Environmental > Terrestrial > Soil >... | reverse complement strand
CAACACCATCTTAAGCGTTATTCATTCAATGGCTGAAATCCCACGAGTAACCATGAAAATTGTCACAAATTTATTGTGTTACTTTAAAATTGGGATATAATAAGGAAAAAACAATTCTTAGCCTCTTTAAGCTATCTCATACCTACATGGATACATAAAAGGCAATACGGGGGAACATAATTGAAAACGAACGCAAAATCCTTCATCCCTTTCGCTGCAATCGCCACGATCCTTCTAATCAGCTATATCCTTCAAAAAGTTCCTAAAACATATGGATCAGATGATTCGATAAATGTTTATCAAAAATTCCAATCAGGCCAGCCCATTCAGTATCTCGTCATTGGTGACAGTATCGGAAGAGGATCGGGAGCTGAAAATCCTAATCGAACATGGTTCAAACAGCTAGAAAATAAGATGAATGATGCCAATGATATTCCGTTACACGGTGACTACGTGGTCCAAAGCGGATCAACTGCTTTTGAGGGCCTATTCAAGCTTTCCCAAAGAAGGAAGCATGATCATAAAGATCTGATTTTCTTCGTTTTTGGTGAAAATGACCGCAAATATATGAATGTCGATGATTTTACCATGACATATGAAGCGTTAATGAGAAAGGCAAAACGGCTCCACCCTAATGCTGAGTTATTCACAATAACAGAGAGTTCCTTGAAATATGAGGAATTTGCGTCAGCCATTGGACTTTTATCCAAACATTATGGTGCTACAAATGTGGATATGCGGCCGGTATTCAAAAATTCAGGATATACGGAAAAACAGCTGACCAAAGATTTGGTACATCCAAATGGGCTGGGGTATAAATTATATGCCGATGCCATTTATGAACGGTTCCTGGATAACATCAAACAAGAGAAGGCTGTAGCGGGTCTTCCAACTAAGCTGCATGCCCGTTCCGGTTTTGAATTATCGGAAATTGACCACTATGAAAAAATGAGCGGTTTCCGGCCAATGGGCGGCTATTTCACTAGTAGTGAAAAGGGCAGTGTGATTCAATATACCTTCAAAGGGAGTATGCTTGGTGTGAAACTGCTTAGAAGTCCTGATGGCGGGGAAGTGAATGTCTGGATCGACGGAAATGAAATCACGACTTTGAATACATGGTGGCCATTTGCCCGTGAAAGATATTTATTTGTCACTAATGGGCTTCGCCCCGGTTCACATACTGTCCGTTTTGAGGTGACTGGCAGGACTAAAGCAATGGACCTGACCGACATTCCATATGTCCGGATCGCGTCAATCATCACAGATTGAATATTACTCAATAAATAACCCCCTATCATAATCTGATAGGGGGTTTTCCAATCAATCAAAAAGCTTTTTATATTCCCCGTATCCCTCTTTTTCAAGATCTTGGAGCGGGATGAACCTTAATGATGCAGAATTGATGCAATAGCGTAATCCTGACGGTCCCGGCCCGTCATTGAAAACATGTCCCAGATGAGAATCGGCAGTTTTTGAGCGGACCTCGATCCTTCTCATACCATAACTCGTATCGAGGTTTTCCACCACTTCCTCTTCTTTAAGCGGTTTAGTGAAGCTTGGCCAACCGCAGCCTGAATCGAACTTTTCCTTTGAAGTGAAAAGAGGATTACCTGAAACGATATCCACATATAATCCTTCCTCCTTCAAATTCCAATATTCATTGTTAAAGGCTGGTTCCGTTCCACTATTTTGCGTTACTTCATATTGAATCGGAGTGAGTTTCTTTTTTAATTCTTCTTTACTTTTCATTTTTTTCCCCCCAGTGATGTTGTATAAATGCTTTACGTCCTGAGCCAGTCGAATATCTTTCATAATGTTCAGGTTGCTTTTTATAGTAATGCTGGTGGTATGTCTCGGCCGGATAAAACGTTTTGGCCGGTATAATCGGGGTTACGATCGGTCCGGAAAATTTCCCGCTCGCCTGCAGCTTGGCTTTGGATGCTTCTGCAATTTCACGTTGGTTTTCGTCATGATAAAAAATGGCCGTTTGATAAGAACTTCCCCGGTCATAAAATTGCCCGCCAGGATCTGTCGGATCAATTTGCTGCCAAAATAACTCAATTATCTTCTCATATGGATATACGTTTGGATCAAAGGTGATCTGAACAGCTTCATAATGTCCCGTGGTTTCAGAACAAACCTCTTTGTACGTGGGATTTTCCGTAGTCCCGCCTGTATAGCCCGAGATAACGGATTCGATGCCAGGCTGTTCATCGAACGGTTTCACCATGCACCAGAAACATCCACCTGCGAATGTTGCTTTCTCTAATTGCTTTGTCAATGAAAATCCTCCTTTTTTACAAACCATCCATTGAATGCATTTTAACGTTTTTATATACCCCTGTAAAATAATATGCCGAGAGCCTTTTCACGAAAATGTTACCTTTCTTTTTAAAAAGGAGACACACGCCCAAGCGTGATTACATATGTTAACAACATGATGGAAAAATGAGAGGTGTTGGAAATGAGCGATAAACAATCATATCCACAAAAATCGGAAACATATGATTTACTATCGTCTTATAAAAACAGCGATCCGGAATTTCATGATTATTATTACCATAAACATTTGAAAAGTCTCGAAAATTCAACATACAGAAATGAACAAATAACTGTCCTACTGCCTGCACAAGTCCGCTTCTTACATGCTGTCCCAACAGCTCACCCATTTGATGTTCATGTAAATGAAATGCGTATCCTCAAAAATTTCTCGTATAAAGAGTGCAATGGTTATTCACCACTGCCCCCTGGCAAGTACCAATTGGATATATACCGCAGCGGGCAAAACACCTCACCTCTATTAAGCTGTAAAGTGGCTCTCGAAATCGGAGCTTCCTATACCATTGCTCTAGCACCTACCGTGGCTAACGAATCGTTGAAAATTTTACCTTTCGAGGATAACCCATCTGTTCCTCCAAATGAAGCAAAGGTCCGATTCATCCAGCTTTCACATGAATTACCCTCGGTGGACATTGCGGTCAAAGGCGGAGATGTCGTCTTTGATCAACTCCATTTCAGGAAAGCAAGCGAATATCTCACTATTCATCCCATGATAGTTGACTTCGAAGTGAGGAAAGCTGGAACAAAAGAAATCGCACTCCCTTTGCCAAACAAAGCATTTCAAGAAAATACTTCCTCTACCATTTATATAATCGGATCGAATCGGGAATCATCCTCACTAGAAACCCTAACGCTCTCCCCATAAATGAATAAAAAACCAGGATGCATCGATCCTGGTTTTTTATCCATTTATTCACGATCACTGTAATGATGATGGGATGGTCAATAAAAATGAAATATCATCATTTTTCAGATCGAATTCTTTCGCCTTCACCCTTATATCGCTTTTCAGTTCCATATCCTGTAATGACACATAAATACTTTTATCATTGGGGCTTATGCTAACCCATTCAGGCATATTATATCGCTCATTAATCAAATTCATTACATATGAAACAGGAAGGTTCATTTTACCGACTGCAATTGATTTTTGCTTAAGAATCAAATCCCCATTCTTTTGGGCAATTGGTTCAAAAGTCAATTTCATTTCCACTTCACGGTTGAAAAATGGCATTGTTCCGTATAGCTCCACCTCATCCGTTAAATACACTTCATAGTGAATGGATCCCGTTAACCCCTCTTTATCCAGATACTGGTTGATTAACCTTGTCAAATCTTCCCGATTCGTGTGAATTTGAAATTGGATATCTTCTTCGCGGCTTACTTTGGGTATCAGCTCTTTATCTTTAGTCGGCAGATTAACTAAAATCGTTACAAACAGGATGACCAGGATGTTTAAGGCTAATAGGGAAATAAACAAAGTCTTCCATTTGACATTTGTCATTCTTGGTCATCATCTCCTTTGGCACTCGCTTCCAATGTGTCCTTTCCGATAGTGGTAATATCCATATCATTATAGATTCTAGTCGCGATTAATTCATATCCGCGGTCATTTGGGTGAAAATAATCCTCGGCATAAAGCAAATCTTCTTTGGGATTCTCGAAAATGTCTGCTATTTCAATAAAATATGCTGAATCATATTCTTCAATGATCTCTTTTCCACTTTCATTCCAATCATTCATGATCATATCAAGTTCATAAAAATCTCCGAACCATTTGGAAAATGGATTATAGACGCCTACAAGGTATATTTGCGCAGAATCATTTTCGGAACGAACCTTATCAAGTATCTGCCTTAATCTTTTTTCATACCCTATTTTTGCCGAATCAAACTGATCCAGTTCCAGATTGGAGAAATTCTGTTTAAAGACCTTCATGATATCATTTCCACCGATTGTGACGACAATCGAGTCAGCTTGCTTTATGTCCTCTTTAATCCTAGTCTTATCCAGTCTTTTCAATAGTTGGTCGGTCCTATTTCCACGTATGCCATGATTAATCATCTCAACGGAAGTAATCGATGGTTCTTTTTCCAGCTTATTTTGTAAATAAGGCAGATACCCGCCATTATCTTTACTATCACCGACACCTTGAGTCAAGGAGTCGCCAATTGACACGATTTTCACAGGGTCCGGAAAAAAGCTGGCAGGAATGGTTTCCTTTTTACTCAGCTCAACTATGCTTTTCTGCTGAACAGATGGCTGATTTGAGGCTGTTTCATTTTGACTGCAGCCTGAAATCCATACTAGGCATATGAAAAGACAGGTGATTTTGTACCTCATGACCCTCACCTTCCTACCCATATATTATATCATGCAGAAAACGAAAGATTGCAAACAATATACTTCATTGTACTTCCAGAATTGAGCATTCCTTACTATACAATATGAAAAACGCTGTGAATTAAAGCTAGTCCTATAAAAATTAGCATGTTACTTATCATGTAAAATCATTCTTCACTACCGCTGTTTCTTCAAAAACTTATTGCTCATTTTCACCATCGATAAAGCCCGGTAATTAAGATGGATGAAAACAGAAAGAACAGGTCATTTAACCTGTTCAATAATTCTGTAAAATTTTAATATGCTTAATGATTTCATCAAACGGAATATCCTGCAGACCTGTATAATCCATGATGATCTTTCCTTCTTGATCAATCAGAAAAAAACTGGTCCCATGAATCACCTGATCTTCCGCTTCTGGTTTTTTGACGATCGTTTTAAAGTTATCCAATGCAAACTGCTCGATTTCTTCCTGTCCATAACCGGTCAGAAAGTGCCAGTTGCCGTAATCCACATTAAATTGGTCACCAAATTTTTTTAAAACATCAGGTTTGTCAATTTCCGGATCCACGGAAAATGAAACGAACTCTACATCCTTAATCCCTTCATCCTTCAATTGCTGCTGCAGCTTCGTCATATTCGAAGTCATGGGGAGACAGACCGTCTCACAGCTCGTGAATATAAAATCCGCTACCCAAACCTTTCCTTTAAGATCGCTTTTTGAGAAAGGCTTCCCCTCCTGATCGATATAACTGAAGTCTTCAAGGTCCCAATTTTTGGCATCAGGTACACCATTGGAACCGCATGCTGTCAACAGCAATAAAATTGACGCTCCCATAGCTGCCATAAGCAATTGCAGCTTTCTCATCCCTACCCCGTCCTTTATGTATAAAATATTCTGTTACTTCATTTATTCTAACAGACCATCCGGAATGAGGACAGCAACTATATCTACGAATTAAAGACAATTGTAAAAGTGACGAAACCGCCGCCAAACGCAGTTTCATATGGTATATCCTTATCAGTCCCAATAATACATGATCGCCATGGCGCCTTCACCTGTATGGGTACTGACAACGGCAGTCGTTGCTTCTATCTTTATGTCTTGATATCCTGTTAAGTCTGCAATGGCCTGGCGGACCTTATCCGCTATTTCAAGGCCATTCGCATGTACAAAACCGATGCCTCTAATCTTTTTGCCTTGAGTCTCTTCTTTGAATTTCTTGATGATGAACTTGACGACCTGTGACTGGCTCCTGGCTTTGGATACAGGGTTCAGTACACCATCATCAAGAAGTGCAATCGGCTTTATGTGCAGCAATGAACCGATAAAAGCAGAAACTTTGCCAATCCTTCCACCCTTAACGAGGTTATCAAGTGTTTCTATGACAATGATTAAACTTGACTGCTTTTTAATATGTTCCAATCGTTCAATTATCTCGGCTACGGATTTCCCTTCCTTCGCCATCTTCGCTGCCTCGATCACCTGAAATGACATCGCTTTTGAAATGAATTTCGAGTCAAGAACGGTAACCTTCGTTTCAGACATGCTAGCTGCGCTTTCCGCTGAACGAACAGTACCGCTCATGCCACCTGTCATATGTATGGAAATAATCTCGCTGCCGTCTTTTCCGAGTTCATCATATACCTCCACAAAGGTACCTACGGCCGGTTGTGAGCTTTTTGGCAGTTCTTTTGACTGGTTCATCCTTTTCAGGAATTCTTCTTGTTCGATTTCGACCTTATCCAAAAAAGTCTCCCCATCTATAAAGATCGATAAAGGGACCATTGTAATATCATAAAATTCCAGTTCCTCTGGTGTCATATCTACTGTCGAGTCTGTTACTATCTTTACTTTATTCATCATTACACATCCCTAAATTAACATATCTATTGTATTATACCTATTCAAGGTAAGCATTCAAACCAAAGGTTTCATTTTTCGACTGAAGTGACTTATCTTTTGAAATGATTACACAAAAAAAGACCGTTCCATGAGCTAACCTGAACACATGCCGATACATTCGATATTGCATGGCATTCGTGTCATCTCTTTTAACGGAGATGTTAGCTATGGAACAATCCGCATTAAGCATTATTGAGTAAACTTCCAAAAAAAAGCTTGTTGTAAACGGGCCATTTGAGTACGGATGCTAAATAATGCTTAAATGAGTAATTTTCTTTATGATCTTTATTGGCAAAAACCTTCTTAACAAATACTTCCAAACGCACGGTCAACATAAAAAAATTCGGATCACTAGGCAGTAAGACAGGTATTTCTGAAATGGTGACCTTATGTCCAAAACAATCTTTGAATTCCAAGCATTTGAACATCAAAATATCAATCCTCATTTTTAACCGATTGCTTACATTATACACAATAAATTCAAAAGTATAAATATTCAAATGTGTAAAAAAACAGAGAAATCTGATTGATAATCATAAAAAAAAGACCCATAAGGGCAAAATGCCATTATGGGCTTCTTCTTATAAACCTTCCTCGTAGGTGTCTTCCCGCAAGCTTTCACGTCTCACCCTTCGTTTATAGACGACTTTAGATAATGAAATACTGATTTCGTATAATAACAGCAATGGAACCATCACCATAAAGTCTGACATAAAGTCAGGCGGCGTAATCGATATCGCTATGACAACAAGTACAAAGTATGCATACTTCCTTAATTTTTGAAGCACATAAGGATTTATTATGCCAAGGGAGGTCAAAAACATGGTAACGACAGGAAGCTCGAATAAAACAGCAAAAGGTATCGTCATATTAAATACGAATGAAAAGTACTTATCAGCTGTAAAACTGGTTATGAACATCCCATCACCCAATTCAATCAAAAATTGAAGAATGGTCGGGAAGATGACAAAATAACCGAAAGCAAGCCCTCCGATAAAAAGCAGGAAAAGTGCTGGAATATAGGCAAGGGTCGCCCTCACTTCATTTGGCATCAAAGCGGGTTTAACGAATAACCAGATTTGCAGGGCAATTACCGGTATCGTTGCCGCAATGGCTACGACACCTGCAAGCATGAAGTAAATCCAGATAATATCACTCGGTCCCAATACCATCAGGTCAAAATCGAGATCTTTCACGAACCAATTATAAATCTCCTCAACATAAATAAAGCTGGCGATAAAAAAGATGACAAAAGCAACAGCTGTAATGATGAGCCGTTTTCTCAATTCATCGAGATGATCGATGATATTTAATTCCTTATCTTCCAAAGTTGATCACGCCTTCATCTGAAAATCCGTATCTTTGTTCCAGCATAAAGGCGCAAGACGGTTGCATCTTACGCCCAGCATTCAATCATTCATGATTTTTTTGTTGTAGCTTCTTATCTTCTTCATAATCACCTTTTGTTAAATCACTTGTGGATTTTTTAAACTCACGAAGCGTTTGTCCAAAAGCACGGCCAATTTCTGGAAGTTTCTTCGGACCAAAGATAATTAATGCCAAAATTAAGATTAGAATTAGACCAGGTACTCCAATGTTCGACATGGATACATCCCCTTTGGTGTTGTAATTAGACCTACTCCGATTATAATACCATTTCCAACCAATTGAAAGGGAACTGGCAATTCGTCATAGAATGGTAACAATTATCGACAGTATGCCCATATACGACTGGGCCGGCAGATAAAATGTAAAAACATAGGCATTATTCTATCCTAATTTAACATTTTATCCATGTTTAAATCAACAAGTGAAATAAATTACTGTCTTTATTGACCTCTACGAAAGAGAATCCTTTCTTGTTCATCCTTTGGATGAGCCCTTCATAATCATTTTTATCTTTTAGCTCTATACCAACCAGGGCCGGCCCGCTTTCTTTATTATTTTTCTTCGTATATTCAAAACGGCTTATATCATCATTCGGTCCTAACACTTCATCAAGGAATTCCCTTAAAGCGCCAGCACGTTGTGGAAAATTCACGATAAAATAATAAAGCAGCCCTTCATATAATAAGGATTTCTCTTTAATTTCCTGCATGCGCCCAATGTCGTTATTCCCTCCGCTGACCATGCAAACAACCGTTTTTCCTTTGATTTGTTCTTTATATGAATCCAATGCGGCTACAGATATAGCGCCTGCCGGTTCAGCGACAATCGCATGCTGATTATACAAATCGAGAATCGTCGTACAGATTTGGCCTGAAGGTACGACAACGATATCTTCCAGGTTTTCCTTACAAAGCTGATATGTCAACTGTCCCACACACTTGACAGCTGCGCCATCAACGAATGTATCTATTTTTTCGAGTTCAGATACTTTTCCTTCCTTGAAGGAGTATTCCATCGAAGCAGCACCTTGCGGCTCAACTCCAATGCATTTCGTATTTGGGGAAACCGATTTGAAATAACTCGATACTCCGGCCATTAACCCGCCGCCGCCCATAGCGGCAAATACATAGTCGATTCCATCTTCACAATCGTTCAGGATTTCTACAGCCGTTGTACCTTGCCCGGCGATTACCTTTTCATCGTCAAATGGATGGATAAAGGAACGCTCTTCTTTTTCACAGCATTCCATCGCCATGGCAAATGCATCATCGAATGTATCCCCTATTAGGATGATCTCCACATTATCCCTGCCGAATAGCTGAACTTGATCGACTTTTTGCCTTGGAGTTGTAGCAGGCATATAAATTTTCCCGTGAATGCCCAATTGGCTGCAGGAAAAAGCAACACCCTGTGCATGGTTTCCTGCACTGGCACAAACGACTCCGTTCTTCGTCTCTTCCTCGGTCAGGCTTTTCATTTTATAGTAAGCCCCTCTTAATTTAAAGGAACGTACGTGTTGTAAGTCCTCGCGTTTTAAATAAACATTACAATCATATTTTTCAGAGAGCCTCTGATTTTTTTGTAAAGGTGTATGTAAAACGATTTCTTTCAGTTCTCTATAGGCAATTAGAATATCTTCCAATTGAATCCCCCTATTCTTAGATGCAGTCTGATTCATAACAATCCCTCATTTCCTTTCTGATGAATTCAATCATTATAGCACTTTACTGTTATTAATGTAATTGATTTTTCTAAAAATTCTTTCTTTTGGTTGTCCCATACCAAAAAAATCCGATTATGGTCATTTCCCCATAATCGGATTAGCACTTTATTTTTTTTGTAGAATAATAAAATCATGTGCAAATCGATTTTTTTCATCGATGTTGCCTGGGTTTGAGGAGATTTCATCCCATTCATTTTCATCAATCTCGGGAAAGAAAGTATCCCCTTCGAAAGTTTCATGAATTTCCGTAATATACAGGCGGTCGGTAAAAGGAAGGATTTCCTTGAAGATTTCGGCTCCGCCAATTACGAAGACTTCCTCTTCATGGTTATCTGCGAACATTTTGATTTGTGCAATATCATGTAATACTACGCAGCCTTCCGCTTTAAATTCCTGATTGCGGGTGACGATGACATTTTCGCGGCCAGGCAGGACCCTGCCGATCGATTCAAATGTTTTTCGCCCCATGACGATTGGATGGCCCATCGTCACTTTTTTAAAGTACTGCAGATCTGCTGGTAAATGCCATGGCAGTTTATTGTTTTTACCTATCACACGATTTTGATCCATAGCCACTATCAACGATATCATATGCTAACCTCACCTTTTATATGGGGATGGGCTTCGTAATTTTCCAAAACGAAGTCCTCGAAGCTAAAATCAAAGATATTTTTCACATCTGGATTGATTTTCATGATTGGCAATGGTTTCGGGTCACGAGTCAACTGCAGTTCCACTTGTTCAAGGTGGTTAGAGTAGATGTGGACATCCCCGAAAGTATGTACAAATTCTCCAACTTCCAAATCACACACCTGGGCGATCATCATCGTTAAAAGCGCATACGAAGCTATATTAAAAGGAACACCTAAGAAGACGTCCGCTGAACGTTGGTATAGCTGACATGAAAGCTTGCCATCAGCAACATAGAATTGAAAGAAAGCATGGCAAGGCGGCAAGGCCATTTCATCCAGTTCCCCAACATTCCAAGCACTGACTATCAATCTTCTTGAATTTGGATTCGTCTTGATTTGTTCGATCAATTCACTGATTTGGTCGATTTGCCTTCCATCGGCCGTTCCCCAGGAACGCCATTGATGACCATAAATCGGACCTAATTCCCCCTGTTCATCCGCCCATTCATTCCAGATGCGCACACTGTTTTCCTGAAGGTACCCAACGTTTGTATCACCCTTCAAAAACCATAATAGTTCATGGATAATCGCTTTTAAACTAACCTTTTTCGTTGTAAGTACAGGGAATCCATCTTTTAAATTGAATCTCATTTGATATCCAAAGGTACTGATCGTTCCTGTCCCCGTACGATCACCTTTTTGCGTTCCATTTTCGAGTACATGCTTACATAAATCTAAATATTGCTTCATGATAAACCACCTTTTCTACTTTCATTCTCCTTATTTTAACGTATTATTGCCCAATGTTTAATCTAATTGTTTAATAAAATTATAAGTCTCGGGTGCTTTTTGTCTAAGCAATTGATTTTGTTCATTGTTCACATAAAACATGGCGAACGTTTCTGCAAAATATTCCTCAGGGTAGTTGGAAAAATACGTAATCCCAGGAAACAGCCCATCCACTTCCTTACCCCAAATCTTCAAATAATTCATGTCTTCACGGATTCCATCAAACACTATATTATCAATGGAGTGCCCCAGCTCATGCAGTTCCAAATTAACCGAGCCATGCCCGTTGCCCTTGTCACTCGCCCCGATTTTAACCAATACCGTATGTGATCCGCCCATACCAGGCACATCATCCCAAGTTGTTTCTTTATTCAAATAACCACGCGGAGTTTTCCCCTTTAATTTGGCCGCGGATTGATTTTCCGTTATATCGCCATCGAATAGTTTGATCCTCACACCACTTTCCGCTGTTTTCACCAAAAGTGAATGAGGCAGTTTATTAATGGTTCCAGCAATTTTCAGTGCTTCCCCTTGATCGTACTCCTCTTCTGGAAATAAAAATATTCTTTGCAATTCTTTATTTCCCTTAAAAAGTTCAGCTTGTCTTAAAAGATTATCTTTGGGTAAATTCCGCCATTTTACCCCATCATCTTTCGCTAATGAATAGGAGAGCATTGAGAGTAAAAAGACAAACAATGCTAATATGGATAACCACCATTTCTTCCTTTTCATACTCTTCTCCCCTTTCTTCATTCTTCATGTATCGTTAGGAAAATATATGTTATTTATAATCTCTAAATCTTACATACTATTATATTAGTATAACATATTGCCTAAATGTAAAAGTTCTATGTTTTTTTGGTAATTTTGGTTGCACATTCATCCTGATAAGAACCATTGATCCGCGGTTTTCATATATCAAATATATATAATCGTAAAAGGTTTAAGGTGATCGCATGGAAACCAACAATAAAAAAGCCATCTTGAATGAGCAACATGAACTTGCTGAAGAAGTCCTTGATATTTACAGTTTAAAAGTGTTTATCATTCTCGACCTTTTTCTGTTCTCCATTTTCTTTGGCATACTGCTGCATCCGCTACT
>Ga0182745_1004102_pt1 | contig 12236 bp, 8 predicted proteins | sample eDN3rd30CKraftBY_FD_128523 | JGI IMG/M metagenome (GOLD analysis project Ga0182745, IMG submission 128523) | Enriched backyard soil microbial communities from Emeryville, California, USA - eDNA 3rd pass 30_C Kraft BY (version 2) (version 2) | ecosystem: Environmental > Terrestrial > Soil >... | reverse complement strand
TCAGGAGGTCGGTGACCTTCAGGAGGATCAGCTCGTTGTCGTCGGACTTGCCCAGCGCGCGGCCCGACGAGAAGGGCAGGTTGTTGTCGTTGCCGACGATGATGTGGTCGGCGTCGACCCGGTCGACATTCTCGATGGTGAAGAACGGGAAGGTGAGCTTGCCGTCCTTGGCGCCGGCGCGCGCGACCTTGTTCGGGTCCTGGATGTCCATCAGGTCGATATAGCCGACCTTCTTCACGAAGCCGTCGGCATCGGCCTGGGAGAGGTCGATCTTGTAGATGCGCTTGAACTTCGCCGGCACGTTGAAGCAGTCGGTTTTCACGGCGCCGTCCTTGCAGGCCTGGGCCATGTCGCCCTCGGTGTCGTCGCGCTCGATGATGAGGCCGCTGCTGGCGTCGATCATGTTGAAGTCGCCGATGGCGTTGGCCGGCGCCTCGAGCGTGTACTTGAAGCTCTTGCCCGTATACTCGCCCTTGGCCACGTCGAATTCGAGGATGCGCAGGAAGCGCTTGCCGTCCCTGGCCTCCGGTTCGCCGGATTCGGTCAGCAGCGGGCCTTCGAGCAGCGGATAGAGGAACTTGCCGTCGGGCGACTGAGCCATGCCCTCGAAGCCCTTGCTGCGCCGGACCTGGAATTTCACCGCGCCGGGCGCGGCCGGCGTCGTGATCGCGGGATGGTCGGGCGAGCGCACGAGCTTGCCGTCGACCTTGGTCTCGAAGATCTGAAGAACCTTGCCGCTCTTGTCGGTCTTGATCAGGTACGGGCCGAACTCTTCGCCGAAATACAGGAAGTCGCCGATCGGCTGCACCGATTCGAGATCGAAGTCGCCACCGGTCAGATAACGCTTCGGCGTGTTCTCGTTGACGATGCGGAACGGCACCTTGCGGTCGGGATCGTGCAGGAAGCCGGTCGACACGCGCTCCACCGTGCCGGCCTTCCAGTCCGGCTTGACGATGTGGAACATCAGCATGGCGTCGGGCGAGTTCGCCTTGCTGCCGAAACCGTTGTCGCTGATCGTCAGATAGGAGCCGTCCGGCAGCTTGCGAATGCCCGAGAAGCCCTGGACCGGCTGGCCCTTGAACGGGAGGCTGATCCCGGTCGGGCGCGGTGCCGACTTGTCCGACAGCGCCGACATGCCGGGCACGCTCTCCGGCGCATCGACCCGCTGGCCGGCGGGGCCTGCATAACGACCGGAGATCTGCAGATCCTGCGGCGCGTCGGCGGGAGCGGGCACGAGGGTCATGGCCGGCAGGATCGCGTGGCCTTCCAGCGTGGCCGGAAACTTGGTCTGGGCCGAGGCGGGGAAGGCCGCGAGCAGAAGCGCGGTCGCGGAGGCCGCAAACAACAGATGTGTTTTCATGTTCGTCTCTTCATGAGGTGTGACATCTGCCTGCTACAGGCTTCGCGCTACGGTTTGCTGACGCTCCTTGTGGACGGCGATGGCGGTCGCGCAAGATCGCAACGGAAACGTCACTATTGCCCGCTACGCCAGACGTGCGTTTCCAGGAGTTCAAGATGGCCGCCGCACAGGATGACGACGACACCGATCCCGACGATATCGGCGTGAATGCCAGCACCGAGCCGTCGATCGGCGAACTGATCGAGCGGCGCCTCAGCCGGCGCGACGCGTTGCGCGGCCTGGCAGGCGCCGGCCTCGCGGCCTCGCTCGCAGGCCCGTTCGCCACCACGGACGCGCAGGCCCAGGTGAACGGTCCCTCCTCGCTCACCTTCAAGGAACTCGCCCATACGCTCGACGGCACGCAGCATGTCGCCGAAGGCTACGAGATGCAGGTGCTGATCCGCTGGGGCGATCCGATCATCGGCGGCGCCACGGGCTTCGAGCCCGCCACCCTCACGGCGGCCGAACAGGAGCAGCGGTTCGGCTACAACAACGACTATCTCGGCCTCTATCCGTTGCCGGCCGGCAGCCGCAGCGGCGACCGCTTCCTGATGGTCGCCAACCACGAATATACGAATCCCAATCTGATGTTCGCGGGCCTGGGCAGCGGCCGCAATGCAGCGCTCAAGGCGACGAAGGATCAGGTCGCGGTCGAGATGGCGTCGGTCGGCGGCGCAGTCATCGAGATCGCCCGCGACGGCGCGGGATGGAAGGTCGTGCCCGACAGCAAGTTTGCGCGCCGCCTCACCGCCACGACCCCGATGGAGATTTCAGGTCCCGCCGCCGGCAACGACCGGCTGAAGACCTCGGCCGATCCCACGGGAACGCGCGTGCTGGGCACCTTCGGCAACTGCGCCGGCGGCAGCACGCCCTGGGGCACCTGGCTGACCTGCGAGGAGAATTTCCACTTCTATTTCGACGGCGACGCGGCGCGGCTGGCCGATACCGAACTCGGCAAGCGTTATGGCGTGGCCCGCGCGACCAACGCCTGGGCCCAGCATGTCGAGCGCTTCAACGTCGACAAGGAGCCGAACGAGCCCAACCGCTTCGGCTGGGTGGTCGAGATCGATCCCTATGAGCCCAACTCGCCGCCGGTGAAGCGCACGGCGTTGGGCCGCTTCAAGCATGAGGGTTGCACCTATGCGCTGGCCAAGGATGGCCGGGTGGTGCTGTACACCGGCGACGACGAGCGGTTCGAGTATGTCTATCGCTTCGTCACCTCGAAGCCGTGGAACCCGACCGATCGCGCGGCCAACAAGAACCTGCTCGACGAGGGCACGCTTTCCGTCGCGCGCTTCAATGCCGACGGCAAGGTCGAATGGTTGCCGCTGGTGCAGGGGCAGGGCCCGCTGACGGCGGCGAATGGTTTTGCGACCCAGGGCGACGTGCTGGTGAAGACCCGCCTCGCCGCCGACCTCCTGAAGCCGACGCCGATGGACCGGCCGGAGGACATCGAGACCAATCCGGTCAACGGGCGGGTCTATGTCGTGCTGACCAACAATGGCCTGCGCAAGCCCGACCAGGTCGACAGGGCCAATCCGCGCGCGCCCAACGATCATGGCCACATTCTCGAGATCGCACCGAAGGACGGCGATCATGCGGCGGCAGAAGGCACCTGGTCGATCTTCCTGCTGGCCGGCAAGCCCGGCCAGGATGCCGGCGCGCGTTATCATCGCGCGACTTCGGAGAATGGCTGGCTGAGCTGCCCCGACAACATCGCCTTCGACAGCAAGGGCCGCATCTGGATCGCGACCGACGGCGGCCCTTCGGCTGCGGGCATAGCCGATGGAGTCTATGCCGCCGACACGGTGGGCTTCGGCCGGGCGCTGACGCGCTGCTTCTATCAGGCGCCGACCGGTGCCGAAGTCTGCGGGCCGATCTTCGCGCCGGACGACGGCACCTTGTTTCTCGCCATCCAGCATCCCGGTGAGGACCGGAACTCGACCTTCGAGAAGCCCTCGACGCGCTGGCCCGACTTCAAGGCCGGCATGCCGCCGCGGCCGTCGGTGATCGCCATCACGAAGAAGGGCGGGGGCGTTATCGGATCTTAGGCCGAGCGACGCTCGGCCCGGGGAGCGTCAGGACATTGCGTAGCAATGTCCGGGAGCGCCGAAGGAAGATCGGCCACTCGCTTTCTTGTTTGTTCTGCGGGGTGCGAGCTCTCGCGCTTGATGACAAGCGCTGCCGCTCGCCGGTTCAATGTTTAGCGCGCCATAGGCGCGTTAAACATTGAACCTGAAGTGAAACACGTCGCCGTCCTTGACGGCGTATTCCTTGCCTTCGAGCCGGAGCTTGCCGGCATCGCGGGCACCGGCCTCGCCATTCAGGGTGACGTAGTCGTCGAAGGCGATGGTCTCGGCGCGGATGAAGCCCTTCTCGAAATCCGTATGGATCACGCCGGCGGCTTGCGGCGCCGTGGCCTCGCGGCGCACCGTCCAGGCGCGGGCTTCCTTCGGACCGACCGTGAAGAAGGTCACGAGGTCGAGCAGCACGTAGCCCGCGCGCACGACGCGGGCGAGGCCGGTCTCCTCGAGGCCGAGCGAAGAGAGGTAGTCGGCCTGATCCTCGGCCGGCAGCTGCGCCACCTCGGCTTCGATGGCGGCCGAGATCACGACTGACGGCATGCCGCGCGACTTGGCGAAGGCCTCGGCCTTGGCGCTGTGCTCGTTGCCGGTCGCAGCCGAGCTTTCCTCGACGTTGAGCACGTACATCATCGGCTTGGCAGTGATGAGCTGGAGCCGGGCGAACACCGCGCGCTCGTCGTCCGTGAGCTTGGCCTCGCGGGCCGGCTTGCCGTCGCGCAACGCGTCGAGCGCCTTCTTCACGACCGGTGCCTCGGCCGCGGCCTCCTTGTCGCCGCCCTTGGCCTTCTTCTCGAGGTTGGGCAGGCGCTTCTCGAGGCTGTCCATGTCGGCCAGCATCAGCTCGGTCTCGACGATTTCGGCGTCGCTCACCGGATCGACCTTGCCGCTCACATGCGTGACGTCGCCGTCTTCGAAGCAGCGCAGCACATGGGCGATCGCATCGACCTCGCGGATGTTGCCGAGGAACTGGTTGCCCAGCCCCTCGCCGCGCGACGCGCCTTTCACCAGGCCGGCGATGTCCACGAACTCGAGCTGGGTGTTGATGATCTTGCCCGAACCCGCGATCGCCGCGAGCTTCTCGAGCCGCGGATCGGGCACGGCGACACGGCCGACATTGGGCTCGATGGTGCAGAACGGATAATTGGCCGCCTGCGCCGCCTGGGTGGCGGTCAGCGCGTTGAACAGGGTCGACTTGCCGACATTGGGAAGGCCGACGATTCCGCAATTGAAACCCATGATCTACTCTTTGCTGCCCAGGCCCTTGATGTCGAGGCGGGCCGGAAGGTCGGGAGGCGGCGCGAGATGCGCCACCCGGCTCATGTATTTCTCGTCGGCCTTGGCGCCACCTTCGACCAGCAGCGCCGCTTCCTCGGCCAGCGCGTGCAGGACCTTGGGCAGCCAGCCGTCCTTCGGATCGCGCTCGTCGCGCTCGAAGTCGCGCAGCACCCAATGCAGCACCAGGTCCTTATGGCCCGGATGGCCGATGCCGATGCGGACGCGGCGATAGTCCTTGCCGACATGGGCGTCGATGTCGCGCAGGCCGTTATGCCCACCGGCGCCGCCGCCCTTCTTCATGCGCACCCGTCCGGGCGCAATGTCGAGTTCGTCGTGGAAGACGACCAGCCGGTCGAGCGGCACCTTGAGGAAGCGCACCGCCTCGCCCACGGCCTTGCTCGATTCGTTCATGAACGTCATGGGTTTCAGGGCGATGACACGCTCGCCGCCGAGATGGCCTTCGGCCACCTCGCCGTTGAAGCGCGCACGCCACGGGGAGAAGACACGGCGGCGGACGATCTCGTCCACCGCCATGAATCCCACATTGTGCCGGTGCCCCGCATAGCGCGGCCCGGGATTGCCGAGCCCGACCAGCAGAAGCATCGACGAAGCGGAGCCTTCGCCCGCTCGTTACTTCTTCGCCGGGGCGGGGGCAGCCTTGCCGCCCGCCGCAGCGCCCGCCGCCGGAGCTGCGCCTGCCGCCGGTGCAGCGCCGTCGGCCGTCGCATCCGTCGCGGCCGCTTCGCGCGCCACGGTCGGCGCGGCGATCGACGCCACGGTGGCGTTCTTGTCGCGGGTCACCACGCGCGCGCTCTCGGGAATGTTGAGCGTCGACATGTGGATCGAGTGGCCGATCTCGAGGCCGGTCAGGTCGACCTCGAAGATCTCCGGAATCGAATCGGCGCGGGTGCGCAGCGTGATCTCGTGCATCACCACGTTCAGCACGCCGCCGCGCTTGATGCCGGGCGAGGCCAGCTCATTGCGGAAGCGCACGGGCACCTGCACGGTGATGATCGAGTCGGGGCCGATGCGCAGGAAGTCGAGATGCAGAGGCTTGTCCGTCACCGGATCGACCTGCACGTCGCGCGGCAGGACGTCGTAGTCCGTACCATCGACGGCGATCTTCATGCGGTGATTGAAGTAGCCTTCCTTGTGAATTTCGCGCTCGATCGTCTTCGGCTCGACGGCGATCATCACGGGCGGCTGCTTGTCGCCGTAGATCACGGCGGGAATCAGTCCTTCGCGACGACTGGAACGGGCGCCCCCTTTACCGGCCCGGTCCCTCATCTTCGCGACGACTTTGGTCGTCTCTGCCATCTGATATCTCCTTGGGTTGCTCTCTCATCGCGGCGTGGCCTCCAGGGGTGCCCATCGCCGGATCTCTTGAAATTACTAGTCGAAAAGGCTCGAAACAGAGGCCTCGTCGGTGATGCGCTTCATCGCCTCGGCCATCAGCGTGGCGATGCTGAGCGGCTTGATGTTGGGCGATACGCGCACCGCCTCGGTGGGCATGATCGAATCGGTGATGACCATCTTCTCGATCGGCGAGGCCGCGATGCGGGCGACCGCGCCCCCGGACAGCACGCCGTGGGTGATATAGGCCGAGACCGAGGTGGCGCCCTGGTCCATCAAGGCGACCGCCGCATTGCACAGCGTACCGCCCGAATCGACGATGTCGTCGATCAGGATGCAGTCGCGGTTCTTCACGTCGCCGATCACGTTCATGACTTCGCTGATACCAGCGGCCTCGCGGCGCTTGTCGATGATGGCGAGGTCGGCGTCGATGCGCTTGGCGATGGCGCGGGCACGGGCAACGCCGCCGGTGTCGGGCGACACGACGGTGAGGTTGCGGTTGCTCAGCGTCTCCTTGATGTCCTTGGAGAAGACCGGACCGGCATAGAGATTGTCGAGCGGGATGTCGAAGAAGCCCTGGATCTGGCCGGCATGCAGGTCGAGCGTGAGCACGCGATTGGCGCCGGCATGGGTGATCAGGTTGGCGACCAGCTTGGCCGAGATCGGCGTGCGCGAGCCGACCCTGCGGTCCTGGCGGGCATAGCCGTAATAGGGAATCACCGCGGTGATGCGGCGGGCCGAGCTGCGGCGCAAGGCATCGATGGTGATCAGCAGTTCCATCAGATGGTCGTTGGCCGGAAAGCTCGTCGACTGGATGACGAAAACGTCCTCGCCGCGAACATTCTCCAGGATCTCGACGAAGATCTCGTTGTCGGAGAAACGGCGTATATTGGCCTTGACCAGCGGCAAGGCCAGTTTGGCGGAAATGGCTTCGGCCAGCGGTTTGTTGCTGTTGCCGGTGAGAATCTTCATGTATCGCTGCCCTCGCGCCGGGGCGGGATGCTATTAAGCCGTTGTTCTAAAACGACAAAACGGCCATCCCGGGCCGCGACGGGGCGGAACATACCAATGAGTCGAAGCCCTGTAAACGCCCTGAAATACAGGACTTTTCGCCGCCCCTTGCCGCGTGCCGGTGCGCCTCGTTGCGCGACCGGCTCCCGAGGTCACGGACGCAAGCGCGCCCGCGCCTTCCCTCAGGCGTGCGGGTTGGCGACGAACGGCCACTGCGTCTTGTCGGCCTTGGTGTAGGGCAGCAGCGACCAGTCCGGCACCAGCGCGCCCGGCGCTGCGACATAGACCACCTCGCTGGCGATCGGCGCATAGGCGGCGTGGAAGTGCTGCATCGACTTCACGACGACGACCTTCTTGGTCGAGGGATCGATGCCGAGTTTGGTGAAGCAGTCGAGGCTGTGGCACTGCGAGCGCGTGGAGTTGACGATCACCGTCACCCCCTCGATCTGCAGGGCGGCGGCATCGCCGATCGGGCTGGTGCCCTTGCGGGCGCCGCCGAACTGGATGAACACGTTCTTCTCGAGCTTCAGCACCTTGGCGCGCGCATCGACCGGCGCGCCCGATTGCGGGCCGAGCTTGCCGCCGAGGCGGATGTCGAGCTCGGCGCCCTCGCCGACCTCGAAGGCGAGCTTCACGGCGCCGGGATCCCAGAACATGGCGACGGCCGCGTCCTTCACCTTGCCGTCGAGCAGCGCCTTCAGGACGAAAGTCGAATCCGAGGCCGCACCGCCGCCGGCATTGTCCGACACGTCGGCCAGCACCATCGGCTTGGGCAGGTTGTGCGAGCTGACCCGCGCCATGGCGGCGTCCAAGGTCACATAGGGCGGCTGGGTGGCCTGGCGCATGGCGAAGAATTCCTGGCCCAGCTCTCTGGCGATCCTCTCGGCCTTGGCCTTGTCGCCGTCGGTGACGGCGATGATGCGGCTGCTCATCTCCTTGATGTCGGACCACGGGAAGCCGTGGGCGACGGAGAGCGAGAGCACGCCGTCCTTGCCTTCCATCGCCATCAGCTTGTCGACGAAGCCGCGCATCGGCTCTCGCGTCGTATGGAACACGCCGATCATGCGGCAGTCCCAGGTGGCCATCACCGGCTTGGTGCGACCCTCGATGGCGCCTTCCATGACGTTGAACAGGTCTTCGGCGCGGTCAGAGACGTCGACGTGCGGATATTCCTTGAACAGGACCAGCACCGTGGCATCACGCATCGTGCCTTCGCCGATATTGCAGTGGAGGTCGAGTTCGACGCCCACGGGAACGTCCGGTCCGACGACCTTGCGCACATGGGCGAGCAGGTCGCTTTCACAGTCGTCATAGCCCTCGGCCACCATGGCGCCGTGCATCGAGAGGAACACCGCATCGACGGGCATCGCCGCCTTCAGGTCGGTGACGATCTCGTCACGGAACGCCTCGTAGACCTTCTTCACCGTCTTGCCGGCCGGCTGCGCAAACGCGCAGAGACTCTCGACCACCTGCCAGCCCTTGGCCTCGGAGCGGGCGCGCCAGACGGCGAGCGGCGCACCGAACATCGGTACCTTGTCGCCGTAGCTGCCCTTACGGAACAGGCAGGTCTCCTCGAACAGGCCGTGCCCGGTCGGAATCGAGGCAAAAGTGTTGGTCTCCGTGCCGAGGCACGCCGTGAAGATCTTCTTCATTGGAAAGAGTTACTCGCTGAACATTGGCTGGACGCTGGGCCGGAGTGTAGCGGCGCGGCGCCGGCCGGCAAAGCGAACAGGTTGTCGGCGGCTGCAGGCGAGGCCATAGTGCCGGCTGCCCTGGAGACTCCGCACATGAGTTCGCGACGTTAACGATCCTTCCTCGCCCATCCCGCCAGGGACCGGGCGCGTCGTTACAGTCGTTGTCGCTCCCGCCGGAATCCCTTCGTGTCCCATCCTCTCCTCGTCGCGCCCATCGGGCGTTCCCTGCTGCGGCTCGCGGGGCCCACGACCGCATTCATGGTGGTGCAGATCGCCGTCGTGCTGGCCGAGATCTGGCTGGTCGGCCGGCTGGGTAGCGGCGCGCTAGCCGCATTCGCACTCGTCTATCCCTTCGTCGTGATGGTGATGAACGTCTCCTCGGGCGGGCTGGGCGGCGCCGTCGCCGCGTCCATGGCACGGGCCTTGGGCGGCGGGCGGCGCGAGGACGCCCAGGCGCTGGTGATCCACGCGATGGTGCTGGCGTTCGCCTTCGCCGCGCTCTGCGCGCTGTTTGCGTGGACGGCGGCGCCGCTCCTTTACCGCATGATGGGCGGCGAGGGCGCGGTGCTGCGACAGGCACGGGCCTACAGCGACGTCTGGTTCAGTTGCGGCGTGCTGGTGTGGGCGACCAACTTTGCGTCGGCCATCCTGCGGGGCGTGGGCAGCGCGGCTTTGGCGGCGCGGTTCGGTGTCGTGGGCTCGGCGGTCTACGTGCCGTTGGCGGCATTGCTGGGGCTGGGTATCGGCGGCTGGCCAGGCTGGGGCGTGCCGGGCTTCGCGGCCGCCGGCATTGCGGCCTCCGGCCTATCGCTCGCGTTGACGGCGCGCGCGATCTGGGGTGGCAGGCTGGGCTTCGTTCCCTCGCTCGGCGGGCGCGGCCTGCAGGGCCGCCTGTTTGCGGAGATCATGGGTGTTGGCCTCGCTTCGTCGGCCGTCACCGTGGTTGGCGGCATCGGAACGATGGTGCTGACCGGACTGGTCGGCCGCTTCGGTACGTCGGCGCTGGCGGGTTACGCCATCGGCTCGCGGCTCGAGAATCTGATGGGCGCGATTTCCTATGGGATCGGCACCGGCATGCTGACCCTGATCGGCGTCGCGGCCGGCGCCGACGGCTGGGCGCGCGCACGTCGCGTCGCCTGGACCGGCAGCCTGTTTGCCGCGGCGGTGATTGGCACGATCGGCGGCGCGATCGCCTTCCTGCCGGAGCAATGGTCGCTTCTGTTCACCAGCGATCCCGCGACGATCGCTGCCTGTGTCGGCTATCTCACGCGGGCTGCCCCGTTCTACATCCTCTACGGCCTCGGCCTGACGCTGCACTTCGGCAGCCAGGGCGCCGGCCGCATGGGCGTGCCGGTCGCGGCCGTGCTGGTGCGGCTGGTCGTCACCGTCGGCGGCGGCTGGCTCGCGATCGAACTGGGGCAGGGGCTCGATGCGCTGTTCTGGGCGATGGGGATCGGGCTCGCCGTCTATGGTCTCGTGATGGGCGGCATGCTGCTGCTGCGGCCCTGGCGGGCGCGTCTTCCCTTGACGCGCTAGACCGCCAGCGCGCGGTCCATCAGTGCGGTTTCGCTGGAGCGGAGGTCGGCGCTGCCGAACTGGGCGAAGGGCGAGCCGCCCAGCCGCGTCTCGGCATAGAGCGCGGCGAAGGGCGAGTCCGTTTCGACCAGCGCGGCCACGGCGGCCAGCTTGGCCAAGCCCTCGCAGACGAAGCGCGCGCGGCGTTCGGCGGCGCCCGACTTCAGGATCTGCTCCAGCGACTGCGCCAGCGGCCCGGCCTTGAAGGCCTGGTCTGCCGTGCGCACGAGGCGTGACAGCGTGTCCGTCGCAGCTTCGGGATGACGGCCGGCCGCGCGCAGCACGTCGAGCGCCATGACGTTGCCCGAGCCTTCCCAGATCGCGTTGAGCGGCGATTCGCGGAAGTAGCGCGCCATCGGCAGGTCCTCGGTGTAGCCGTTGCCGCCCAGGCACTCGAGCGCTTCGTAGACGAGCTGTGGCGTGCTCTTGCACACCAGGAACTTCACCGCGGGCGTCAGCAGGCGCGCATAGGCCGCTTCGCGCGGATCGTGGGCGGCATGCTCGGCGGCGCGAATCAGGCGGAACACCAGCGCCACCTGCGCCTCCAGTTCCAGCGCCATGTCGGAAGCGACCGCGCGCATCGCCGGCTGGTCGGCCAGCCGTCGCTGGAAGACCGAACGGTTGCGGATGTGGTGGATCGCCTGGCTGAGCGCGATGCGCGACTGGCCGGCCGAGGCGATGGCGCAGTCGAGCCGCGTCAGGTTCACCATCTCGATGATGGTGCGCACGCCCGCGCCCTCCGCGCCGACCCGTTCGGCCCAGGCGCCGTGGAACTCGACCTCGGAGGAGGCATTCGACTTGTTGCCGAGCTTGTCCTTCAGCCGCTGGAAGCGGACGGCGTTCTGCGAGCCGTCGGGCCGGTAACGCGGCATCAGGTAACAGGTGAGGCCGCCTTCAGCTTGCGCCAGCACCAGGAAGGCGTCGCACATCGGCGCCGACATGAACCATTTGTGGCCGGTGATCTCGACATGGTCGCCGTGCGCGGTGGCGCACGTGATGTTGGCACGAACGTCCGTACCGCCCTGGCGCTCGGTCATGCCCATGCCCAGTGTCACGCCGTTCTTCTCCCACCACGGCAGCGGGCGCGGATCGTAGGTGCGGGTCTGGATCTTCGGCAGCCATTTCTCGAGCAGCGCCGGCTCGGACCGCAGTGCGCCCACGCAGGCATGCGTCATGGTGATCGGGCACATGTGGCCGCTCTCGGCCTGCGTTGCGAGATAGAGCCGGACGGCGCGCGCCGCCATCGGCGCCGGCCGGTCGCTGCCGTCATGCGCCGAGGCGTGGATGCCGTGGCCGATGCTCTTGCGCATCAGCGCGTGATAGGCGGGATGGAATTCGACCAGGTCGAGCCGGTTGCCCTTGCCGTCCATGGTGCGCAGCTTTGGCGGGCTTTCGTTGGCGAGCCGCCCGAGATCGAGGGTCTCGGCCGCGCCGTAATCTCTGCCGCAGGCGGAGAGGGCCGCGAGGTCGAGGCTCGCGCGCGCCGCTGCATCGGCCAGCGGCCGGTCGGCAGAGAACAGGTCGACGTCGCCGAAGGCCGGCGACTGATTGAACGAAGCGTCTTCGAGGAAGCCGGAAGGGTTGGGGCTTGGCGACATGGTCTCAAGTCTGTTCCTGGCGGGGCGCTGCAGCAAGGGGCGCTGGCCCGGCCTTTGCAAGCGATACCGAGGTGCCGGCAAGAATGGGGGGAATCGATGCATCGCAGGACACTATTGCAGGGTACGGGGGCCGCCGCGTTCGCGGGTTCGATGGGGCCGATTTCCGCGCACGCCCAGATGACGACGGTGCGGGTGGCGCTGGGCTGGATCAATAACGTCGAGTACGCCGGCATGTGGCTGGCCCTGG
>Ga0182745_1004100_pt1 | contig 12238 bp, 12 predicted proteins | sample eDN3rd30CKraftBY_FD_128523 | JGI IMG/M metagenome (GOLD analysis project Ga0182745, IMG submission 128523) | Enriched backyard soil microbial communities from Emeryville, California, USA - eDNA 3rd pass 30_C Kraft BY (version 2) (version 2) | ecosystem: Environmental > Terrestrial > Soil >... | reverse complement strand
AGCTCGGCGGGATTCTGGCGCGCCCGGGTGTTGCCCGCCATCTCGCGCGTTTCCATGGCGGCCTCCCACAGCGCGTGCAACTGGGCATCGGGTTCGTACAACTGCTGGACGCGCAGCAGCAGGTCGTCCGAGGGCTGGGGCAGGGACGAGGGCGCATACGAGGCGACCCGGCCATTGCCGCGCAGCGCCAGCGGCACGGTCGGCGCCAGCGCGATCGCCTCGGCGTCCTGCCGCCCGGGCAGCATGCCCAGCAGCCGGTTCAGCCATCCATCCTTGCGCTGGTAGGGGCGGGAGCCGCCGCTCTCCAGCACGTTCTGGCCGTCGAAGTGGGAGCGTTCGCGATAGGGCGAGGCCACCGCGTGCACGAACAGCGCCTGGCCGGAACGGTAGAGCTGGCCGGTGGCCGCCAGCGACGGATGCAGCGCGAAGGTTCCGTCCAGCCGCGTGGCCGGGTCCGCGGCGATGGCCAGATCGCGCCGCAGCGGAGCATAGGCCGGATCGGCGTAGGGAATCACGATGTTCAAGCCGTCGGCCGCGCCACGCTGGATGATGAAGACGAAGCGCCGGTCGGTCTCGGCGCGCGCGAACAGCATGCGCGGCGCGAAGACCGAGGCCGCGGCGGCGAACGTCGCCTGCTTGAGCCAGTGACGCCGGGAATAGGCGATGGTCATGGCGTCATCTCCTCAGGAACTCGGGGGATACCAGCAGCAGCGCCATGGCGGTGCGGCCGGATTCCGCGCGCGACAGGGTCGTGGCCGTCGTCTCGCCCAGCAGGCCGGGCAGCAGCCCGGGTGCCAGCCGGCGCGCGTCCATGCCGGCATCCGCCAGGGCCGCCAGCCGGCCGGCCAGTTCCACGCGCCGCATCAGCGCATCGGGCGCGGCCCAGCTCGCGGCGACGTCGTCGTAGCCGGCCGGCGAGCCGGGACGCCACAGCGGCTGCCCCAGTTGCTGCAACGAGGCCGCCACCCGCACGCCTTGCAGATCGGTGCGGCCCAGCCCGCGCAGCGAGGACACCAGCCATTCCCACGGCGTCTTGAACTTGGCGGGCCGGGGCCGCCAGGCCTCGGGGGAGTCCAGCAGCGCGCGGTACACCGCCTGTAGTTCGCCATCGTGATCGCGGTAGGCCCGGGCGAGCCGGTCGACCACCGCGGGCGGCGGAGTGTCGGCCACGAAATGGCGCGCGAGCTTGGTGGCCACGTGGCGGGCGGTGGCGTCGGCGCGCGCGAAGTCGCGGATGATGGCGTCGGCCTGTTGCCGCCCGGCTGCGCCATAGCGGCGGCCGAGCACCAGGCGGCCGCCGGGCTCGTGGCGGTCGGCGTGGAAGGCGTAGCCCGTGGCTTCGTCCAGTTCGACCCCGGGCTTGGCGGTATCGGGCGCGCCGAGGCCGGCGACGGACCAGCCGGTCAGGGCGCGCGCGAACTCGATCACGTCGTCCTGGCCGTAGCCGCTGCGCACGCCCAGCGTATGCAGCTCCATGATCTCGCGGGCAAGGTTTTCGTTCAGGCCCGGCCGGCGGTCGGGATTGCGCTGGGCGCTGCGGCGCGCCGCCGGGCTGTCCGGCCCGATCGAGGCGTTCTGGTTCAGGAAGAGCAGCATCGCCGGGTGGCGCTCCACCGCCAGCACCATATCCTCGAAGCGGCCGAGCACGTGCGGGCGAATGGCGTCCGCCTCGAAGCTGCCCGCGAGCATGGCGACCGTGGGGTTCTCGGCGGAAATGGCGAAGTGGTTGGACCAGAAATGCACCAGGCGCTCGATGAAGGGTGTAGGCGTGGCCAGCGCCGACAGCGTGCGCATGTCGACGGCATCGGCATAGCGCTGGCGCTGCGCCTTGCGCAAGGCATCGCGGCCCGCCGCCTGCCGGTCCTGCGCCGCGCCGCGTATCTCGCGCTGGCGCCGGACCTGATCTCCGATCAGTTCGCCGGACGGGGGCTGGGAGGCCCAGGCGGTAGGTCGGGCCTCGTAGCGGTCGAATTGTTCGAGCAGCCACTTTCTTGCATGGGCCGGCGCCGTATCGCCGGCGCGGGCGCCCAATCCGAAGCGGTTCAACGCGATGCCGGGCATCGCCGGGTCGTGGTCAGCCATCCTTGCTCCCGCGGCCGAGCCGGCGGGCCCGCCGCCTTACGATTTTTCCGCGAAGCGGCGCCGAGGGCTGTAAGCGCGTGTAAGGCCGGGATGTCCGTTCGGGGGTGCGCCGCCGCTCAGTTCCGCGGCCCTTCGCACACGGCCTGGGCGTCGGCGTAGGGAACGACGATATCCGGGGTTGCCATCATGGCCGAGCCGTTCGCCGCCCGCCATTGGCGGACGGACTGCCCCTCCTGGTAGGCCGCGGCGTAGAGCCGCCCCCGGCACAGTTCATCCAGGCGACGGTCGAGCCGGGCGCGCACCGCCGCGGGCGATTCGCCGGGCTGGCCGACGATGCGGACCGAGCGCGCCTCCGGGCCCAGTTCGGTCTCGATGGCCTGCGGTTCGGCGGCTGCCGCGCCGCCCGCGGCCAGGCAGCCGCTCCACAGCAGGATGCGCCATGCCGTCCGTATGCCCATTCCCGTCTCCTTGCCATGATGCGCAGAACGATACGTGGGCCGGAACGGGCCCGCAAGCGGCGCCGGTTGCGCACTTCCAGCCTGGCCTCTGGGTCGGTAAGGCTTTGGGGCGGCTTATTCGTCCGCCTTGATGCCCTCGGTTCTGATCAGGTCGCCCCATGTCTTGGTGTCCTGGGCCACCAGCTGCGCGAACTCCTTGGGCGAGTTGGGCGACAATTCCACGCCGGTGGAGTCGGCATAGGCCTTCAGCTCGGGCGAGGCCATGGCTTGCCGCACCGCCGCGTTCAGCGCGGCCACCTTGTCGGCCGGCGTAGCCTTGGGCGCGAACAGGCCATACCAGTTGTTGGCGTAGACGTGGGGCACGCCCAGTTCGTCGAAGGTGGGCACGTCGGGCAGCAGCGGCGAACGCTTGGGTGCGGCGATGGCCAGCGCCCTCGCCTTGCCCGCCTTGATGTTCGACATCAGGCCGGAGATGTCGCCGATGAAGCCGTCCACCTGGCCCCCTATGGTGTCGGTGATGGCGGGCGCGGCGCCTTTGTAGGGCACGTGCAGGATGTTGGCCTTGGTCGACAGTTTCAGTTGGACGATGGCCATGTGCGGCATGCTGCCCACGCCCGACGAGGCCATGGTGGCGCCTTTGGCCGACTTGGCGTGCGCGATGAAATCCTTGGCGGTCTTGCTGGCGCTGTTGGCGCCGACGATCAGTACCTCGGGCGTGGACACCAGCAGCGAGACCGGCGCGAAATCCTTGACGGGGTCGTAGATCAGCTTGGGGTACAGGGATGGATTGATCGAGATGGCCCCCACCGAACTCAGGAACAGGGTCTGGCCGTCGGGCCGGGAACGGGCAACCTGGTTGGCGGCGATGGCGCCGTTGCCGCCGGGCTTGTTTTCGATCACGACGGTCTGCTTGAGTTCCTTTTCCAACTGTGTGGCGACGACCCGCGCCAGCGAATCGGCCGGGCCGCCGGGCGGGAAGGCGACGACGATGGTGGTGACGGACTGCGCCTGGGCGCCGAAGGCGGCCAGGCCGAGGATGGCCGCGGCAAGCGGACCCGGGATGCGGAACCGGTTCGGATGGAACATGGTGGTCTCCTTCGATCGTTATGGTGTGCGGGCGTGGGCGTTCAGCCGCCGGGGGCGCCCTGGGTGTTGACGAACAACGCGTACATCGACGTGCAGGACGCCATGAACAGGCGGTTGCGATGCTTGCCGCCGAAACAGAGATTGGCGCAGCGCTCGGGCAGGGCGATGCGGCCCAGCAGCTCGCCGTGAGGCGAGTAGACGCGGACCCCGTCGAGTTCCGGCGTGCCCATGCCCCAGCCGCACCACAGGTTGCCTTCGATGTCCACGCGGAACCCGTCGGGCGTGCCGCCGGCGGCGTCGAACAGCACGCGGCGCGGGCCCAGGCGGCGGCCGCCGGCGACGTCGAATACCAGGACGTTGCGCGGACGCGAGCGCGATTCGATCACGTACAGGCGTTTCTCGTCGGGCGAGAAGGCGAGCCCGTTGGGGCCGTCGACAGTGTCGCAGGCCAGTTCGACCTCGCCGCTGTGCGGATCGATGCGGTAGAGGGCCGCGGGCAGTTCCTGTTCGGCTTTCTCGCCCTGGTAATGGCCGACGATGCCGAAAGGCGGGTCGGTGAACCAGATCGAGCCGTCGGATTGGACGACGACGTCGTTGGGCGAATTCAGGCGCTTGCCGCGATACCGGTCGGCCAGCACGGTGAGGCGGCCGTCGTGCTCGGTGCGCGTGACGCGGCGGCCCTGGTGTTCGCAGGTGACGAGCCGGCCCTGGCGGTCGCGTGTGTTGCCGTTGGCGTGGCCGCAAGCGGGGCGCCAGACCTGCGTGTCCTGCGTGATTTCGTCCCAGCGCATGATGCGGTCGTTGGGCACGTCGCTCCACAGCAGGTAGCGGCCGTCGCCGAACCAGACGGGGCCTTCGGCCCAGCGGCAGCCGCCGGCCAGGCGCTCGACCGCGGCCAGCGGCAGCACCAGCTTCTCGAAGCGCGGGTCCAGCGCGATGACGGCCGGGTCGGGGTAGCGCACGGGCGCTTCAGTCGCAGCGCGCACTCATGCCTCCATCGACCACCAGTTCGGTGGCGGTGATGAACCGGGCCTCGCTGGAGGCCAGGAACAGCGCGGCGTTGGCGGTGTCCAGGCCGTCGCCCATGAAGGGCAGCGGGATGCGCGCCTGGCGCTGCGCCAGCAGTTGCTCGACATCGCCGCCGGCGCGCTGGCCGGCCAGCCGGACCTCGACCATGGGGGTGTGCATCTGCCCCGGGATGACGGTGTTGCAGCGGATGTTCCGCTTGGCGTATTCCAGCGCCACCACGCGCGAGAACTGGACGACCCCGGCCTTGGCGCTGGAGTAGCCGACCTGGGCCGATCCGGTCCAGCGTATGCCCGAGGTGGAGGCGATGTTCACGATGGCGCCGCCGCCCTGTTGCTCCATGATGGGCAGCACGTGGCGGCAGCACAGGTAGACGCTCTTCAGGTTGAAGGCAATTTGCGCGTCCCAGGCCGCTTCGTCCAGGTCCACGGGGCCGCCCTTGCGCGAGCCGCCGACGTTGTTGACCAGGATGTCCACGCCGCCCCAGGTGTCGACGCAGGCGCGCGTCATGTCGCGCACTTCGTCCGACGCGGTGACGTCGGTGCGCCAGATGGCGATCTCGCCGCCTGTTTCGCGCACCCGGGCGACGGTTTCTTCCATGGCGGCGGGGTCGCGGTCCACCGCGAACACCCGCGCGCCTTCCTGGGCGAAACGGTAGGCGATGGCGCGGCCATTGCCCCAGCCGGGGCCGACGCTGCCAGCGCCGGTGACGATCGCTATCTTGCCTTGCAGGCGGCCTGTCATGGGAGGTCTCTCGTGGCGAAGGGGGGGAGCGGGCGTCAGCGCCCGAACGTAACGGTGCTGCCGTCCGGCGGCGGGATCTCGAAGACGCTCAGCGTCATCGAGATCAGCGTGTAGTAGCCCGCCATGCCCACCAGGTCCACGACGCCATCGGTGCCGAGCACCTCCACGGCCTCCCGGTACAGCGGATCGGGAACCTGCCGCGTTTCCACCAGGTCGCGCACGAAACGGTAGACGAGCGCCTCGTCGCGCTGGGCGAAGCCGGGCTCGGCGCCGGCACGGATCTGTTCGGCCACGGCCGCATCCAGTCCGGCCTGCAGCGCGATCGGGTGGTGCGCCCACCATTCGAAGGGTGCGCGCCACAGCGCGGCCATGGTCAGGATCGCCAGTTCGGACAGCCGCGGAGGCAGGCTGGAATCGTAGCGGCAGTACTGGCCCAGGGCCTGCGCATGTTCGGCGAGGCCGGGGCGATGCAGCCAGATCGCCAACGGTCCGCGCACTTTGCCGCGCGGGCCCGAAGCGATCGCGTCGTGGACGCGGCGCTGATGTTCCGACATCTGCTCGGTGTCGGGCGGATTCAATCTGGGCATGGTCGAGTCTCCTGGAGTGCTGGACCGCGCGGGCATGGGAGTCATTCCGCGAACCGGTACAGCTCGTGCGGATTGTCCGCCAGAACGCGCTGGCGCAGCGCCGGATCGGGACACAGCCGCAGGAAGGTATTGAGCAGTTCGCCGTCGTCCGGCATGTCGCCGTGCACGTTGGGATGCGGCCAGTCGGTGCCCCACAGCAGGCGCCCGGGCATGGTTTCCAGCAGCGCGGCCATCAGCGGCTCGGCGTCGCGGAACGGCCGCTCGCCGCTGCTGGAGGCGCGGTCCAGCCCGGAGATCTTGATCCACGCGCCGGGATGGTCGCGCAGCGCGAGCAGAGAGCGGAAGGCCGCGCCGGCCGTCCCCTCGGCCGCCGCCACGCGGCCCATGTGATCGATCACGAACGGGATGGGCAGCGTCCTGAGCCGGGGCAGCAGATCCGCCAGCGAGGCCTGGTCCGAATGGATGCAGACATGCCAGCCGAAAGGCGCGATGCGCGGCACGGTCCGCGCCAGTTCATCCCAGCCGGCGCCCGCGAGGTGGGATACGAAATTGAAACGCACGCCCCGTACTCCGCGGCGATCGAGCTCGGCGATGCGCGCCTCGTCGGCGGCCGGGTCGAGCAAGGCCACCGCGCGATATTGTCCGGCGCCCCGGTCCAGCGCGTCGAGCGTGACGGACAGGTCGTAGCCGTGGCAGCCCGGATGCACGATGACGCCGCGCTCGAACCCCAGCCGCCGGTGCAGGCCGCGCAGCCGCTCGAACGGCGCATCGGGCGGCGTATAGGGCCGAGCATCGGCGTAAGGGAAGACACCGGCCGGGCCGAAGACGTGGAAATGGGCGTCGCAGGCGCGGGCCGGCAGCGGATGGGCCGGCGGCGTGATCTCGGCCAGCGGAGGAGGGCAATCGGGCATGACGGGGACGCAGTGATCGTGAACTCCTCATCATGCGCATGCCTTCCGAGGCGAGCAATGCGCCGGACCTGACTTCTGATATAGAAAAAACGTATACCATTGCATCCATGGACCTCCGGCAAATCCGCTATTTCATCGTCGTCTGCGAAATGCGCAGCCTCTCTCGCGCCGGCGGGGTGCTGGGCGTCTCGCAGCCGTCGCTCAGCCGCCAGATCCAATTGCTCGAAGCCGAATTGCGCCACCACTTGCTGGTGCGCACCGGGCGCGGCGTGGAGCCCACCGAGGCCGGGCTGCGTTTCCTCGAACATGCCAAGACCCTCGATGCCATGGCCCAGCACGCGCGGCAGGACATGCGCGCCTTTCGCTCGCCGCTGCAGGACAAGGTGCGGCTGGCCCTGCCGCACCGGGTGGCGCGCCGGATGGCGCCGCTCATCGTGCAGTCGTTCCGCCGCCTGCATCCCGATGCCGCGCTGACGCTGGCCGAAGGCCTGAGTTCCGAGATGAACGAATGGCTGGTCAAGGGCCGGGTGGACCTCGCTCTGCTGTACGACCCGCCGTCTTCCTCGCTGTTGCGGTTCGAGTCCATTCATCGCGAGGACCTGGTGCTGGCCTACGGCAAGGCATGCCGGCCGGCGCCGCCGCCGCGCGTGCGCGCGCGGGATCTGGGGCGCTACCCGCTGGTCCTGCCCAGCGCGCCCAACACCATCCGCGCCCTGGTGGACCGCACCTGCCGCGAACTGAACGTGACGCTGAACATCGTGGCCGAGGTCGACGTGGTGCATACCATTCTCGAGACCATGGCCGAGGAAGGCATGTTCACCATCATTCCGCGTTCGGCGTCGACCGACATGGCGGGACAGGACTACCTGGCCTTCTCGGCCATCGTCGAGCCGGTCATCATGAACAACCTCACCCTGGCCACGCCGGCCAGCGGCCCGCTGCCTCCGCTGACGCAGGCCACGGCGCAGATCATCCGGGAGCTGGATGTGCAGAGGTTTTTCGCCGCCGGCGTAGCGCCCTTCGGATCCCTTGAGGCGCACCGGCCGGCTTACGCCATCGCCTCGGGTCCGAAGAACTCGTAGCGGGTCTGGGTTTCCGGCACGCCCAGTTCCTTCAGGTAGCGCCCCACGTTGCGCATGAAGGGCTTGGGACCGAGGAAGTACACGTCCACGTTCCGGTCCTGCGGCAGCCATTGCGCCAGTTGCTCCTTGGTCAGGAGGCCGACGGCATCGGGGCTTTCCGTCGCCTCGCTCGCTTCGTCGTAGCAATAGAAGCGCTTGAGCTGCGGAAACTTGCCGGCCGCGGCGTCCACGTAGTCGCGGAAGGCATGGGGCGCGGTTGCGGGCGCAGTGGATGAAGTGGATCGCGCGCGAGGTGCCCAGGGCGGCCTGCAGCATCGCCAGGGTGGGCGTGATGCCCACGCCGCCGCTGATCAGGACCAGCGGCTTGTCGCTGCTCTGCAGCGTGAAGTTGCCCGAGGGCGGGAACAGCTCCAGCGTATCGCCTTCGCTGATGTGGTCGTGCAGGTGGTTGGAGGCCACGCCGTCGCCCTGGCGCTTGACGCTGATGCGGTACTCGCGTCCGTTGGGCGGGGCGGACAGGGAATAGTTGCGGCGGACCTCGGCGCCGTCGACGAGCAGTTTCAGGCCGATGTACTGGCCGGGTTCGAAGTCCAGCAGCGAGCCGCCGTCGGCGGGCACCAGGTAGAAGGAGGTGATCTCCGCGCTTTCCGGTTCCTTGCGGGCGACGCGGAAGGCACGCGCGCCGCGCCAGCCGCCAGGCGCCTTTTCCTGGGCGGCATAGCATTGTTCCTCGGCGCCGATCAGCAGCGACGCCAGTTGCTGGTAGGCGGCGCCCCAGGCTTCCAGGACCTCGCCGGTGGCGACATCGGGTCCGAGCACTTCGCGAATGGCGCGCAGCAGGCACGTGCCGACGATGGGGTAGTGTTCAGGCAGGATCTGCAGTCCCACATGCTTGTTCACGATGCGGCCGACCATGCCGCCCAGCGGGGTGAGGTCGTCGATGTGGCGGGCATAGGCCAGCACGCCGTTGGCCAGCGCGCGTGGCTGGTCGCCGCTGGCCTGGTGGGCCTGGTTGAACAGCGGCCGCACCTCGGGGTATTCGGACAGCATGAGGCGATAGAAATGGGTAGTCAGCCCTTCGCCGCCGGTTTCCAGCAGCGGGACGGTGGCCTTGATGATGGCTCGTTGTTGAGCGGACAGCATGAAGAACTCCTGCAAGGGGCTGGCCGGGAGCGGAACAGCCTTCGTTTTTCCTTATTCAAGATGCGTGCCAGGCAGTAATTTGCGGCACTGCGCCATTTTTTCTCGTTATGAGTCATAATGACATGGTTGCCGTTCATGTCCTTATGACTCCAAAGTTGTCGAAATGACTTCAAATGCCTTGTTGCACGCGCTCGTGCCGCTGGTCGACGATCTGGCCCGCGATCTGTCGCAGGGGGAGCGCTACCGGCGCCTGTTGCAGGCCGTGCGCACCCTGATCCCATGCGATGCGACCGCGCTGCTGAAACTCGACGGCGAGTGGCTGCTGCCGCTGGCGGTCGACGGCCTGAGCAGCGATACGCTGGGCCGCCGGTTCAAGGTGGACGAGCATCCCCGCCTCCAGACGCTGCTCCGATCGGACGGCCCGACGCGCTTTTCGGCCGGGAGCCCGTTGCCCGACCCCTACGACGGCCTGGTCGAAGGCATGGAAGGCGAGCATCTGGAAGTGCACGATTGCCTGGGTTGCGTCCTGCGGGTGGGCGAGCAGCCCTGGGGCTTGCTGACGCTGGACGCGCTCGAGGCCGGGCGTTTCGCGCCGCACGACCTGGATGCCCTGCAGGCCTTCGCCAGCCTGGCCGCGGCCACGGTCCGGCTGGCCGATCGTTTGCAGCGGCTGGCCTCGCGCGTCAGCGACGAGCACGAGCGCGCGGAAATCTACCGCGCTGCGGCACAAACCTCGCCGCGGCCGCTGCTCGGACACAGCGCCGTCATCCGGCGGCTGCTGGACGAGGTGCGGACGGTGGGGGCCAGCGACTTGACCGTCCTGGTGACGGGCGAGACCGGGGTGGGCAAGGAACTGGTGGCGCAGGCCCTGCACGCGGCTTCGCCGCGCGCGGCCCGGCCGCTGGTCGGCATCAACTGCGCGGCCCTGCCCGACGCCCTGGTGGAAAGCGAGTTGTTCGGCCACGTCAAGGGCGCGTTCTCGGGCGCGGTGGGGGACCGGCGCGGCAAGTTCGAACTGGCCGACGGCGGCACGCTGCTGCTGGACGAGGTGGGCGAGCTGCCGCTGGCGGTGCAGGCCAAGCTGCTGCGGGTCCTGCAGAGCGGACAGTTGCAGCGCCTGGGATCGGACCGCGAGCATCATGTGGACGTGCGGCTGATCGCGGCCACCAACCGCGATCTGGCCGAGGAGGTGCGCAGGGGACGCTTTCGCGCCGATCTCTACCACCGCCTGAGCGTCTATCCGCTGCGTGTGCCGCCCCTGCGCGAGCGGGGACGCGACGTGCTGCTGCTCAGCGGCGCCTTCCTGGAGGAAAACCGTTCGCGCCTGGGGCTGCGCAACCTGCGTCTTGCCGCCGACGCCCAGGCGGCGATGTTGGCCTACGACTGGCCCGGCAATGTGCGGGAACTCGAACACCTGGTCAGCCGCAGCGCGTTGCGGGCGCTCGCGCGGCAGCCGCGGCGGCCCGCCATCCTGACGCTGGCGGCCTCGGATCTGGGGTTGGAGGAAAGGCGGGGCGAGCCGGCGGCGGTCTCGCACGAGGCCCCGGCCACGGCCGCCGCGCGCGCGCCCGTGCAGCCGTTGAAGCCGGCGCTGGAGGAATATCAGCGCGGCCTGATCCTCGGCGCCCTGCGCCGGCACGGGAACAACTGGTCGGCGGCGGCGCGCGAACTGGGGGTGGACCGGGCCAACCTGACGCGCCTGGCGGGACGGCTGGGGCTTAAGCGCGCGGACCCGACGCCGCGCCGCGTCAATCCGTCCGATACCGGTCGATGAACTCCGGATCGAACTCCACGCCCCAGCCCGGTCCCTGGGGCAGGGCGTAGCTGCCGTTCTCTATTCTGCCGCGCCCGATCAGCATCTGGTGGAAGACCGGGTCGCGGTGCGGGTGGTGGGTTTCGACGTAGGTGCCGTTCTCCACTGCGGCCAGCAGGTGCGAGCCCACCATGGGTTCGCCATGGTGGCCCATCTGCACGCCGAAGCAGGCGGCCATGCGGGCCACCCGCAGCCAGGCGGTGGGGCCGCCGCCCCAGCTCGCGTCCAGGTTGCAGACGTCGATGGCGGCATCCAGCATCAGGTCGCGGCAGTCCTGCGTGGTGATCTCCGACTGGCCCGCCGCGATCGGCATGCCAGTCTGCGCCCGCAGCAGCGCCAGGTCGCGCCGGTCATCGTCCCAGTGGCAGGGCTCCTCGAACCAGCGCAGGTCCAGGTCCGCCGCCTGGCGGCAGAAGTCCAGCGCCTGCGTGCGGCTCCAGGCGCGATTGGCGTCGGCGAACAGCATGAAGTCGTCGCCGCCCGCCTGCCGCGCGGCCCGGGTGCGGGCCAGGTCTTCCGCGACGTCGCGGCCGCCCACCTTGAACTTGCAGCCGGCCAGGCCGAGCGCGCGGTATTCCTCCATTTCGGCGCCGTAGTCCTGCGGCGCGTAGCCGTCGCGGTATTGGCCGCCGATGGCGACGATGGGCAGCGCGTGGCGCGCCCCGCCCCACAACTGGTAGAGGGGCAGGCCGGCGCGTTTGCCCAGCAGGTCCCACAGCGCGCTGTCGACGCAGGCCACGGCGCGCACGGCCGCCCATTTGTCGCGGCCGCCGCGGTGGGTGGCGGTCCACATGCGGGACCACAGTGTTTCGATGGCCGTGGGGTCCTGGCCGATCACCAGCGGTGCCAGTTCCTGGTCGACGATGTCCCGCGCGACGCGGTGGACATCGAAGCTGCCTTCGCCGTTCACGCAATGGCCGACCAGACCGTCGTCGGTGTGGATGCGGGTGACGATGGCGTTCTTGCGCGGCACGCTGTAGACGCTGCCGCCATAGTCGCGATCGAGCGCGATGGTCAGCAGGATGGTTTCGACGCGAACGATTTTCATGCGGACTTCCTGCGGAGATGGGCGGCGCGGCGCGTCATTGCCTGGGGATGCCGGCCTGTTCGACCAGCTCGGTATAGGTGCGGGCCTCGTCCGGGATCATCCGTGCGAGCTGTTCGCCGTCCAGGACCTGGGCTTCGCCGAAGGTCTCGGTCAGCTTGGCGGTGTTCTCGGGCGTGGCCATGACGGAGCGCGTGGTTGCGCGCAGCGTGCGCAGCACCCCGGCGGGCGTGCCGGCCGGCGCGAAGATGCTGATCCAGT
>Ga0182745_1004097_pt1 | contig 12241 bp, 4 predicted proteins | sample eDN3rd30CKraftBY_FD_128523 | JGI IMG/M metagenome (GOLD analysis project Ga0182745, IMG submission 128523) | Enriched backyard soil microbial communities from Emeryville, California, USA - eDNA 3rd pass 30_C Kraft BY (version 2) (version 2) | ecosystem: Environmental > Terrestrial > Soil >... | reverse complement strand
GTCACCGAGCGCTACCCGAACAGCCGCTACGCCGCCGACGCGCGCCAGCGCATGCTCGAACTGCGCGACGTGTTCGCCCAGTACGAGATGGACAACGCCCTGTACTACATGCGTCGCGGCGCCTGGATCTCGGCCGCCGGACGCGCCACCTACCTGCTGGAAACCTACCCGCAGAGCGCGTTCCAGAACGACGCGGTGGCCGCGCTGGGCGAGTCCTACACCCACCTGGGCAACAAGACCCTGGCCGACGACGCCCGCCGCGTGCTGGAACTGAACCAGCCCGACCACCCGTGGCTGCGCGGCGACTGGCCGAAGTACCCGTGGATGATCCGCAAGCTCAACCCGTTCGCCGGCGAGAAGTCGGCCGCCACCGGCCAGCGCAATGCGCGGATGACGCGCAAGTAGGCTGCACCGGTTTCCGCTTCGCCCACGACGCCCCGCAAGGGGCGTCGTGCGTTTCCCGTCCCCGCGGAACCCCATCGGGGCACAGGGGGGATGCCTTTGCAGTGCCGGCTGCTGGCCGGCACTACCGGAGGTGGGCAGTGGCTGCCGGCAAAAGAATCTCCACCTCCAATCCCACGCCCTCGCCGGAGCGCGCATCCAGGCTTCCACCGTGGGCTTCGACGATGCGCCGGGTGAAGTGGTAGCCCAGCCCGCTGCCCTTCTTTCCCAGCGACGCGGCGCCACGGAAATACGGCGTCCCCAGCCTGCCCAGTTCTTCCTCGTCCATGCCCGGCCCGTGGTCGGTCACGCGGATGCGCAAACCGGCCTCGTCCCGCATGGCGCTCACTTCCACCGCGCTCTCCACCGGCGAATAGCGCAACGCGTTCGCAACCAGGTTGTCCACCGCCACCCCGGCCAACGTGGGGTCGAGGTTGAACGTGCCATCGGTGCATCGCCGCAGTTGCAGGCGCCCGGCGGCGGCTTCGCCCTGCCGGGTAATCGCACTCTCCAGCAACGCGCGGATATTGCAAGGCACCGGTGACAACGCCAGCGCACCGTGGTCCAGTGCCTCGGTCATCAGGAAATGCTCGACGAAGCCGGACAGCGTCGCTGCGTTGCCGCGAATCTGCACCAGCCGCTGCGCCTCCGGCGCGGCCAGTTCCGGGGTCTTGATCTGGATCATCTGCGCGGCACGGTCGATGGCCGCCAGCGGGTTGCCGAACTCGTGCGACAACATCGCCACGAAGCGCCGCTGCTCTTCCGAACGCCGGGTGGCGATGTCCACCTCGCGCTCGGCGGCGGCCTTGTCGCGCTGCAACTGCCGCAAGCGCAGTGCCAGGCCGTAGCTCATCACCAGCACGTGCACCAGTGGAGCAATCTGGTAGAAATTCGCGGTCACCGTGTTCTGCGACAACAAGCCCAGGTTGGCGGCGCTGTTGACCGTCGTGCCCAGCGCCGGAATCACGAAGGCGGCGAAATAGACCAGCAACTCGCCGCGCCGGCTCCGCCGCCAGAAACGCAGCAGCAGGCCCATGCTGATGAAAAAATTGAGGCTGTTCAGCGCATTGGCCAGCTTGACCACCCACAGCACCCACTCGCTCACCAGAAACGGCAGCAATGCGAACGGCAGCAACCCGAGGTTCAGCACGAGGGTGGCGAGGAACAAGCGGTGGATACGCGGCCGGCTCTGCTTCAGGTCCAGCAGCCGGTCCCACATCAACACGATGGAAGCAGCCCCGCCCAGCCAGCCGATGCGCGGCAAGGCATCGGTGAACCACTCCGCATGCGCGCCCAACAACACCGGCAGGTAGCCGTTGGTGCCCAGGTTGAACAACATCTGCGAGGCCACATAGCCCGCATAAGCCGCCATCACCACGTCGCGCAGGCGCATCCCGAGAATGGCGTAGAGCGCCACGGCAATGAACAGAATGCCGAAGTACATCCCCCGGTAGAAATTGCTGCGGGTTTCGCTGGCGGTGAACGCCTCCACCTGCCAGAGGTCGGCATGGACGTTGATGGCATTGGTGGTGCGCACGCGCAGGTAGACGTGCATGCCATCGAACACCTCCACCGGCAGGGCGAAAAGACGCGTGCGCAACGGGCGGTTTTCATACGGCCGGTGGTAGCCCATCGCATGATGCGCGTACCCGCCGCCGCGTTGCTCCACCCATACGTCCACTTCCTCCAGTTCCGGCGTGCCGATGGCCAGCACCCAGCGCGACGGCGCGCCCTCCGCCGGGTTCAGCTCGACGTGGAACCAGTGCGCTTCGGTGTCGTAACCCAGACTGCGGAAGCCGGGCAGGCGCACGAAGCGATCGCGGACGAAATCCGGCCGCGACACCGTTCCGAACGGCAACGAATCGCCGGCATCGGCAAAATGTTCCAACCGTCCTTCCAGCGAAAAGCGCGTGACGTCGGCACTCAACCGTGCCGGCTCCGAGGCCATGCCGAACACCGGCAGCAAGAGCAGCAGCCCGCACGCCAACGCGAGCAGCATGACGCCCGGCCCCGCTGCTGCCGGCCCATGCCTCATCGTTCGATCCCGCAATTCCCGGTGAAGGTATAGCCCTTCCCGTAGCTTGGCCGCAGCGGCAGCTCCGCGCCACATGCCGCCTGCACCTTGCGCCGCAGGCGGCTGGCGGTGTTGTCCAGGTTGCGCAGGCTGGACAGCGTTTCCTGCTTGCCGAGACAAACCAGCAACGCCTCGCGCGGCACCGCCCGCCCCGGCTGCCCGCACACCGCCTCCAGCAGCGCCACCTCGGCCTGGGTCAGGTCCAACGTGACCCCGTTGGGCGCAACCAACTGCCAGTGCCGGGCATGCAGGCACCAACGCCCACCGGCATCGGCCTTGCCCAACCGGCGCAGCACGCTGTGGCAGGCCGCCTCGATCACTTCCAGCGAACTGCGCTTGGAAAGATAGACGTCCGCACCGGCGTTCAGGCCAAGCACCTGGTCGGCATTGGCATCCAGCGCGCTCAGCATCACCATGCCGGGCGCGTTGTCGCCAGCACGCACCCGTTGAGCAATCTCCAACCCGCTGATACCCGGCAAGGCCACGTCCAGCAACAACAGGTCGAAATGCAGCGCCGGCCACACCGCGAAAAACGCCTCCGCGCCGCCGAAGCCATGCGCCGCAAAGCCACGCATGCCGAGAAACTCGACAAGATCGGCAAGCAGCTCCGGGTTGTCTTCGACGACGGCGACGCGCTGGTGTAGGGGCATACGGATTTGCTTGAGGCTTTGAAGCCCCTCTCCCATCGGGAGAGGGATTGGGGAGAGGGCCGGAACGCAGCCACGCATTGCTTGGCTGCGGCTTTGCCCGAACCCTCATCCGCCCTGCGGGCACCTTCTCCCGGTGGGAGAAGGAAAGCACCGCGCCGAGTGTAGGCACATACCCGCCCACCGACAGATTTTGACAGTATTTGCCAGAAATGAAGCGGCCGTGATGCGGCTCGCGCTTTCTATCATTCCCCGATACATCACGGGCAGCGAGCTGCGCCGCGCTGCTCACGCTGCAGTGGCAAACATCCACGCCGCCACGGCTCATCGCTGCCCCGCCATGCCACTTGATCGCACCGGGGAAAAACGATGAACCACATTTACCGCACTGTCTTCAATCGAGCGCTGGGCGTCTGGCAGGTCGTTGCCGAAATCGCCGGTGCGCAGGGCAAGGGCCGCAGCGCCGGCCGCTCCGGTCGCGGCGGCTTGCGGCTGCCGGTCCTGCTGCCATTGTCGGTGTGGGCATCACTGGCATGGGCAGTAGCACCTGCACCCACCGCCAATGGCACGGCCAGCATGGCCACCACCGCCGCACAGGCAGCGCAACGCCTTGCCGGCAAGCTGCCCACCGGCGGCAAGGTCAGCGCCGGCAACGGCAGCATCGCCAGCAGCGGCACGGCGATGACCATTACCCAGAACACCCAACACCTCGCCATCAACTGGCAAACCTTCGACATCGGCGAAAACGCCAGCGTTACCTTCCTGCAACCCAACGCCACCGCCATCGCCCTGAACCGTGTGCTGGGCAGCGAAGGCTCGCAGATCCTCGGCCAGCTCAAGGGCAACGGCCAGGTGTGGGTGCTCAACCCCAACGGCGTGTTGTTCGGCAGCAATGCGCAGGTGGACGTGGGCGGGCTGGTGGCCTCCAGCCTCGGCCTGTCCGATGCGGATTTCATGGCCGGCAACTACCGTTTCAGCGGCAGCGGCGGCAGCGTCATCAACCAGGGCAGCCTCAGCGGCGGCTACGTCGCCCTGCTGGGCGAAAGCGTGCGCAACGAAGGCGTCATCGCCGCCCGCCTCGGCACCGCCGCGCTGGCCGCCGGCAACGCCATCACCCTCGACTTCAACGGCGACGCCCTGCTCAACGTGCAGGTGGACGAAGGCGCGCTGCACGCACTGGCCGACAACCGCGGCCTGATCCAGGCCGATGGCGGCACCGTGCTGATGACCGCGCGCGCCAAGGACGCCCTGCTAGACACCGCCGTCAACAACACCGGCGTGATCCGCGCCCGCACCGTGGAGAACCGCAACGGCCGCATCCTGCTGCTCGGCGACATGGACAGCGGCAGCGCCAACATCGCCGGCACGCTGGACGCCAGCGCCCCCGACGGCGGCAACGGCGGGTTCATCGAGACCAGCGCCGCGCACGTCAAGGTGGCCGACGGCGCCGTCATCACCACCAAGGCCGCCAATGGCCAAAGCGGCACGTGGCTGATCGACCCCAATGACTTCACCATCGCCGCCAGCGGCGGCAACATGACCGGCGCGGCCGTGGGCAACGCGCTGGACAACAACGGCAACTTCATCATCCAGACCGCCACCATGGGCACCGCCGGCGGCAGCGGCGACATCAACGTCAACGACGCGGTGACGTGGAACAGCAACAGCACCCTCACCCTGCAAGCCGAGCGCAGCGTCAACGTCAATGCCGCCATCACCGCCACCGGCAGCGGCGCCGGACTGGCGGTGGATTACAACCAAGGCAGCGGCATCACCGACGGCAACTTCTACGTCAACGCCACGGTCAACCTGCCTGTCACCGGCAGCTTGGCCATCAACGGGCAGAATTACACCCTCATCACCAGCCTTGCCGGCCTGAACAACCCCAACGGCCATTACGCGCTGGTGCAGGACAGCAGCGACGCCATCACCGCCATGCAGGGCAACCTCACCGGCACGCTGGAAGGCTTGGGGCATACCGTCAGCGGCATCAACATCAACGATACGTCGGTCAACACTTACGTCGGCCTGTTCAACACCCTGCAACAAGGCAGCATGGTGCGCAACCTCAATATCGACGGCAGCGTCAGCGGTCGCGGCGAGGTGGGCCTGCTGGCGGCATTGAATCTGGGCAGCGTGGTCAACGTCCATGCCGGCGGCAGCGTCACCGCCACCAATGGCACTGCGGGTGGGTTGATCGCCGTCAACGGCACTTCGCCGGGATCGGGAGATCTTGTCGGCGTAATCGAGGGCAGTTCGTCCAGCGCCACAGTGACGACAAACTCGGGCAATACGGCCGGCGGGCTGGTCGGCGTCAACTACGACAGCGGCACGATCCGCAACAGCTATGCGACGGGCGACGCCACTAGTGCTGGCTACCTTGGTGGGCTGGTGGGGGGCAACACGGGCATCATTACCCACAGCTATGCCACGGGCAAGGTCACGGCGACCAGTACCTATGCAGGCGGCTTGGTGGGTTACAACGAAGGCACGATTGACCACAGCTATGCCACCGGCCCGGTCACGGGAGGCAGTTGGGTAGGCGGCCTGGTCGGGTACGAAACCGGCACGGTAGACAGCAGCTACGCCACTGGCGCAGTCAGCGGCAGCAGCCGAGTCGGCGGTCTCGTGGGCGGTGTCGCAGCTGGCGCTGCCGTCACCAACAGCTATTGGGACACCTACACCACCGGCCAGAGCAACGCGGTAGGCGCTGGCGTTTCCTCCGGCACCACCGCCGTCACCAGCGACCCCAGCCAATCCGCCGCCGCCAACTACACCTTCAAGCAAAGCGCGTACGCCGACTTCGATTTCGGCAGCGACTGGTTCATGGTGGAAGGCAGCTCGCGCCCGATGCTGCGCGCCTTCCTCAACGAAGCCGACAGCAACGGCCTGATCGCCGTCACCAACCTGTACCAACTGCAAGGCATGGCCGCCAACCTGGCCAGCCACTACCTGCTCACGCAGGACATCGACGCCAGCGCCACCGCGCCCAGCGGCAACCTGGCGGACGTGTGGGGCGGCAGGGGCTTTGCCACCATCGGCGGCACCGCCGCCCCCTTCACCGGCAGCGTGCACGGCCAAGGCCACAGCATCGACGGCCTGCACATCCTGCGCGGCAGCAACAACAATATCGGCCTGTTCGGCTTTATCGAAAATGCCACCCTGCAAGACTTCAACCTGACCAACGCCACCATCGAAGGCTTCAATTATGTGGGCGCACTGGCCGGGTACGCGATGCGCAGCCAAATCAACAATGTCGCCGTTTCCGGCTCCGTCACCGGCAATCAATATGTCGGCGGTATGGTCGGCTATGGCGCAGACGTGCAAATTGACACCGCCAGCAGCGCAGGCAGCGTAAGGGGCAACACCGTGGTGGGCGGCCTGCTGGGCGACAGTGCGAGCAGCACGATCCTGCGCAACAGCCAGTCGTCGGCAACTGTTTCTGGCACCAGCCACTATGTCGGCGGGTTGGCCGGGCGCATCGGCGTGGGCGGCAGAGTGGAGCAGAGCCAAGCCAGCGGCACGGTGAGCGTGGCTCAAGATGTCATGCACTCCGTGGGTGGGCTGGTGGGTGAAAACAACGGCAGCATCACCGCCAGCAGCGCTTCGGGAACGGTGCAAGGCGGGCGCATCATGGGCGGCTTGGTGGGCAATAACAATGGCAGCATTGCGAGCAGCCATGCCACCGGCAATGTCACCGGGCTGGGCGCGCTGGGCGGGCTGGTGGGCGAAAACCACGGCAGCATCGACGACAGCCATGCCGAAGGTGCAGTCAGCGGCCAGGGCGGCGTGGGCGGGCTGGCGGGTGAAACCTACGGTGCCATCAGCAACAGCCATGCCACCGGCAATGTCACCGCCACCGTCGATTACGCAGGCGGGCTGGTGGGGTACTCAGGCAGTGCGGCGGGCACCATCACCAACAGCTATGCCACCGGCGAGGTGAAAGGCCAGAACCGCGTCGGCGGGCTGGTGGGCGAGGCGCAGGCCACCATCAGCAATAGCTACGCCCAAGGCACGGTGAGCGGCAGCGGCGTAATGGGCTATGTCGGCGGGCTGGCGGGATATACCGCCGCCGCCATCAACAGCAGCCATGCCACCGGCAACGTGACCTACACCGGCAATGGCGACTACGTGGGCGGCTTGGCGGGCAAAGCCGATGCCGCCATCACCAACAGCTATGCCAGCGGCGATGTGGACAGCACCGGCGCGAATGTGGGCGGCTTGGCTGGCGGCACCTCCGGCAGCAATGTCAGCCACAGCTACGCCAGCGGCAACGTGACCGGCAGCGGAAATTACGTCGGCGGTTTGCTGGGCAGCGCTACCAATGGTTCGACCATTGGCAACAGCTACGCCAGCGGCGATGTGTCGGGCGCGAGCATGGTGGGCGGCTTGGCCGGACACGTTGTCGGCGGCAATGTCAGCCACAGCCATGCCAGCGGTAACGTGACCGGCAGCGGGGTGCGCGTCGGCGGTTTGCTGGGCAGCGCTGTTAATGGATCGGCCGTTGGCAACAGCTACGCCACCGGCAATGCCAGTGGTGGCCAATATGTTGGCGGATTGGTGGGGCTGACGGGCGAGAGCAGCATCAGCAACAGCTATGCCACCGGCAATGCCACCTCCACGGGCGATGATGCAGGCGGCCTTGTGGGTGACAACGGCAGCACCGGCATCAGCAACAGCTATGCCAGTGGCGATGTCAGCGGTGTCAGCCGCGTGGGCGGACTGGTCGGCAACAATACGGACCCCGCCGTCAGCTTCAGCAGCGACATCACCAACAGCTACGCCAATGGCCGGGTGACAGGTTCGGGTAGCGACATCGGCGGTCTGGTCGGCAAGAACCGTGAATTTAACCCGCACTATCTCGAGTGGTACGACGCCGGCACCATCACCGGCAGCTTCTGGAATCTCGACACCTCCGGCCAGAGCAGCAGTGCTGGCGGCGGCACTGGCCTGACCACCGCGCAGATGCAGCAGCTTTCCACCTTCGTCGATGCCGGCTGGGACATTTCCGACCAGGGCGGCGACGGCAAGGTGTGGCGCATTTATGAAGGCAGCACCACGCCGCTGCTGCGCAGCTTCATGCAGCAACTCACCGTAACCGTCCCCGCCGGCGGCACCGACAAGACCTACGACGGTCAGATTGCCAGCGGCACCTTGGCCGGCTACACCACCAGCACCCCCGCCGACGTCAACCTGCTGCTGGGTACGCTGGGCTACGCCACCACCGGTGCCAACGCCGGCACCTACAGCACCGCCAACGGCACCCTGCAACTGGGCGGCCTGCATTCCACCCAGCAGGGCTATGACATCAGCTATGCCGGCAACAGCAGCCTGACCATCAACAAGGCCGCGCTCACCGTCACCGCCAACAACGCCAGCAAAACCTACGACGCAACCGCGTGGAGCGGCGGCAACGGCGTGAGCTACAGCGGCTTCGTCAATGGAGAAAACGACACCGTGCTGGGCGGCACGCTGGTGTATGGCGGCAACAGCCAAGGCGCGGTGAATGCCGGCAATTACCTCATCAGCGCCGGCGGCCTGAGCAGCGGCAACTACGCCATCAATTACGTGGACGGCACCCTGACCATCGACCCACGGCAGCTTTCCGCCATGGTCGGCAGCCTCACCGGCACGGTACGCAAGACTTACGACGGCAGCACCAACGCCACGCTGGATGCGGGCAACTTCCTGATTACCGGCTGGGCCGGCAACGACGGTGCCACCATCACCCAAACCAGCGGCCAGTACGACAACGCCAACGCCGGCAGCGGCAAGCACGTCACCGTCAACCTGACCTTGGCCGACTACCTGGCCGCCAACGGCACCGACCTTGCCAACTACGTACTGCCCACGCAGATAAGCGGCAACGTGGGCATCATCGACAAGGCCGACGCCACCGTCACCGCCAACAGCGGCACCGTGACCTACAACGGCCAGGTGCAGAGCGTGGCCGGCTACACCATCACCGGGCTGGTGAACGGCGAAGACGAAAGCGTGCTGGACAGCGTGGTGACCACCGGCGGCAGCGGCCGCAACGCCGGCAGCTACGCCCACAGCGTGAGCGGCAGCGACAACAACTACGCCCTGACCTTCATCGACGGCACCCTCACCATCGACAAGGCGGCGCTGGCCCTCGGCACCGCCGACGTCACCAGGACCTACGACGGCACCACCCATGCCGATGGCAACGCCATCGTCATCGGCGGCCAATTGTTCGGCGACGACGCCATCAGCGGCGGCAGCTTCGCCTTCACCGACAGGAACGCCGGCACCGGCAAGACCGTCACGGTCGATGGCGTCACCGTGGATGACGGCAATGGCGGCGGCAACTACACCGTCACCTACATCGCCAATACCACCAGCACCATCCTGCAAAAGGCCTTGACCATCGGCGGCGATTTCAATGCCGAGGACAAGCTCCATGACGGCAACGACCGCGCCACCATCAGCCGCAATGCACTGGCACTGCAAGGCGTGGTCGCCGGTGACGCATTGACGGTGGATTGGCAGGCCGCGTTCACCGATGCCGCCATCGGCCCGAACAAGACGGTCACCCTGCGGGGCACCTCACTGGCCGGCGGCGACAGCGGCAACTACCTGCTCGACCTGGAGGGCGCCCCCACCGCCATTGCCAGCATCTGGGGAACGCCCATCGGCACCGCGGGCAGGCGCTACGCCAGCGCGACACGATCGGCAAAGCCCGGTGACGCCTGGCAGCCACGTCATTCCCCGGCCGTCCCCGCCATCTCGGTCCAGCAATGCGGCCAGAACCTGCCAAGCCAACTGGTCCGCGATTGCCAGTGACCACCCAGCCTGCCCGGCACCACGCAACCATCAACGATGTCCAAGGATTTCCCGTAACCATGCCCACCAAGAGGAAAGCTTCCTGCCTGCTGGCCAGCCTGTGCCTGTCGCCATTGGCAGTGATGGCGCAGACGCCGCCCACCGCAGGCCAGATCCTGCAACAGGCCACGCCGCCCCCGCGCCTGCCGGCCGCCGAAACACCGCGCACCCTGGTCGAGGAAGCTGCCGCGCCGCATCCGGGCAGCGGCGAGCGCCTCCCGGTCGAGCGCATCCGCTTCAGCGGCAACACGCTGTTCCCCGACGAGGTACTGCAGGCGCTGGTCGCCCCCGGCATCGAGCGGAGCATGAGCCTGGACGAACTGGACGCGCTCACCGCGCGGGTAACCCGCCATTACCGGGAGCACGGCTACCTGGTGGCGCGGGCGTGGCTGCCGACGCAGGACATCAGCGATGGCACGGTGACCATCGCCGTGCTCGAAGGCAGGATCGGCGAGGTGGTATTGAACGACCAGGCCGGTGTCGCCGCCAATGCCGCCGCCCCGCTGCGCCGCCTGCAACCGGGCGACGCAGTCGATGAGCGGCGGCTGGAAAGCGCCCTGCTCGGCCTGGCGGACCTGCCCGGCGTCGAGGTGAAATCCACCTTGCGGCCGGGTGCCAGCGTGGGTACCTCCGACTTCCTGGTGGATATCCTGCCTGCCGCATCGCTGACCGGCAGCGCCGACCTGGACAACTTCGGCAACCGCTACATCGGCGCTGAACGCCTGGGGGCCACCCTCTACTGGAACAATCCCGCGCATCTGGGCGACCAGCTCAGTCTTCGCGCCCAGACCGGCATGGGCGACTACCGTTATGGACGCATCGGCTACCAGTTGCCGCTGGGCCGGCACGCCACCCGTGTCGGCATGGCGTGGTCGGCGATGCATTACGAACTGGGCGAGGATTTCGCCAGCCTCGATGCCGGCGGCAAGGCCGAAGTCGGCAGCCTTTACCTGCAACAACCGCTGCTGCGCAGCCGCCGCGGCACCTGGTTCGCCACCTTGCAATACGACGAAAAACGCCTGCGGGACGACATCGGCGTAACCGGAACGCACAGCCGCAAGACCTTGCAGAACGGCACCATCGGCATTTCCGGCACCTTCTTCGACGGGCTGGGCGGCGGCGCCAGCAACAGCCTTGCGGTGAACTACACGCGCGGCCGGCTGGACCTGGACGACACTGGCGAACTGATCGACCGCCTCACTGCACGCAGCAGTGGCAGCTTCGGCAAATGGTCACTGTCCTGGCAGCGCCAACAACGCCTGCCTGGCAACTGGCTGCTGGCGCTGGCCGGCAACGCCCAATGGGCCGACAAGAACCTGGATTCCTCCGAAAAAATGCTGCTGGGCGGTGCCGGTGGCGTGCGCGCCTATCCGCAAGGCGAAGCCAGCGGCGACAGCGGCGGCCTCGTCAATCTGGAAGTGCGCCACGCGCTGGTGGGCCGGCTGGAAGGGTTCGGCTTCTACAACCACGGCCACGTCCGAATCAACCAGAACCGCTGGGACAAAAAGAGCCGCGACCACCGCAGCCTGTCCGGTTACGGCATCGGCCTGACGTATGCGGCGGCACCGTTCAGCGTGCAAGCCTTTGCCGCATGGAAGGACGGCACCGGCACGCCCGAATCGGACAAGGACCGCAGCCCGCGCCTGTGGGCGCAAGCGATTTACCAGTTCTGACCAGCCACCCTCGCGGGCATGGCCCGCTCCCAGCACGTTGCAGACACATGCACATGCAGGTGCCGACCGTGAGTCGGCACTATCGGCCAATTGCGGCAAGCTCCACCGCCCGACCAACGCTCGGGCACTGCCGTTGCAGGCACCGCCGTCGCAGGTACCGGGCTTGCCCGGTACGAGGCTTCACCGGGAACGCCTCGTGCGGGGCAAGCCCCGCATCTACGACGGCAATGCGGTGGGTGCCGACCGTTGGTCGGCACAGCAAGCCCCGCACCTACCTGGCGGCGTCGTCCGTATGGAACACTGTCTTGCAGTCGCGGCGGAATTCCTCGCCGGTGCCGCGCCAGATGAAGCTGCGGCAGTGGCGGTTGCCTTCCTGCGTGTCCACCACCTTCACCGCGTAGAAGGCCTGGAAGAACTCGTCGCGGCTGACCTGGCCATCACCGTTCCAGTCCATCTGCTCCTTCTCCACGCCGCGGGTGATGGCGATGCCGGCGTACCACGCCCAGCCCAGCCAGCCCAGCGCCACCAGGACCAGCACCAGCAGCGCGCGACGGCGCGGGGTG
>Ga0182745_1004096_pt1 | contig 12246 bp, 11 predicted proteins | sample eDN3rd30CKraftBY_FD_128523 | JGI IMG/M metagenome (GOLD analysis project Ga0182745, IMG submission 128523) | Enriched backyard soil microbial communities from Emeryville, California, USA - eDNA 3rd pass 30_C Kraft BY (version 2) (version 2) | ecosystem: Environmental > Terrestrial > Soil >... | reverse complement strand
TTGGGGCATCTCCTTACGGTGCCTGATGGGGATATGTCAATCCATCAACATCCGCAGAGGAGGTGCCCTCTTCAATAGGGAACGTACGTTTATGTGGCGCGAGCGGTTATAGGGAAACTACTGCCTAAAGCATCTTTCGTAGTAAAGGTCACCTTTACCGCCAAGTTAGGTGACGGCACAAGACGCTGAAGGAATGCTCGGGCCGTCATCTTTATCGATGTTGGCGGGGGTTGGAATTCGTCGCCGTGTGATATTGGTGATACTGCTCATTGCCATTTGTGTCCTCGATCAGGACCTCAATCAACGTCACAGCAGTCCCCGTACCCCAATCATACGTCACATCAATGGGTATATCATCTGCCGGATACGACGTATTGTCCACGGGCTTGAGTATTGTCCAAGTCCCAGCCAACAGAGAGCATGGAGAGAACCAAATCGACGCGCCAAACATTGTCATGGCAGTGATGCGTTTGGCAGTTGTCATTTCGCGTTCTTCCGAGAGGTGTTCGTCAAAAATGAAATGACCTTCCTGGCTGAATCCACAAAGCCTCAGTAGAGGCCGACAACCTCTCCTCCGGAACGCGTGCCCAATGCACGCCACACTGACCCATTGATTGTGTCTTTGATAAACTGAACGTGCCCATCTCCCATCGTCACATTGGCCCCTCCAGGATGGAGGCTTCCGGCGGTGCATCCACCTATGAATCCTTGCTTGAATTTCAGTGTGCAGTTGGGCCCGTTTATGGGTATAGCGTGATCGTATAACGATTTTGTCCACAGCCCGACAAACCAACCCAGACCTTTCGTATTTGCTGGGTTTCCGTTGGACGCTTCAACTCCAATATTTATGCATGATTTAGTGAATGAATCTTTGTCGAATGTGTCTTCATTGGACTGCAATTGAAAAAACATCCGGCGTTGATCTCGATTGTTTGGCGTCGTTGTCAACCATTCCGCTAGAGCCACAGTTCCGCTCATTCCATCGGCAAAGTCTTGTGATGAAACATGCCGCCCAGAAACCGCTTCCCCGCAGAACACTCCGTTAAAACCATTAAAGCCAACGTGGTCGCCCGCATTTCCCGCATAGCTCGACGAACCAACGGTTTCCCATATTGCCGCATCACTGGGGCAGAGATAATTCGAGACTCGAGTCACCTCCAGTGTGGCATTGTGCATGTTTCCCTTCATTCTTATGTCGAAATTTATTGAATCGTACAATGCGTTCTGTTCGATGTACGGAAGTATTGCAACATGCAAAGAATGTCCACGTCCTCCTTGGCCAGCAGGAAACACGCTGTGCACACTCATATATGAGTGAAGCCCAATTCCTATTTGCTTCAGATTGTTAATGCACTGAGCTCGCCTGGCTGATTCACGAGCGGCTTGTACCGCTGGCAACAAAATGGCGACCAGCACACCTATTATCGAAACAACAACCAAACACTCAATCAGCGTAAATCCACCTCTCCTCCGCAATCCACGCGAGTGCTCTTTCATGACAAATCGATGCATCGTTATTTGCCAAAATTTTGCATTGCAAATTCAATTGTATAGCACGATCTGTAAGTCTATGCCTGAGCAGATCATTATAGTTGCCCACGTCCCAATTCGATGTCAAGTCTAATCTTCTAGAACCGAATCACTTGGAAATTCCAGAGTGTCAAGACAATTTGGCGAATTTGGCAAATAAAGGAAATGCCGGCAATACTGGTGGTTTGGTGGCCCTTCGGCCGAATTCAGTCCTCATGTATATTGACGGAGCCGTGTGAGTGGACAAGGGGATGGTCGACTCGAGAAGCGATCAATCGAGGTCACCTCTGTGCTGGGCCACTAACTGAGTTCGGACTGCCCCGGATGCGAGCGAGGGTGCCGCCTGACGAGGATTCGCAAGACAGGTGAGAAGGTCGAGACCGAGGTGGTGATTCGGATCAAGAGTCAGCCCCGAGGTCTTGCTGGCTCTGGCCCGCAACCACTGGTGCGTTGAGAACGGTCTGCGCGGCGTTCGGGAAGCGCAAAGTCTAAGTCCCGTAGAACATGCACCCAATACTCGTCTATACGTAAAAAATACCAGCTTTTGCATTCATTCTTTCGGTAAGCCACTCACGGAAACTTTTCATGCAGCCAGCCTTGGGAGTCACCACCGTCGGGTGAGGAACGGTTCACCGACAGAATAAGTGAGCGCCGGTGGGCGCAGAGAAGCCGCAATCCGTGTGGGCCTGACCAGTCGCGGTCGCCCGCATTAGTTGGGCGTGAGCTGCTTAGGCAACGCCTTGTACCAGGCTTTCACCCGGTGGATGATCTCGCCAACCGCCGCCGTGTCCAGTGGGTGGAAATCGCCCTGTTCATGGAACTGGAGTTTGACGCCGTTTGGCTCGACAACCGGTTCGGCCACCCAGGCGTACACCGCATTGTTGTCGCGGACATTGACCACGAACGCGCAAACCGGGAGATAGACCTGGCTGCCGGGCCCCCTGAAGAGCTGCTTCACGTCTTGCATCCAGTCGCTAGGATTGGATGATGTGGTGCCCTTTACCTGGACCACGAACTGCTGAATCGAAAGCGGATCGTCCGTCGCGATCTCCACGAAGAAATCCAATCCGGTATCGAATTTCCGCGCGTGCCGGATCCGGACATCTTTGCGGGAGGTGAGCAGGAGCCCGGCAAGCGCTTCGCTTCGTTCCGCGACGAACCAAGGTTCGGATGAAATTGGCATGCTTGGTTCCTATTCCTTGAAACGTGACCCGGCAAGCACCATGTTCCGCGCCGACCAGAACCCGATCACCTCGTCTCTCAGGTCCTCGAGGACAGTGCAGTCGATCGGGAACTGGGTGGTCAAGCTCGCAACATCGTCCCGCGGCTCGTTCACGGATAGTAGATAGCCGACGCCAAACTGGTTCACATCGACTCCGACCACGTAAGTGGGTGCGGGATAAGCGACCATGAGGTCGATGTCATCCTGGCTCACCTGGACGCGGAGCCGTTTCTCCTTCACGGTGTATCCCTGAGAGGTGCCCTTGACCTGAACGAAGAAGAAGCAGGACGGCTGATCCACGACTTCGATGATGAAATCGAACGTGGGGTATTTCTCACCCAGGAAGCGGGGTCGAAAGAAGGGATCGGTGCGGCCGCAAAGCTCGGTCATGAGCAGCCGGAACAGCCACTCTCCGCGTTCGCCGATATCCTCTCTGGCCACTTTTCACCTGCCTCCAGACACCACGTGCGTTTGCTCGATTCTACCGCGCCCGGCCGGTGGGCAGAAGAGGACGATGGGAGTGCCGTTTGGGCTTCCTTACACAAGACAAAAAGTACGTGTCCTTTTCCCTTTCTTTTTGAGGAGAAACTGGGCTGACTCAGCGACAAAGAGAAAAATGTGAGTGCTCGGCCCAGCTTCCCCCAAGTGGTGAATTGCCACTTTCCTTAGTGTGGTCTATTGGGGTTGTGTATATTTATGTGTGAAAATATGGGCTTTTTTTGGCCGGCGTACGCAACGTAGGCCGGGTCCGTCGTCGTAGGCCAGGGAATAATATTGACGTCGCGGGGTGTGGGGAGCCTGTACGGTTGAACGAGGGCAGGCCGCCGGACCATGCGCAGGGTATATTCCAGTCTCAGTCGTCGTCTGATTTATTGATGATGTTCACCGCGATCTTCGGGGAGAGGTCGATTGGGTATTCTTTTGATTCCTCAACGGTCACCGGTGTGAGCCATTCCACCACCCAGTTGTCCGTCGATGTTGTAGCGTAGAGGTAGTAATCGCCCCCAGCGACATCCGACAAAGTGTACTTTCCATCGATATTTGTGGACGCGGCCATCTTCTTGTTGTCGGCAACAAATTCTGGCCAGATCTCGTCTCGCGTAACCTTTTCTATCTTGCTGATCAAGCCGATGTTTGTGTCTCGACAGAGAGACCAGATACGACGTGCATCCACGATCTCGTCGACAGCAGTCTTGTTGAAGACATCCAGACTGGAATGCGCTACCTCAAGTTCGGACTTCAAATCGATATAATAGATATTGTCTTTAAAAGATGAGTCATTAGCTATGACTCGCTCATGCGTCTTCTGATTACCTTGGACTCGTTTCGTCGCTAATGAGACGGGAATGCCGACGTCCTTCATTGTGAACGATGCGGGGATTAAGTAGATATCGAGTCCGCGAAGCACGCTGGATTGGCCCAGGCCGTTCACTGTCCAGGCACCACCTGACACCGTTCCTTTGATGCCAGCAAACTTCGCTTCTCGTTCCTCTTTCTCTCGTTGTGCGATTGCGAGCCGCGCGTTTTCCTTGGCGGCCAATTCCTCCTGCCGCTTCTGCTCCTCGATCGCACGGGTTTCTTGTTCAAAGATGGGTTGCAGTTTAACGCCCAGGTCTCGCTCCCGCTTTTTGACATCTTCGATCGCCGCCATCAAAGCCTGATCTTCGGTATGGCGACCTTTCGCGAATTCGTTCAGTTTCCGATAAGCCGTGTAGGCCTTTCGAAGTTCACCGCTTGATTCGAGTTTCTCGGCTTCTGCCTTCATCGAAATGATCTGGTCGTGATATTGCTGAGCGGATTGTTGGCTTATCAGATAGGCAACGAACGCGACAAGGATGACCGTAGGCACCAACGCACCGATGACAACAATGGGATCTTTGTAAAATGGCCGTGAAGCCTTTGGTTGATCGGCTTCCAGTTCTTCCGCTTCCTCCGCGAACACTTCTTCCACCAACGACGGGACCGCTAGTCTGATCCCGCATTGAGGGCACCTCACGGATTTCCCGGCTAGTTCATCTTTTGCGGTCAGGTTTCGACCGCAATCGTGGCATGCGAACGTGATCGACACGGAACTGGTCCTATGGCCTCAAGAAGAAAAGAGGATGGATTAACCCGGCGACTTCATTGAGCCGTGATCCCGCCCCAAAAAACGCCGATGACACGTGTCGAGATTGGACCTCTACATCGAGGTGGACAAGGGCTTAGTGGGCGAATCAGGCGTCCGCAGCCGTAGCGGTTCGAAATATGGTACCAATGCCCATCCGAAGTAAGCAACCGTTTGGTTGTTAAGCGTTCCACCTCATTCTGAAGGCTTGGCCGGGAAGGGACGGAAAAGGAAGGGAAGGAAAAGGACACGCACTCTTTAGATTGACGGAGCCGTGTGAGTGGACAAGGGGATGGTCGACTCGAGAAGCGATCAATCAAGGTCACCTCTGTGCTGGGCCACTAACTGGGTTCGGACTGCCCCGGATGCGAGCGAGGGTGCCGCCTGACGAGGATCCGCAAGACAGGTGAGAAGGTCGAGACCGAGGTGGTGCTTCGGATCAAGAGTCAGCCCCAAGGACTCGCTGGCTCTGGCCCGCAACCACTGGTGCGTTGAGAACGGTCTGCGCGGCGTGGGGGATGGGACGCTCTAGCAGGATGCCAGCCGGATCCGAAAAGATGAGGCGACGGAACGGAAATGCTGATGATCTTGAGAAACCTCCTCGTGTGCTTGTTCAAACGGCTGGGGCACAAGAGCGCGGCGGATGCGATACGGCACGATGCATGCCACCCGACAGAATCGCTCGAAGATCTGTCAGGCCCGCTTTGAGAATGAAACGGCCCTAAGGTTTAGACCGGCGCATGCTGGCGGTTTGCGAGGTGCCTGGTAGGATTGTCGGCTTCAGCAACGAGATGAAACGACCCTACCATGCGACGTTGAAGGGAAAGGGAAACGGCCCCATGCTCCGTATTAGCGCCTTTGCCGACGAGATTTCCAAGGACCCGGTCGAGCAGCTTGACGTGCTCGAATCCCACGGGATCCGCCACATTGAGTTCCGCTCGATTCACGGCACCAACGTCCTGGATCTTAGCGAGGCTCAGCACGAGGAGTTTCGCTCACTACTCCGTTCGCGTGGATTTGGACTGAGCGCGATTGGGTCGCCCATTGGCAAGATCAAGATCACGGACCCGTTCGAGAGCCATCTCGAGCGCTTTGAGCTGGCCATGAAGATCGCCGAGTTTTACGAGGCCCCTCGCATCCGGATCTTCAGCTTCTACATGCCGACCGGCGAAGATCCCGCGACGCATCGCGATGAGACGATGGCGCGTATGAAGGAGCTAGCCCGCCGCGCGTCCGACCGTGGGATCACCCTCTGGCTCGAAAACGAGAAGGGGATTTACGGCGACACCGCCGCCCGTGTCCACGACCTCTTCGAGACCGTCAATTCCGACAGCCTCTCGCACGCGTTCGACCCGGCCAATTACCTCGAGGTGAACCAGCCGATCGACGAGGCCTGGAACCTGCTCAAACCACGCGTGACCCACTTCCACGTCAAGGACTTCGACACGAAGACGCATAAGAATGTTCCCGCCGGTGAAGGGGGCGGCGAGATCCCCCGACTCATCGCCGACGCGGTGGCGAGCGGCTACGACGGTTTCTGCGTCCTGGAGCCCCACCTGGTGATCGCGGAACTCTCCTACGGGTTCACCGGTCCGGAACGGTTCGGCGACGCCGCCCGTGCCCTGAAGGGAATTCTCGACGCCAAGGGACTCGCCTACGCCTGAGCGGATCCTGATCGACCCAAGACAGAGCGTCCCTAACCTCGTTCACCCCCCATTCGACCGAACGTTTCGTCGGGTGCGGTTCACCAGGGAATCGCCAGGCGCATCCCTGGATTGATCTCTTGTACGAACGCGAGATTTTCTCTCCCTCGCTTTTGGAGAACGTGGCGATGACTCAATCGTTGACCAACCGAAGAATGTTCCTGCGAACTTCCATCGCCGGGGGCCTGGCTCTCGCTTCGGGCGTGGGCTCGTCCTGGGCCGCCGAGGTGAGCGGTCAGCCGGCCGCCGGCAAGATCGGCGATTTCAAGATTTCCCTGGCGCAGTGGTCGTTGCACAACGCCCTGTTCAAAACCAAGGAGCTGACCAACCTCGACTTCCCCAAGGTTGCTCGCGAGAAGTTTGGAATCGACGCGGTCGAGTTCGTGAACCAGTTCTTCAAGGACAAGGCGAACGACTCCGCGTATCTAAAAGACCTCAAGAAGCGAGCCGATGATCACGGCGTCACCTGCGTCCTGATCATGATCGATGGCGAGGGAGACCTTAGCGCCAAGGACAAGACGAAGCGGAACCAGGCCGTCGAAAACCACAAGAAATGGGTCGATGCCGCCGCGGCGCTCGGCTGTCACGCGATCCGCGTGAACACCGGGTCGAACTACAGCGCCAATCACGTCGAAGACGCCGTCGATGGATGCCTGGCGCTGACCGAGTATGGTGCGAAGAACAAGATCAGCATCATCTGCGAGAACCACGGGGGCCCTTCCAGCGACCCGGACGCCTTGCTCGCCCTGATCAAAGGGGTGAACAAGCCCACCTTCGGCACCCTGCCCGACTTTGGTAACTTCCCCAAGAAGGATGGCAAGTACGCCATCGATATTTACGACGCGATTGCCCGGATGATGCCCCACGCCAAGGGAGTCTCCGCCAAGAGCTACGACTTCAAGGGGAACCAGGAGACCAACCTGGATTACGCCCGGATTCTCAAGATCGTAACCGACAGCGGCTACCACGGTTACGTAGGCATCGAATACGAAGGGCACAACCTCGGCGAGGCAGACGGAATCAAGGCCACCAAGCAACTCCTCGAATCTCTGCGCGGTGCCTCGTATCAGCCCAAAAGTTGATCGTGAATCATTCCAATAGCTCACATGCGATCGAATTCACGAATTGATCGCATGTGAGTTGATAAAAATTGAGGCTGCGACGCTGAGTGCGCCGGCTTGATCGACCGGCGCACTCATTGGTCTCAGCGAACGGCTACTTGATCTCCTCCTGCCGAATTACCCGCGTTTCGTACTTGCCCTGGCATCGCTGTTCCCTCGGCTGGAATCATTCCGCCTCACGGTCCGAACGACGTACGTCGTGGTCGATGCTCTTCCGCCTCTAGAAACGGTTTCCCCCCACCCCTCGGGGATATTTTCCGCACCGTTTTCGATCGATGCAATGGAGCTGACAGATGGATACACAGGTGCCGAGGCCGGTCGCGGCCGTCATCACGCATTGGCGAAAATCAAGCCATGCTGATGTCCTGCTTTCGAGGATTCTTGATCCGGAAGCGTGGGGGCATGCTCAGCCTTTCAAGCTGAAGCTCGCGGCGGTTTACGCCGACCAGTTCCCCGCCCTTGATCTCTGTCGGGCCCGTTGTGCTGCGCATGGCGTACCGATCTATCCGACCGTGAAGGGGGCGATCGGGCAAGGAGGACAGAGTGTCGCGGTGGATGGGGTACTCGTGATCGGCGAGCACGGCCAGTATGCGTCCAATGCGGCCGGTCAAAGGTTGTATCCGCGCCGGAGGCTGTTTGAAGAGGTGGTGCATGCCTTCCGGCTGCTGGGCCGTCGCGTTCCGGTGTTCAATGATAAGCATCTTTCGTATGACTGGCTCTTTTCGCGCTGGATGTATGACCTGGCAAGGCATGAAGCGATTCCGTTCCTGGCCGGATCTTCGGTTCCGGTGGCGTGGCGGAACCCCGGTTTGGCTTACCCGATGGGGGTTGAGCTGACCGAGGCGTTGGGCCTCGGTTACGGGCCGATTGAAGACTACGGCTTTCATGCCCTGGAAGGGCTTCAGTGCATGGTCGAGCGCAGGAAAGGGGGCGAGACCGGTGTCGAGGCGGTGCGCTGTGTGACCGGTCGGCAGGTCCTTGAGGAACGCGAAGCGGGGCTCTGGTCGAAGGAACTGCTTGAGGCGCTTGAACCGGTGCGAGAGTCGGCCGTTGGTGGGTCCAGGCCGCTGGTTCCCTCCTCTCGTGACGTACTTTTCATGATTCGGTATCGCGATGGCCTCAAGGCGTCGGTCCTCTTGCTGGCATCGATCGGGCCTTGTTTCGCCTTCGCGGGGCGAAGGGTGGGGAAGACGCCACCCGAGGCCACTGCGTTCTTACTTGAGGACCAGCCTCCATACGGGCATTTCGGGCATTTGCTCCATGCGATTGAACAGATGGTGCTGACCGGCCGGCCCCCCTACCCGGTCGAACGGACCTTGCTGACGGGGGGCATGCTAACCTCCCTGATTCAGAGCCGGGTGGAAGGGGGACGCTGGTTGGCCACACCCCACCTTGCCGCGCTTCGCTATCAGCCGAGCGATTGGCCCCATGCGCCGGGACCCGTGGGAACCCCGGCTTGACCGAATGAGGGCTCCCGCGTATGGTACGCGGCGATCTCGCCCTGAGCGTCTTCGGAAGGAAATTGGCACGAGGGATGGAGCCCGTGGGTGCCGAGCGAACGCACATCCTGGTTCTCAATTACAACGGTCGCGCTTTGCTTTCGGAGTGCCTCCCGTCGGTTGCCGCCGCTGCTGCGCGGTCGCCAGTCCCTTGCGCCTTGAGCGTGGTGGACAACGGCTCGACCGATGACTCACTTGCGTATCTCGCCAGCGCATGGCCCGAAATCAACGTCCTTCGCGAGCCGAACCGGGGCTTGGCCTCATTCAACTCAGTGCTCTCGAAGCTGGATGAACGGATCGTGCTGCTGCTCAATAGCGACGTGAAGCTCGCCCCCGACGCGGTCGAGCCGTTGCTGAGTGCCTTCGATACTCATGATGACCTACTTTTTTCCGCCCCGCAGTGCTGGACCTTCGACGAGTCGCTTTACGAAGGGATGCGCACCCGCGTTCGGACGCGGTTCGGATTAGTCCAAGGGCTCTGCCGGGTCCCTGGCCATGAGTCCTTCGTGGGGACGCCTGGGTTGACCGCGTCATCGGGACCGGTGCTCGCGGTCGACCGCCAGCGCTTCTTGGAGCTCGGCGGGTACGACCCCCTCTACTTCCCGGGTCGAATCGAAGACCTCGACCTGGGCTTTCGAGGCTGGATGGCGGGATGGAAAGGCTACTACGAGCCCAGGTCGCTGGCCTATCACAAGGGTTTCGGGTCGTTCGAGCCCGCGTTCGGCCGCTCGGGTTGTGACCGTCTCGCCGCGCGCAACAGCCTGATCTTCGCCTGGAAGAACCTGGCGGGCTGGCGTTTGGCGACTCACCTGGCCTGGTTGCCGGCCCGGCTGCTGCGCGACCTCGCGCTCAGACGGCTCGACTTTGGCCTGGCCCTGTGGGAAGCACTGGGCCGGCTCGGCCAGGTACGCTCAACGCGGCGCGCCCTGGGTGTGGGAAGCGGTGGCTGGGTTCATCGGCAGGAGGCCTTTTTTCGGCAGTTTCGCTGGGAATCGTGAGCCCAAGGATCAGTCTCGTCGCAAGGAGGCGACCCAATGTCCCGTCCGGCCAATCCACTGGTGATCGACGCGCGCCCAAGGGGCCCTCGCGGCTTGCTTGCGGGCGAGCTCGTGCAAGGCCGGTCGGTTTTGGGGCGACTCGTTGACCTGGCCGATAGCCTGGACGCGGGCTCGACCATTGTCGTTCATGCTCGACAGGAAGAGCATGTCCGATTACGCGAGCTCCTCGGCGAATCCGTTGCCGCTCGCATGGCCTTCGCGACCGGCCCCCCCTCGGAGTCGGCCACGATCTTGCGAACGGACCGCCTCTACGACGCGAGCCGACTCCGGCGCGCGGTCAAGAAAGGGAAAGACCCCGAGACTGCGGTGATCTGGCGGCTCGATCAACCGCATGGGCTCGTCGGCGCCGAGGCGGAGCTGACCCGACGGTTGACCTATCAGCCGCTCGGTCGCTTCTGGGCCCTGGCCCCTGCCCGTCTCCTGGCCCGCCGGCTCAGTCCCACCCGGGTCCGTCCGAATCATCTGACCCTCGCGGCGACGGGCTTGATGCTCGTGGCCGCCACACTCGTCGCGACGCTGGGCCCTCGATTATGGGGACAGCTCACCATCGCAATGGCACTGGCCCTGGCTTTGGTGCTCGATACCGCCGACGGGCATCTCGCGCGGCTTCAGGGGACCGCCTCTGAATTGGGGCGCTGGCTCGATGCTTCCCTCGACGAGCTAAGCGACATGGTCTTGCACGGCGCGATCGCCTGGGGAGCGTACCTGCGAGATGGGCACCCCGGCTGGCTTGTGCTCGGCATGACCTACGGCATGGGCAAATACCTGTTCTTCGTCGTCGCCGAGTCCGGCAAGGCGCTCGAAACCGCCAGCACCTTACCCGCCAGTCCTCCGCACACCGCGACCCGTTCGGCGGGGAAGCTGACGAATCGACGTCAGTCGGTCGGCCCTTTGAAGACGCTGGTTCGGTTGGCCGGGCATGCCGACCTGCGCTGGCATCTCTGGATCGTTCTCGCCGCGATGGGCCGTCTGGATGTGGCACTCGCACTCTACGCCTTCTACTTCCCGGTTCGGGCGTTGGCCAGTGGGGTTGGAAAGGTGGTGACCCTTGGCTAATCCGCGAATCTCCGTGCTCATCCTCGCCAAGAACGAGGCTGAGAACCTGCCCGGTTGCCTGCTCGCGGCGAGGTGGGCCGACGAGGTGGTGGTGGTGGTCGATGCCGCGAGCACCGACCATACCCGGGCGATCGCCGAGTCGGGAGCGGACCACGTCTTGACTCGAACATTCGACGACTTCGCCAGACAGCGCAACGCCGCACTCGAGCTTGCCACCGGAGACTGGGTGTTCGCGATCGACGCCGACGAACGCGCGACCCCCGCGCTGGAGGCGGAGGTTCGGCAGGTCATTGAGCAGGCCAGACCGGAACAGGTTGGCTTTCGCGTTCCGATCCGCAGCGTGATCCTTGGCCGCCGTTTCTCCTACTCGGGTACCCAGTATGACCTTCCTCTCCGCCTATTCCGGAGGCAGCACGGACGATGGGTGGGAGCGGTACACGAGACCGTCGCGATCGAAGGTGAAACCGGCACGCTGTGCGAGGCGCTCCAACATCGCACGATTCCCGACATGCAGACATTTTTGCGAAAAGTGAATGAGTACACCAGTTTAGAGGCGATCAAGTTGGAGCGTGAAGGGAAACCGTACCGGCCACTCGAGGCGGTGGTCCGTCCGTTCTGGACGTTCGCCAAGCTCTATCTGGGCAAGCAAGGGTTTCGTGACGGGCTCGAGGGGTTCATCTTCTGTGCGCTGTCTGGCTTCTCGATCGCGGTGCGCGACTGGAAGTACCGGGAACGCCTGCACACGGGGAGGCCCTCGGCGACATGAGTCACAACTCACTCACGTTGGAGCACGAGCGCGAAGTCGCCGCCCAGTTCGACCGCCAGCAAGCGCGGTTCAAACGAAGCGTCGAGGCCGAGGATATCCGGCTCCTGGCCTTGCGCGAGGCTCTCGGTGACCTGGCGGGCCTCCGGGTCCTCGACCTTGGATGCGGGAAGGGCCGATTCGCCCGTCC
>Ga0182745_1004095_pt1 | contig 12246 bp, 10 predicted proteins | sample eDN3rd30CKraftBY_FD_128523 | JGI IMG/M metagenome (GOLD analysis project Ga0182745, IMG submission 128523) | Enriched backyard soil microbial communities from Emeryville, California, USA - eDNA 3rd pass 30_C Kraft BY (version 2) (version 2) | ecosystem: Environmental > Terrestrial > Soil >... | reverse complement strand
GGCTCGCCCTTGGCGGCCGCGATGGCGGAGAGGGCGAGCAGGCGCACCTGGTTGCCGAAGTCGTTGATGTAGTACTCGCGCGTGACCCGGTGGCCGGCGGCCTCGAGGAGGCGGGCGATGGCGTCGCCCGTGATGGCGCCGCGGCCGTGCGAGACGAGGAGGGGGCCGGTGGGGTTGGCGCTGACGAATTCGACGAGGATGCGCTCGCCGACGCCGGACGCAGGGCGGCCGTAACCCACGCCCGCGGAGATGACGTCGCCGAGGATGGCCTGGAAGGCCGCCTCCTCGAAGCGGACGTTGAGGAAGCCGGGGCCGGCGATCTCGACGCTCTTCACGAGAGGCGCCTCGCCGAGGTCCTTCGCGATGGCGGTGGCGATGTCACGGGGCGACATCTTCGCGGGCTTGGCCAGAACGAGCGCCACGTTGGTCGCGAGATCGCCGTGCTCGGGGCGCTTGGGCCGCTCGACGCTGAAGGGAAGACGCCTCACCTCCGCCGGAAAAATTCCGGCCCGGACGAGCTTTTCGACGATGCCTTCGACGGTGGAGCGGAGTTGTTCGGCAAGACCCATATCAGCCGGCACCGCGTAACGTGCCGGGCCCCCCGAGGTCAACTTTCACGAGGGGGGCGGAAGCGTTGGGACGGAACCTGCACGCAGGGGAGAACGGCAGGATTCACCGAGATTTTGGAGGGAACCGCCAAGGCGCCAAGCCGCCAAGGATTGAAGGTGCGCCCCTCCTGGCCCCCGCCCTCTCGCCTCGCCCGCTCCCGCACCCGCGCGCGCGCCCATTCCCTCGCCCGCACCCACTCCCGGGCCCGCGCGCTCGCCCATGCCCTCGCCCACACCCGCTCCCGGGCCCGCGAGCCCGCCCATTCCCCCGCCCCGCGCCCTCGCACGCCAGGGGCGATTCCTGAATCGCCCCTACCGCGTCTCCCAACGCCCCAGCGTCGCTTCGCGCAGCTCGAACGACGCCTCACAAAGCTGAAGCATTACTCGAACACCCCTCGACAGATCTTCGATCCGCCTTCGCAAATCGTCGATCCGGTTCCGGGATCTCGGATCCGGGTTCACCGATCTTCGTAACCGGTAGGCGGATCTTCGATCCGGGTTCCCAAATCTTTGATCTGGGTTCGCAATTCTTCTTACCGGGTACACAGACCTTTAATCCGGGTTCCCCGATCTTCGATCCGCCTACCCCGATCGTCGATCGCCCTACTCCCCGCTCCCCCACCGTGGCGCCCTGGCGCCGGTTCCCCTCCCTACCCCCCACACCGCGCATACAGCCTCCGCACCCCGCTCGCCCGGGCCCCGCCCTCCTGGCCGGCCTCCTCCTCCCATCCCCGGAACGCCCGCTCGACCCCTTCCCGATCCTCGAGCGCGCACGCCGTGATCATCCGCAACCGCCACGCCTCCTTGCGGATGCTCTCGAGGGCAAGGCTCTTGCCGAGCGCGCCGTCGAGGCGCTTCGCGGCTTCCTGGTAGAGGCCGCGTCCGAAGAAGTTGCGGGCGAGGAGGTAATCGGGAAGGCCGTCGTCCGTTTCGATCGCCGACCAGGCGCCGAGGGCGGAGGCGGCCTCGATGGGATCGACGCCGCGCGCGGGGGTGCCGACGAGGTAGGCGACGATGGCCTCGCGGCCCTGGGGGTTCTCGATGGCGTGGAGCTTCACCTCGAGGGTGCGCTTTCGGTCCTCGTCGAGGGTGCGGGCGTGGAGGGTGCGGTAGAGGTCTTCGGCCTTGGCGAGGTCGCCGGATTGAAGGGCGAGGTCGGCGAGGTTCTCGAGGGCGCGGTCCCGCAAAAGGCGCGGCTTGGACTCGTCGTCGGCGAGGCGCTGGAGCTCGGTCTCGGCGCTCTCGGCGTCGCCACCGCGAAGATGGCAGGTCGCGAGCGAGAAGCGGGCGCGCACGTCGTGGGGGTCGAGGCGCAGGAGCTCGTCGTAGGTGCTCTTGGCGAGGACGAGGTCACCGGAGGCGAGCGCGATGCCGGCCTCGTCGCGGAGCTTGTCGACCTCGTGGGGGCAGCGGCGGCCGAAGATGGAAGGGCGATCGAAGCGCGCCTTGGCGATGGCGCTCGCGTGCTCGGAGATGGAGAGGCCGCGGAGGTGCTCGTGGAAGGAGGCTTCGAGATTGGCGAGGGAGTCGCCCGTGAGCGCGTCGATCGCCTCGCCCGCATACCAGCGGCGCACGGTCTCGGCACCGAAGCGATCGTGGAGGAAGCCGACGAAGGCGCCGGCCACGGTGTAGGACTTCGCGGCGGACTCGGCGAAGAAGCCGAAGGCGAAGACGCGGTCGAGCCTGGGCAGGATGCCGAGGTCGAGCATGGCGCGGGACCACTCGAGGGGCGTGAGGTCGTCGTCCTCGTCCGGTGAGGCGGCGACGGCGATGCCCTCGACGAGACCGGGGTTCGAGCGCAGGCCCCAGAGCGCGCCGCCGACGCGGAAGGGGCCCTTGGAGAAGCTGCCCGCGACGACGTGCGCGATTTCGTGGCCCAGAACCGGATGGGGGAAGCCCGCGTCCTGGACGTAGACCTCCTTGCGCCAGGGCTTGGCGATGTAGGTCGTGGCCGCGCCCATGAGGCGGCGCTTCTGCCCGGGGTCGCGGAAGAGGAAGGCGGTGATGCGGTCCCCGCCCTCGACCCCCATCCAGCCCTCGACGGCGCGGACCTGGGCGTCGCAGTCGCGGACGAAGAGGCGGGCCTTGTCGAGGCCGAGGGTGCGGTCGTAGACGACGTCGCAGCGCTCGCCTTCGAGTCGTCCGCCGAGCTCGTTCTCGATGCTGCGGGCGGTCTGCCAGTGACCGAGGCGGGGGCCGCTCAGGGTGACGACGAGGCTCGCGACGCCGGCGGCGATGCCGAGGACGAGGAGGCCGGGCCGGAGGCGCCAGCGCGGCCATCGCCCGGTGCCTCGCTCGAGGTTCGCGGCGAGGAGGGTGGCGGCGATGAGCGTGAGGCCCGATCCGACGCGGTAGCTCATGAGCCGCGGCCGCGCGTCGTCGATGACGGTGTCGTAGAGGGCGCCGGAGAAGAAGCCGAAGAAGGGGTCGAAGGCGAAGATGATCGGGCTCGAGTAGAAGCGGCCCAGGCTCAGGAGGATCGACGCGAGCGGAAGGGCGAGCGCGAGGAGGGTCGCGAAGACGAAGAGCTTGGTTCCGCGCTTTCGGGCGACGACTTCGCCGATGACGGCTCCCCACGCGCCGCCGAGCAGGCAGCCGAAGCCGGGGCCGAGGAGATAGAAGAGCGAGCCGGACGCAATGTCGCAGAAGCCGCTGCGCAGGCCGTGCAGGAGCGTGACCACGTAGCCGAGCGCGGCGAAGGCGATGCCGAGGACGATGCCGCGGGTGAGCGAGTCGAAGGGCTCAGGCCGTTTGCGAACGGAGAAGAGCGCGGCCGCGAGGGCGACCATGGGGGGCAAAAGCAGGCCGGAAGCGAGGGAGCTCTCGTAGCCGGGGCCGGCGAAGAGCGGGAGGAAGCCCAGGCCGGCGAGCGCGACGAAGGCGACGAGGGCGAGGACGAGCTCGGCGGGGATGCGGGGGGAAAAGGGCTTCACGGCGGGCGGAGGCTAGTGAATCGTTCGAGGATTCAAGCACTTGCAAGCCAGGACGGCAGGCTCCCAGGTTCCTTCCTGCCATGGCAGAGGGAGCGGAGAACGAGCGGAAGGCGCCGCACATTCGTCGCGTGGGGATCGTTTTCTCGGGAGGGCCGGCCCCGGGAGCGAACGCCGTGATTTCGGCCGCGGCGCATTCCTTCATCGAGGACGACCGCGAGGTCATCGGCTTTTTCCACGGCTATTCGAACTTGCAGGAGTACCACCCGGTGACCCGGCGCCTCTTGCCGGACCAGCACTACCGGGTGCTCACCGACCGCGACCTACGCGGCCTTCGCAATAGCCGCGGCGTGCTCATCGGGACGGCGAGGGCCAACCCCGGCAAGGGCATCCAGGGCCCGGCGGATCTCGACGATCGCGAGAAGACGGCCCGGCTGCGCAACGTCTACAACGCCTTCGTCGACCTCGAGATCGACGCGCTCATCTCGATCGGCGGCGACGACACGCTGAAGACGGCGAACTACTTGTTCGAAATCCAGAAGCGGTTGCCGGAAGGGGCGCGGCGGGTGCACATCGTCCACCTGCCGAAGACGATCGACAACGACTACCGCGGCATCGACTTCACCTTCGGCTTCTTCACGGCCGTCGACGTGATGGCGAAGAGCCTCGAGAACCTGCGCGCGGATGCGATGGCGACGGGGAGCTACTTCATCGTCGAGACGATGGGGCGCAAAGCCGGCTGGCTCGCCTACGGCATCGCGATCGCGGGCGAGGCGAACCTCGTCGTCGGCGTGGAAGACGTCGAGCACGACTTCGGCATCCTGCAGGAGACGAAGGACCCGATCACGGGCGCGGTGCGCAAGGAGGTGCGCCTCGATGTGGACGCGCTCGTGGATCAGATCGTCGAGACGATCATCACGCGCGAGCAACGCGACAAGCACTACGGCACCATCGTGCTCGCCGAAGGCTTGAGCGAGCTTCTGCCCGAGTCCTTCCTCAAGGGCATTCCGCGCGACGAGCACGGGCACATCTCGCTCGGGCGCATCGACATCGGCAAGCTCATCGCCGACATGGTCACACGCCGCTACCACGAGCGGACAGGGCGGAAGAAGAAGGTCACGGGCGTGCAGCTCGGCTACGAGTCGCGCTGCGCACCGCCGCACGCCTTCGACGTGATCCTCGGGAGCCAGCTCGGCATCGGCGCCTACCGCGCCCTGGTCGAGAACCAGATCGACGGGCACATGGTCAGCGTCGGCGGGCAGCTCGAGCTGCGCTACGTGCCGTTCGGCGATCTCGTCAATCCCGAGACCTTGCTGACGGAGGTGCGCTTCATCCACCCGGGCAGCGACTTCCACCGTCTCGCGCGCTTCCTCGAGAACCGGGCCGAGAAAGGCGGTTTCAGCCCCGGCCGGCGGCTCGTCGAGTCGGAGGACGTCTGAACGCGTCGCGAATCACCGCGCCTTGGTGACGAGCGAGTCGATGGCGTGCACGGGCGCGCGGTCGCCCTTCATCAGGTGCGCGATCGACGAGAGCACGAGGCGATGGCACTCGACCATGCTCTTGCCGGCGAAGGCGGAGGAGACGACGCGCAGGGTGAAGTGCCCTCCCCCGCCGTTCGCCTCGACCTCGGCATCCGGCAGCTTTTCGACGATCGAAGCGCGCAACGCGTCGAGTACGGAACCCTCGAAGTCGGTCGGATGATGGCTCATGGCCGCGGGTTGTAGGCCGCGGCCGTGGAAATGGCCATCGTGACCCTTACGCCGCGCTCATTCCGTCGCCGACGCGGCCTCGCCATCGGGTGCGGGCGAGCTCGTCTGGCCGGCGCTCGCCGGGGCCTCGAGCACGAGCTCGAGCACCTCGTCGATCTTGCCGATGAGGCGGATGTCGAGGGCGCGACGCACCTCGGGCGGGACCTCGTCGAGATCGGGCAGGTTGCGCTGCGGGACCAGGACCATGCGGATGCCGGCACGATGCGCGGCGAGGAGCTTCTCCTTGATGCCGCCCACGGGCAGGACGCTGCCGCGGAGGGTGATCTCGCCGGTCATGGCGACGTCGGGACGGACGGGGACGCCGAGCAGGAGCGAGGCCACGGCCGCGTAGACGGTGACGCCCGCGCTCGGCCCGTCCTTGGGGATGCTGCCGGCGGGAACGTGGACGTGGAGGTCGATCGACTCGAGCCACTTGTCCGGGAGCATCAAGCGATCGGAGCGGCTGCGGACGAACGATACGGCGGTCGCCACCGACTCCTGCATCACGCTCTTCATGTTCCCGGTGAGCTGGATCTTCCCCTTCCCCGGCATCTTCGAGGCCTCGATGAAGAGGAGCTTTCCGCCGGCGGGCGTCCACGCGAGGCCGGTCGCGACGCCGGGCTCACCGACGCGCTCGGCCATCTCGGACTTGTACCGCGGCGGACCGAGGACCTTCTCGACGAGCTCGGGCGTCAGCGTCTCGCGCACGTCCTCGCCCTCCGCGAGTCGCACGGCGACGTAGCGGCACATCGCAGCGATCTCGCGCTCGAGCCCGCGCACGCCGGCCTCACGCGTGTAGCCTTCGATGATCGCCTCGATGCTCTCGTCGTTGAAGCTCAGCCTCTCCTCGGTGATGCCGTGCTGCGAGCGCTGCTTGGGCACGAGGAACTCGCGCGCGATGGCGAGCTTCTCGTTGCGCGTGTAGCCGGGGACCTCGATGACCTCCATGCGGTCGTAGAGGGCCTCGGGAATGGTGTCGGCCGAGTTGGCGGTGGCGAGGAAGACCACCTGCGAGAGGTCGAAGGGCGTGTCGAGGTAGTGGTCCTGGAAGGTGGTGTTCTGCTCGGGATCGAGGACCTCGAGCAGCGCCGCGGCGGGATCGCCACGCAGGTCCGCGCCCATCTTGTCGATCTCGTCGAGCACGAGGACGGGGTTCTTGGTGCCCACCTTCTTGAGGGCTTGGAGGATGCGGCCGGGCAAGGCGCCGACGTAGGTGCGGCGATGGCCGCGGATCTCGGCCTCGTCGCGGACGCCGCCGAGCGCGATGCGGCCGTAACGACGCCCCGTGGCGCGAGCGATCGAGCGACCGAGCGAGGTCTTGCCGACACCGGGCGGTCCGACGAAGCAGAGGATCGGACCTTTTTTGTCACGGCGCAGCTTGCGGACGGCGATGTACTCGACGATGCGCTTCTTCACGCGGTCGAGGCCGAAGTGGTCCTCGTCGAGGCAGCGACGGACCTCGGCGATGTCGAGGCGATCGGGCGTGGTCTTCGACCAGGGCAGGTCGGCGAGCCACTCGAGGTAGGTCTTCGTCAGGTTGAACTCGGCCGATTGCTGGTGCATCGAGCCGAGCCGCGAGAGCTGCTTGCGCGCGATCGCCGCGGCGTCGTCGGGGAGCTGGGCGCGGAAGAGGCGGTCGCGCAGCTCGTCGATCTCGTCGTCGTCACCGCCTTCGCCGAGCTCCTCTTTGATCGCCTTCATCTGCTGGCGGAGGATGTATTCGCGCTGGGAGCGCCCCATCTCCTCCTCGACCATCGACGAGATCTCGCGCTTGACCTTGAGCACCTCGAGCTGCCGCCCGACCATCGAGAGCACGAGGCGAACGCGCTCCTTGACGTCGATGGCCTCGAGGACCTGCTGCTTGTCGGCGACCGAGGCGTGCTCGGGCGGGAAGTTGGAGGCGATCAGGTCGGCCAAGGCGCCGGCTTCGCGCACGTTGTCGAGGATGCCGGCCGTCTCCTTCGGCAGGTTGGGCATGAGGCCCAGCACCTCGCGCGTGCTCTCGCGCAAGCTGGTCGCGAGCGCGTCGAGCTCGACGTCGCGCGCGAGCGGCTCGGCGATGCGCTCGATCTTGGCGCGGAGATAGGGCTCGGCCGCGACCTGCTCGATGCTGCGGAATCGACCGAGGCCGTTGAGCACGACGCTGTAGTTGCTCGGTCCGAGGCGGATCACTTTGACGACGCGAGCGAGCGTCCCGATTCGGAACAAGTCGTCGAAGCCGGGCTCGTCCAGCTCGGGATTGCGCTGGCTGACGATGCCGATGAGCGCGCGGTCACGGCCGAGGATGTCCTCGACGAGCCGAACGCTGCGAGCGCGCCCGACGTTGATCGGGACCACGGACATCGGAAAGAGCACGCTGTTTCGCAGCGGCAGGATGGGGATCGAATCCAACGCTGTCGGGGAAAGAGGGCGCGACCCGCTCGGCATGACGTACCTTCTTTCGGCGCCCTTGGGCCTGTGCTCGGCGCGCCGTTCGAGCAGTGTGCGGTGATGGCCTGGGGGTGTCTACTCGATTGAGGCCGAAGGCGCGCTCCACGATTGTGCTAAAGCCCGGCCCGGAGATTCGTCCAACGTGCGAGCTCGACTACGTCATTGGGGGCTCTTCGGCTTCCTCGGTCTGATGGGTTGTCAGGGCGCGGTGGCGATGCAGCAAGGGCCGAGCGATACGCTTCGGGCATATGCCCGCGCGCTCGAGGAGGGCCGCTCCGACGATGCCTACGCGCTGCTGTCGGACGAGGCCCGTCGGAACGTCTCGCGCGAGGCGTTCCGGCGCATGGTGCGAGAGAGCCCGAACGACGTGCAGGAGATCGCTCGAGCGCTCGCGCGCCCGTCGAGCGATCCGCAGATCACGGCGACGCTGGTCTCGCCGCAGGGCGACTCGCTCGTGCTCGTCTTCGAAGGTGGCGCCTGGAAGATCGATGCGTCGGCGCTCGACTTCTACGCGCAGACGACGCCGCGAAAGGCCATCGAATCGTTCGTGCGGGCGTACGAGCGGAAGCGATACGACGTCCTCCTCCGCTTCGTGCCCGAGGCCCATCGCGAGCACCTCGACGCCACCTCGCTCGAGCAAGCGTGGTCGACCAAGGAGCAGAGCGAGGAGATGGATCGGATCACGCTCGCCCTCCGTGCCGCGCTGCCGACGGCGACCATCGAGGAGCACGGCGATCGCGCGTCGATGGCGTACGGAACGGGTGGCCTCGTGCAGCTCGTGCGCGAGCACGGCGTGTGGAAAATCGAGGACTTCGACTGACCACCGGGCGCTTCGGTCTCAGGTCCGATACCGGCCCGAGATTAGGCGTGCTTGTTGGGGGGGCTCGAGGGGAGCAATCATCCGCGCCGGCCGACTGGCCGCTCCGAGCGGATGTGATAGTCGCCGGCCCGGTTCATGACGTCGCCCCCCACGCGGAAGCCGACACCCCAGGACGAGACAGGAGTGGATGACGCGCTCCGAGCCCGACGAGGCGAGCTGGCGGAAGCGCTCGGCCTGCCCTCCGCCGATGCGTTGCCCCTCGTCTCGCTCCCGGCCAATCGGACGCGCATTCGTCCCCTGCCCGAGCGCCGGCGGAAGCACTTTCTCGCGCATCTGAACCGCGTCGTCGACGAGGCGTTCGCGACCGTGCCCTCCCATCCGACCGAGCCCGCTCACGAGGAAGACGGGACCTCGCCCTGGCTCGGTGAGGCGTGCGGAACGTGCCGCGGCCGCTGCTGTCATGCGGGCGGCGACCACGCCTTCCTCGACGTCGTCACCATCCACGCCTATCGGCACGATCATCCCGAGGCGACGCGGGACGAGGTCGTGGACGCCTACGCCTCACGCCTCGGCGACGCGGCCTACGATCGCGGATGCGTGTACCAGGCGGACGGCGGCTGCCGCCTCCCGCGGACGATGCGGGCGCGCATCTGCAACACGTTCCTCTGCACGCCGCTCCACGAGCTTCGATCGCTCGAGACGACGCAGGCCGCCCACGTCCTCTTGGCGGCGCACCACGGCGACAAGCTCGTCCGTCTCACCCTCGTGGCGACGAGCGCACCGCCTCGCCACTTCGAGCTCGACGACGAATGAGAAGGCACGGCCACGGCACGTGACACGTTCACGTGCCAGTGTACGAGCCAGCACGATCGGACTCGATCGGCGGCGTCACGTGACCGTCACTGGTGCTGTCACATGAACGCCACCGACGGGCGACGGGTCTGCTCTTCACGCCGAGGGAGGCCCGCGCGTGGCGGCCTCACCCCGCGAGGAATCAGGACGTCACGCGCGTCTTCTGCTGAGCCTGCGACGCGGATGCGACCGGCGTCTTCCGCTGCTGCGTGGACTTCACGTAGGCCTGCAGGGCATCTCGCAGCGTCCGGAAGGTCACGATGCCACGGAGGTCCATGCCCATGTGGACGATGGTCTGCGCGATCGACGGGCTGATGCCGGTCAGGTAGCACTGCGCGCCGAGGAGGCGCACGGCACGTGCCATTCGCATGAAGTGATCCGCCGTGCCGGTGTCCATCACCTCGATGCCGGTGATGTCGATGATGGCGCAGCTCGCCTTCTTCTCGGCGACCGCACGGAGAAGCGCGTCGGTCATCTCGGCGCTTCGCGTCGTGTCCATGATGCCGACGACGGGCAAGCAGAGGACGCCGCTCCAGACCTCGATCACCGGCGTCGACAGCTCGCGGATGGCGATCTGCTGCCGCTCGATCGTCGCCAGCTTCTCCTCGAGCTCGCGCTGGTAGGCTTGCGCGCGCTTCTGCGCCTCGGCCAGCGAGGTCACCGTCTCGTTGATGCCGTTGTAGAGAGCACCGATCGGGTGCGTTTCCGGCAAGTCGATGACGAGCCGCTGCGTGAAGTCGCCGGACGTCACGCTCGACAATAGGAACAAGATGTCGGCTATCCGGCTGTAAACGTCCTCGCGAACCGGCTCCAGTTCGTGGATTCCGTCGATCGTCGCCTCGCCTGGTTTCACGGTCGGGCCTCCACGCTTTCCGGTTCTTCACCCCCTCCCAGCTCGTTCACCCTCTCCTCGTCGTCCTCGTGCCCCGTCCACGGCGAGGTGACGCCGTACTGCTCCAGGGCCTGCTCCAAGGACAACGTGGCATCGAAGCCGTCGAGCTCGAGCCCCATGGCTTGCAGCGTCATCGCCGTCTCGGCGGTCATGCCGCACAGGATCGTCTTCGTTCCCATGAGACCGGCGGCTTGGGCGAGACGCGTGAGCAGCGCACAGAGGTGGCTGTCCATGATCCACAGACCGGTCACGTCGAGGATGAGCCCCGAGATGTCCGTACCGTGGATGCGCTCCAGCACCTCGGAGCTCAGCGTCGCCGCCGTCTTGTCGTCAATCTCTCCCTGCAGAGGAACGAGCAGCAGACGCCACAGCTTGATGATGGGGATGCGGTTGTAATCAGTCATGTCGTCCATGGCCCATCAGAGCTGGAACTCGGCCTCGATGCGGGTGCCGTTCGGTCCAGTGTCGATTTCGAAACGATCAGCGAGCCGTCGTGTTCCTGCGATGCCGACGCCCAAGCCGGTCGTGCTCTTGTACTTGCCGGCCAGGATCTGATCGAGGTTGCGAATGCCGGTGCCCTGGTCGGTGGCACGCACGACGATGGCACGCTTCGGCGACTTCAGGGGGATGAGATCGATTTCACCGCCCGGCGTGTAGCTGACGATGTTGCGCGCGAGCTCGCTCACCGCGGTGGCCACGCGCTGCGCGATCAGCGGGCGCGCCCCCATGCGCTCGACCATCTCGCGAGCGGCGGTGCGAGCCATGCTGATGTCACGCTCGGTGCGCAGCCGTACGCGACGCTCCTCGAGCTCGACGACTTGCGCACCTTGGAGCGAGGCGAGATCGCGCCGCAGATTCGCGTGATGCGCGGGATCGACGAAGAGGCGCGCGCCGTCCTCGAGGAGCGGCACGATGCGGATGAGATCGGCGGTGGTCGCTCGCCCGCCCGAAACGCCGGCCTTGCTCATCGCCCGACCCAGCACGCTGCGCGCGAGGATCGGCGACATGTAGCGGGAGAGCACCTCCAGCAACATGCCATCGGCGGCCGGTGTCCGTCCTATCATCATCCGTGCGCTTCCTGTGCTCGATGCTTTGCGCAGCTCGTGGCGCCAATGTCGGTGAGCATATTCGCCCCAGTCGTCACCGCAGTCAACTTCACGACGCCGCTCGCTCGCCAACGTCGGCGATGAGAACGGAGGCATCGTCATGTGCCCGACCATAGGTCTCGAGCAGGTGCCTACATGCCTGTTCGGGGGACAGCGATGACAACTCCCGCGCAGAGAACTTGGGTGACACTCCGTCGGAATGGACGATGAGGCGGCTCCCCTCGTTCAGCTCGCCGCGGAAGACTCGGAAGCGAAGGACACGACCACCGAGGACACCAGGTGAAAGAACGACGGGCACCACGGAGCCATGCACCCGCAGCTCCACGTTCCCCACGCCGCAGCCTTCGAGCAGTCCACCCTGGAGCTTGCAGACCAAGGCGGCGGCACCACGCGTTCCCGTCAGCGCGGCGTGCATCTTCTCCAGGACCTGCTGGACGTCTTCCGTCGGCTCGGATTTCTGGATCACCTCGCTGGCGAGCTTCGCCACCGCCGCCGCGTGCCTTCCGTGTCCGAGCGCATCGATGACGCCGAAGATCACCGAGGCTCCCTCGCCTCGAACGACGATCGCATCCCCGTTCTCGATTTCACGCGGGCAGGGACGAGTCAGGTAGGCAATCTGATGCATGAGCCAAAAACGGGTAGCGCCAGCAAGGCGGGGCCGAGGGTCCCGCATGTATAGGCAGACGGCATGACAAGCGAGTGAAATGAACGCTCGCGATCGTGTCATGCCGCGCATGGGATAAGCTCGGCCTCGCCTATGGGCACTGGAAGCTCCCCGCCCGACACCATTCGTCTCGCCTCGTGGCCCGTCGTGCACCAGAGCGATCGTTTCTCCGCGGCATCGAAGGCCGTCGACTTGG
>Ga0182745_1004092_pt1 | contig 12252 bp, 9 predicted proteins | sample eDN3rd30CKraftBY_FD_128523 | JGI IMG/M metagenome (GOLD analysis project Ga0182745, IMG submission 128523) | Enriched backyard soil microbial communities from Emeryville, California, USA - eDNA 3rd pass 30_C Kraft BY (version 2) (version 2) | ecosystem: Environmental > Terrestrial > Soil >... | reverse complement strand
TTCTTGCCGTCAGCGGCCATGACTGGTCTCCTCGGCAAAATCACTTTCCTTGAATTCGTGTTCCTCGCTGCCCAGGTGCGTGCGGCTTTCCCATTCGATGCGCAGCAACAAGCCCACGCAAGCGCAGCAGATCACCAGCGAACTACCGCCGTAGCTAAGGAATGGCAAGGTCAGGCCCTTGGTCGGCAGCAGGCCGACGTTCACGCCGATGTTGATCAGGAACTGGCCGATCCACAGGAACGCCAGACCAAACGCCATGTAGGCGGCAAAGAACTGCTTGGCCTTCTCGGCCCACAAGCCGATATACAGGGCGCGCACGGTGACGAAGACGAACAGCCCGACGGTCACCAGCGAGCCAACCACGCCCAGCTCTTCGGCCAACACCGAGAACACGAAGTCGGTGTGCGCTTCAGGCAGGTAGAACTGCTTCTGTACGCTGTTGCCCAGGCCTACGCCCAGCCACTCGCCGCGACCGAAGGCGATCAGCGCCTGGGTCAACTGATAGCCGGAGCCGAACTGATCGGACCAGGGGTCGGTGAAGGTGATCAGGCGCGCCATTCGGTAGGGCTGCGCCTGGACCAGGACGAACACGGCGACCACCGCCAGCACCACCATCAGGCTGAAGCGGAACAACCCCACCCCGCCGAGGAACAGCATGGCCGCCGCAGCGCCCATCATGACTACGGTGGCACCAAAGTCGGGTTCCATCAGCAGCAGGCCCGCCATCGGCAGCAGCACGATGAACGGCTTGAAGAAGCCCATCCAGCTTTCGCGCACCTCGGTCTGCCGGCGAACCAGGTAGCCCGCCAGGTAGATGACCACGAAGACCTTGGCGATTTCCGAAGGCTGAACGTTGAAGAAACTGAAACCGATCCAGCGCATCGAGCCGTTCACTTCACGGCCGATGCCGGGTACCAGCACCAGCACCAGCAGGCCGAAGGCGCCGACCAGCATCATGAAGCCCATGCGCTGCCAGGTGGCGATCGGCACCAGCATGGTGGCGCCGCAGGCGACCAGCCCGATGAACACGTAAACCAGGTGGCGGAACATGTGGTACAGCGGGTTGCCGGACTGTACCGCGGCCACTTCCGAGGACGCCGAGGTAATCATCACCAGCCCCAGGCCGAGCAGTGCCAGGCAGCCAGCCAGGAAGGCGAAGTCGAGGTCGATGCCACGGCCGCTGATCAGCGGCGACGGGTAGGGCTTGAGGATGCCGAAGATCATGCCAGCCCTCCCGCCGCCTGGGCGAACAAGCGCCCACGCTCTTCGAAGTTCTTGAACATGTCGAGGCTGGCGCAGGCTGGCGACAGCAGCACGGCGTCGCCTGGCTGGGCCAGCTCGGCGCATTGCTGGACGGCCTCATCCAGGGTCTTGACGCGAACCTGCGGCACGCCATCGCCCAGCGCTTCGGCCAGGCGTTCGGCATCACGGCCAAGCAGTACCACGGCGCGGCAGAAGCGTGCCACCGGCTCGCGCAGGGCCGCGAAATCGGCGCCCTTGCCGTCGCCACCGGCGATCAGCACCAGCTTGCCTTCGATATCTGCGCCCAAGCCTTCGATGGCCGCCAGCGCGGCGCCCACATTGGTGGCCTTGGAATCGTCGTACCAGTTCACGCCGTTGCGCTCACGTACCCACTGGCAACGATGGGCCAGGCCAGCGAACTCGCGCAGGGCTTCGAGCATCGGCGCGAACGGCAGGCCGGCAGCATGGCCCAGGGCCAGGGCGGCCAGGGCGTTGCTCTGGTTGTGCGCGCCGCGGATCTTCAGCTCACGGGCCGGCATCAGGGTCTGGAACTCGAAAGCCAGGTGTTTCTCGCCATCGACTTCGCGCAGGCCAAAGGCCTTGAAGTCGGGTGCATTGAGACCGAAGGTCCAGCACGGGCGACCTTCAACTGGCAGCGGCCGGCTCAGCGCGTCCTGGCGGTTGACCACTACCTGACGCGCACCGCGGAAGATCCGGTGCTTGGCCAGGTGATAAGCGGGCAGGCCGCTGTAGCGGTCCATGTGGTCTTCGCTGATGTTCAGCACGGTGGCCACTTCAGCGTTGAGCTGATCGGTGGTTTCCAGCTGGAAGCTGGAAAGCTCCATGACATACAGCTCGACATCATCCGCGAGCAAGTCCAGGGCTGGCGTGCCCAGGTTGCCGCCGACGGCCACACGCTTGCCAGCCTTGGCTGCCATCTCGCCGACCAGGGTGGTCACCGTGCTCTTGGCGTTGGAGCCGCTGATGGCAATGATCGGGGCCTTGGCATGACGGGCAAACAGCTCGATGTCGCCGGAAAGCTTCACGCCGCGTGCCGCAGCCTGCTGCAGGGCCGGTGTGGCCAGGGCCAGGCCGGGACTCACGTACAGCTCGTTGGCGCGGCACAGGAAGTCCACGTCAAGTTCCCCACAACGCACTTCCACCTGCGGGTAATCACGGCGCAGGGTTTCCAGTTCCGGCGGTTGCTCGCGGGTGTCGGCGACCGCAAAGGCAATGCCCCGGTTCGCCAGGAAGCGAACCAGGGACATGCCGCTCTTGCCGAGGCCGACAACGATGCGGAATTGGTCGGAAGCGATCAGTGACACGCTCGTCTACCTCAGTTTCAGGGTTGCAAGGCCGATCAGCACCAGGATCACGGTGATGATCCAGAAACGGACGATCACGCGTGGCTCGGGCCAACCCTTGAGTTCAAAGTGGTGATGGATCGGCGCCATGCGGAACACGCGCTTGCCGGTCAACTTGAAGGAGGCGACCTGAATCACCACCGACAGGGTTTCCACAACGAAGATGCCGCCCATGATGAACAGGACGATTTCCTGACGCACGATCACTGCGATGGTGCCCAGCGCGGCGCCCAGCGCCAGCGCACCGACGTCGCCCATGAACACCTGGGCCGGATAAGTGTTGAACCACAGGAAGCCCAGGCCCGCGCCGATCAGCGCGCCACAGAACACGATCAGCTCGCCCGAACCCGGCACGTACGGAATCAGCAGGTATTCGGCGAATTTCACGTTGCCCGAGAGGTAGCAGAAGATGCCCAGGGCGCCGCCAACCATCACCGTCGGCATGATCGCCAGGCCATCGAGGCCATCGGTCAGGTTGACCGCGTTGCTCGAACCGACGATCACGAAATAGGTGAGAACGACGAAGCCGACACCCAGCGGGATGGTGACGTCCTTGAGGAACGGCACGATCAGGGTGGTCTCGACGCTGGTCGGCGCGGTCATGTAGAGAAACACGGCAGCGCCCAGGCCGAAGACCGACTGCCAGAAATACTTCCAGCGGCTGGGCAGGCCACGCGAGTTCTTTTCGATCACCTTGCGGTAGTCATCGACCCAGCCAATGGCACCGAACAACAGGGTGACGATCAGTACGACCCAGACGTAGCGGTTGGTCAGGTCGGCCCACAGCAGGGTACTGACACCGATGGCGGACAGGATCAAGGCACCGCCCATGGTGGGGGTGCCGGATTTGGACAGGTGCGATTGCGGGCCGTCATTACGGACGGCCTGACCGATCTGGCGGATCTGCAGGGTACGGATCATCCACGGGCCCAGCCACAGCGCCAGTGACAACGCGGTCAGTACACCGAGAATCCCGCGCAGGGACAGGTACTGGAAGACCGCGAAGCCTTTATGGAACTGTTGCAGATACTCAGCCAACAGCAGCAGCATTAATGTTTCTCCCCGCTGGCACCGCACAATGCCGCCACGACGTTTTCCATCGCAGCGCTGCGCGAGCCCTTGATCAAGATAGTGGTGTTGCTGGCAGTCTCGGCCTGAACGGCTTCGATCAACTCAGCTTGTGTCGCGAAATGGCGGCCATTGGTACCGAACGCTTTGACCGCGTGTGTCATGTTGCTGCCCACTGCGTACAGGGCGTCGACCTTGCCGCGTGCGTAATCACCCACCTGACGGTGGCCTTCTTCCGCCCACTGGCCCAGCTCGCCGATATCACCCAGCACCAGAACGGTGCGCCCGGAAAAGCCGGCGAGTATATCAATGGCCGCGCACATCGAGGTGGGATTTGCGTTGTAGCTGTCGTCGATTACTCGCACGCCATTGGCTGCAATCTGCGCCACGGTGCGGCCCTTGACCGGTTGCACGGCGTTCAGGCCGGCAGCTATGCCGCTCAGGCTCAGACCAACGGCATGGGCAGCGGCAGCGGCGGCCAATGCGTTGCTGACGTTGTGCTCACCCAGCACGTTGAGCTGGACATCCACCGACTCTCCGGCGCCATGCAGCGTGAACGACGGGCAACCCCGCGCATCGCGACCAATATGGGTGGCGTAGAAATCGGCGCGCACGTCATTGCGGGCGAAACTGCTGACCTTGTGCGTACCGGCACGGGCCTTCCAGATTGCAAAGGCCTTGTCGTCCAGATTGAGGATGGCCATGCCGCCCTCACCCAACCCTTCGAGGATTTCGCCCTTGGCCTCGACGATCTTCTCCGGGCCACCGAACTCGCCAACATGGGCGGTACCGGCGTTATTGATGATGACCACCTGCGGCTGGGTCAGGCCGACGGTGTAGCGAATCTCGCCGATGCGCGAAGCGCCCAGCTCGATCACCGCGGCGCTGTGCTCCGGGGCGATTTCCAGGAGAGTCAGTGGCGCACCAAGGTCGTTGTTCAAGTTGCCACGGGTGGCATGCACCAGACCGCGGGTACGCAGGATGCTGGCGAGCATTTCCTTGACCGTGGTCTTGCCGCTGGAGCCGGTGATGGCGACGACGGGCTTGTCGAAGGCGGCGCGGTTCAAGGCACCGAGCTGGCCGAGGGCCAGGCGGCAATCGGCAACCACCAGTTGCGGCAGATCGACGTCGGCAACTTCGCGCTCGACCAGCGCGGCTACGGCGCCTTTGTCTTTTACATCGGCCAGGTAGTCGTGGCCATCGAACCGTGGGCCAGCCAGGGCAACGAACAGCTGCCCGGCGGCAACACTGCGGCTGTCGATACTGACGCCGGTGAAGCTGACGTCGGCGCCGACCTGACGAGCACTCAGTGCCGTTGTCAGCTGGCTGAGTGTCATGGGTTTAAGCATGTGGAGCCTCCCAGGCTGCAAGTGCCTTCTCGGCTTCGACCAGATCGGAGAAATCATGGCGTTCGCCATTGATCTCCTGGTAATCCTCGTGCCCCTTGCCGGCCAGGACGATCACATCGTCGGCCGCGGCAGAAGCGATAAGGTGTGCAATGGCCTGGCCGCGGCCGGCGACGAAATCGACGTCGTCAGGCTTGGCGAAACCAGGGCGGATATCAGCGAAGATGCCTTGGGGGTCTTCGGTACGCGGGTTGTCGTCGGTGACCAGCACGCGATCAGCCAGACGCTCGGCCACCTGGGCCATCAGCGGACGCTTGCCGCGATCGCGGTCGCCGCCGCAACCGAACAGGCACAGCAACTGGCCATGAGCGTGCGGGCGCAGGGCTTCGAGGACCTTTTCCAGCGCGTCGGGAGTGTGGGCGTAATCGACCACCACGAGCGGTTTTTTACCGCCGCCCAGGCGCTGCATGCGGCCTATCGGCCCCTGAAGCTGCGGCGTGACCTTGAGGATCTCATCCAGCGAATAATCCAGGGCCAGCAGCGTTGCCACGGCTGCGAGCATGTTGCTCAGGTTGAAGCGGCCTAGCAGCTGGCTGCGCAAGGTGCGCTCACCCTGGGCGGTAACGAGGACGGCGCGCACGCCATCGTCATCGAAGCTGGCTTCACGGCAATACAAGGAAGCGTCCGGGTTTTCCAGGCTGTAGCTGAGCAGCCGGGTCTCGACATGATCGGCACTTGGACGACGAGCAAAGTCTTCGGCCAGGCGGCGACCGAATTCGTCATCAAGATTGACCACCTGGCAGCGCAGGCTCGGCCAGGCAAACAGCTTCGCCTTGGCGGCCGCATAGGCCTCCATGCTGCCGTGGTAGTCGAGGTGGTCGCGGGACAGGTTGGTCATCACCGCGATATCGAATTCCAGCGCGGCGACGCGCCCTTGCTCCAGGGCATGGGACGAAACCTCCATGGCCACGGCCTTGGCGCCACCCTTTTTCAGGTCGTACAGGGTCGACTGCACCGCAATGGGGTCAGGCGTGGTCAAGCGGCCGCTCTGCAGCTCGCCATAGAAGCCCGTTCCCAGGGTGCCGATCAGGCCGCAACGCTGGCCAAGCGCGTCGAGCGCCTGAGCCACCAGCTGGGTGACGCTGGTCTTGCCGTTGGTGCCGGTCACGCCGACCAGGTTCAGCTGGCGGCTCGGCTCACCATAAAAACTGCCGGCAATTCTGGAAAGTTGCGAGATCAGCCCCTTGACCGGAATCAGCGGCGCATCCGTGATGGGCAGCACGCTGGCGCCCTGCTCTTCGTAGGCAACGGCTGCTGCACCACGGGCCAGGGCGTCAACGATATGGTCACGGCCATCGACCTTGGCCCCCGGCACGGCCAGGAACAGGTCACCCGGCCGCACGGCGCGGCTATCCAGAGTCAGTTCGCGGATCAAGGGATCGCGGCTGGCGTGGGCGAAAAGCTTGCTCAATGGCATTGTCATCATCCACGCCCTCCCTTGGCGGGTACTGCATTCACTTGTTGCTGCCCGGTTGCCGGCGGCAGGTTGTCTGGCGGCACGTTCATCAGGCGCAGGGTGCCCGACATGACCTTGCTGAACACCGGCGCCGAGACCAGGCCACCGAAGTAACCGCCCTTGCTCGGCTCGTCGATGACCACGACGATGGCGTAGCGCGGGTCGCTCATCGGACCGAAGCCGGCGAACAGCGAGCGGTAGGCGTTTTCGGTGTAGCCCTTGGATCCGACGGTGGCTTTACGCGCGGTACCGGACTTGCCAGCCACGTGATAGAACGGCACCTGGGCGCGGAACACACCGCGCGGCGCTTCGATCACCTGCTGCAGCATGCTCTGCACGGTTTCGGCAGTTTCCTTGGGGATCGCCTGCACAGCCTCTGGCGCTTTGTCGACCTTGAGGATCGACAGCGGCACCATCTTGCCGTCATTGGCCAGCGCCGCGTAGGCGTGCACCAGCTGCAGGGCGGTAACCGATACACCGTAGCCGTAGGACAGGGTCGCGGTTTCAGCCTTGCGCCATTCCCGGTGGTTGGGCAGATTACCAACGCGCTCGCCCGGGAAGCCCAGACCTGTGTATTGACCCAGACCGACCTGGGACATGACCCGGTAGATAGCCTCGCCACCGATATCGAAGGCGATCTTGCTCATGCCTACGTTACTGGAGTTGATCAGAATGCCGGTCAGATCGAGGATCGGGCCTTCGCTCCTGGACACGTCCCTGATGGTGTAGCGGCCGATCTGCAGGGTGCCGGGGTACACCTCGACCTTGTCGGTGGGTTTCCAGCGCCCGCTCTGCAGGGCGGCACTCATGGTGATCGGCTTGACCGTGGAGCCCGGCTCGAACACGTCGATGATGGCCCGGTTGCGCATGGCCGCCGGGAACATGCTGCGACGGTTGTTCGGGTTGTAGGTCGGCTGGTTGACCATGGCCAGCACTTCACCGGTCTTGACGTCCATGATCACCAGGCTGCCGGCTTTGGCATCCTGTTCGGCGATGGCGTTGCGCAGCTCGCGGGTGGCCAGGTATTGCAGGCGCAGGTCGATGGACAACGCCAAGGTCTTACCGGCCTTGGCGTTCTTGGTAACCTGGATGTCCTTGATCAGCCGGCCACGCCGGTCCTTGATCACTTGCCGCTTGCCGGGCACCCCGGCCAGCCATTCGTCGTAGGCGAGCTCCACCCCTTCACGACCGTGGTCGTCGAGGTCGGTGAACCCGACCATGTGCGCGGTGACATCACCGGCCGGGTAGAAGCGGCGGAATTCTTCCAGGCCGTATACACCAGGCACTTTCAGGTCGAGCACATGCTGGCCCTGCTCCGGGGTCAGGCCGCGGACCAGGTAGATGAACTCCTTGCTGGCCTGCTGCGTCAGGCGCTCGGTCAGTTGCTGGGCGTTCTGCCCGAGGGCGGCGGCCAGCTGCGGCCAGCGCTCTTTGGACGCCTGCATTTCCTTGGGGTTGGCCCACAGGGTAGTGACCGGGGTACTGACGGCCAGGGGCTCACCGTTGCGATCGGTGACCAGGCCACGGTGCGCCGGTATCGGAATGTGGCGCAGGCTGCGAGCATCACCCTGACCCTTGAGGAAATCGCGGTCGACCACCTGCAAGTCGATGATGCGCCAGGCGATGGCACCGACCATCAGGGCCAGCAAGCCGATCACGACACGGAAGCGCCACGGGTAGAGTGCGCCTTCGAGCTTCATCATGGCGCCACCATCCGCACTTCGTCCGCTGCCGGCACGCGCATCTGCAGCTGCTCGGAGGCCAGGCTCTCGATACGGCTGGCGGCGGTCCAGGTGCTTTGTTCGAGAATCAGGCGACCCCACTCGGCCTGGGCCTTGTCACGCTCGCTCAACTCACCGTAAAGGGTATTGAGCAGCTGGCGATTCCAATGCGCGCTGTAGGACACAGCAATGGCCGAAACGAGCACAGCGACAAACAGCAGAAGCATCAGGAAGCTTCCGCCTGGCAAAGGTTTGGCAAATAGCCGGCTCACCGAAGCTTCTCCGCCACCCGCATGACGGCGCTGCGCGACCGCGGGTTGGCTTTGAGCTCTGCCTCGGAGGCGAACTGCGCCTTGCCGATCAGACGAATCTTCGGCTCGAAGACCTTGTGCTGCACGGGCAGGTTGCGCGGCAGGTTATCGGCCTCGCCCTTGACCAGCTTGCGCATGAACAGCTTGACGATGCGGTCTTCGAGCGAGTGGAAGCTGATGACCGCGAGGCGGCCGCCGACTTCCAGGGCATCGAGCGCCGCCTCAAGGCCGGTTTCGAGGTCACCCAGTTCGTTGTTGACGTGGATGCGCAGGCCCTGGAAGGCGCGGGTAGCGGGGTTCTTGCCCTTTTCCCAGGCCGGGTTGGCAACCTTGAGCACTTCGGCCAGGTCGGCGGTACGGGTGAACGGCTGCTTTTCGCGACGCTCGACCACGGCACGCGCCATGCGCCCGGCAAAACGCTCTTCACCGTATTCCTTGAATACGCGGGCGATTTCTTCCACAGGCGCGGTGGCAATGAATTCGGCGGCGCTGATGCCCTGATCAGGGTTCATGCGCATGTCCAGCGGACCGTCATTGAGGAAGCTGAAACCGCGCTCGGGGTCGTCCAGCTGTGGCGAGGAAACCCCCAGGTCGAGCAGGATACCGCTGACCTTGCCAGCCAGGCCGCGCTCGGCCACTTCGGCGCCCAGCTCGGCAAAGCTGCGCTGCACAATGACAAAGCGGCCGTCTTCGGCCGCCAGCGCTTGCCCGGTGGCAATCGCTTGAGGATCTTTGTCGAAGCCCAGCAGCCGGCCTTGCGGCCCGAGCTTGCTGAGGATCAGGCGGCTATGTCCGCCACGCCCGAAGGTGCCGTCCAGATAGCAACCGTCGGCGCGCAGGGCCAATGCCTCGACAGCTTCGTCGAGCAGGACGGTAATGTGGTTGAAGCCGCTATCTATAGTCACAGGATCAGGTCACGCAAATCGTCGGGCACGGCGCCCGGTTGTTGGATAGCTGCAAGGTCGGCTGCCGAAACCAGGTTCCAGGCATCCTCATCCCACAGCTGGAATTTGTTCAGCTGCCCCACCAGCATCGCCTTCTTGTCCAGCTTGGCGTGCTCACGTAGACGGGGCGGTACCAGGAAACGACCACTGCCATCGAGCTCCAGGTCAACCGCATTACCGATCAGCAAACGCTGCAGGCGGCGGTTTTCCTCACGCAACGACGGCAAGGCACGCAACTTGGCTTCAATCTGTTCCCACTCATCGAGGGGATAGACACACAAGCAGGGATCAACGGCGTCAATGGTCACGATCAGCTGACCATTGCAACGCGAATCGAGCTCGTCGCGGTACCGACTCGGCATTGCGAGACGGCCCTTTGCATCGAGGCTGACGGCGTTGGCTCCGCGGAACACGGCTGCGATTCCCCACAATGTTAGCTTTTTTGTGCCAGAAAACCCACTTCATCCCACTTTCTGCCACTTGCGCACACTATAGGAATCCGCCCGCGGCACCGTCAAGGCACGTTCATAAGGAAAACCCTTACAGGACCGAGATTTAGCGCAATTGAGCAAGAGGGAAGGAGTATCAGGGGAAGAAAAAAACGTGAAAAATCAAACCCACTCAAACGAATACCGTTCGAAGTTAAAGTGATTTATCAAGAGTAAGATTTTTTTGGTCTTACCAAGAGAGATCTGCTACCGATTGAGCAGGAGGGAAAGGTGGAGAGTCGATCTGTAAGCCGGGTTTTGTCGAGGACAGTCATTCCTCTACGACGGCCATCACTGGACGCCTCTAGCAACCTACCCGGTTCCGACGCGGGCCACGCCTAATGGAACCCTATTTGGTCTTGCTCCGAGTGGGGTTTACCTAGCCACGAACTGTTGCCAGTCGTGCGGTGCGCTCTTACCGCACCTTTTCACCCTTACCGGCACCGAAGTGCTTAGGCGGTTATTTTCTGTGGCACTTTCCGTAGGCTCGCGCCTCCCAGGCGTTACCTGGCACTCTGCCCTATGGAGCCCGGACTTTCCTCCCCCTTCCTTTGCGGAACAAAAGAAGGCAGCGACTGTCCGATCGACTCTCCGCCGCCAAGATTAACGGCAGGCGCGCACAAGAACAAGCTATAGCGTAAATTATATCAAATAGCCACTACTGAGCTTTCTGCTTTTCCAAGGCCAATTGATACAACAGGTTCTTGCGCACCCCGGTAATTTCAGCTGCCAGCGCAGCCGCGCGCTTGAGCGGCAACTCCGCCAGCAGCAAGTCCAGCACACGTTGCGCTTCGGTGCTGATCCCCTCTTCGCCCTCCGGCGCACTCCAGCCACCGACCAGTACCACGCACTCACCACGCTGCTGGTTGCTGTCGCCTGCGACGAATGCACGCAGCTCACCCAGCGGCAGCCCCTTGAGGGTCTCGAAGGTCTTGGTCAGTTCACGGGCAAGCAGTGCCGGACGCTCAGCACCGAACACCAGCTCCATGTCTTCGAGGCACTCGAGGATACGGTGAGGCGCCTCGTAGAAGATCAACGTGCGCGGCTCCTCCTTTACCTGCTCCAGGCGCGCACGACGGCCGGCGGCCTTGGCCGGCAGGAAGCCCTCGAAGATGAAGCGGTCCGAAGGCATGCCCGCAGCGGACAGCGCGGCGATCAGCGCGCAGGCACCTGGCACCGGCACCACCTTGACGCCGGCTGCACGGGCCTGGCGCACCAGGTGATAGCCTGGGTCGGAGATCAGCGGCGTGCCGGCGTCGGAGACCAGCGCCACATCTTCACCCGCAAGCAACTTGCCGATGAAGCGCCCGCCCTCGTCGCGCTCGTTATGCTCGTGGCAGGCCGCCAAGGGCGTCTCGATACCGAAATGCTGCAGCAGGCGGATCGAGTGCCGGGTGTCCTCGGCGGCGATCAAGGCGACATCGGCCAGCACTTTCAATGCCCTGGCGCTCATGTCGTCAAGGTTGCCGATGGGGGTAGCGACCACATACAGCGTCCCCACGGTGGATTTCGAAGCCCCTGCCACATCAGTCACTGCGCACACCTGCCTTTCGGATCAAAGGCGCCATTGTAGCCCGAGCGCCGGCAACAGGGCGCAAAGAACTTCGCCGACGACCTGCGCCGAGGCACCTATAGTGAAGGTTCGGCATACAGCAACATCGCGCCCGGGCCAGCGCTTGGGTACAATTGCCGGCCAACTTGATCGAGTAACAGGACCTTTACATGATCGCTTGCCTGCGGCTGTTCACAGCCCTCTGCCTCGCCGCCCTGCTGGCAGCCTGCGCCAGCTCGCCCTCATCCAGCCTGGGCGAACTGCCACGCACGCCGGATGCCAGCATCGAGCAACTGCTCGAAAAAGCGGCCACCAGCAAGTCTGCGGAAGACGCCGCCCTGCTGCGCCTGAGCGCTGCCGACCTGGCCTACAAGCAGAAGGACTACCCACGCGCCGCACGCATTCTCGAGCAAGTGCCGATGGACACGCTCAAGCCCGCCCAGCAAATCTTCGCCGCCACCCTCGGCGCCGAGCTGGCGATGAGCCGCAACCAGCCCAAAGCGGCCCTGACTGCACTGTCGCACCCTAGCCTGCAACACATCGCCGAACTGCCGGAAGCACAGCAAGTGCGCACCTACAGCGTGCAAGCCGCTGCACTGGAAGCCGATGGCCAGACGCTGGCCGCCGCCCAGCAGCGCGTGCTGCTGACCCCGCTGCTCAGCGGCCAGGCCGCCAGCGCCAACAATGATGCGATCTGGGC
>Ga0182745_1004090_pt1 | contig 12256 bp, 13 predicted proteins | sample eDN3rd30CKraftBY_FD_128523 | JGI IMG/M metagenome (GOLD analysis project Ga0182745, IMG submission 128523) | Enriched backyard soil microbial communities from Emeryville, California, USA - eDNA 3rd pass 30_C Kraft BY (version 2) (version 2) | ecosystem: Environmental > Terrestrial > Soil >... | reverse complement strand
CATCAGGAAGCCGACCGTGTCCATGCCCAGCTTGCGCGCCACTTCGATGTGCTGCCTGCTGACGTCGGCTTCGGTGCAGTGGGTGGCCACGCGCACGATGCGCGCCCCCGCCGCATAGGCTTCCTTCAGGTCGTGCACGGTGCCGATCCCCGGCAACAGCAGGGTCGCGACCTTGGCATGCTTGACGGTTTCGGCGACCGCTGCGATCCATTCCAGATCGGTATGCGCGCCAAAGCCGTAGTTGAAGCTCGAACCCGCGAGGCCGTCGCCGTGGGCGACCTCGATCGAATCCACGCGCGCCTCATCCAGCGCCTGTGCGATCTGGCGTACCGAGGCGACGCTGTACTGATGGCGGATCGCATGGCTGCCGTCGCGCAGCGTGACGTCCGAGATATAAAGTTTTTTTCCGTTCATGTGGCTCACTCCTTCATGCGTTGGCGCGCGCGGACAGGGTCTTTTCCGCGACCCGCTCGGCGCTGGCCAGCGCGGCGCTGGTCATGATGTCCAGGTTGCCGGCGTAGGCGGGCAAATAGTGGGCCGCGCCTTCCACTTCCAGGAATACGCTGACCTTCAAGCCGCTCATCAAGCCCACGCCGGGGATGTTCTGCGGCTGTTCCGGGGCGATCAGGTCGAATTGCACTTCCTGTTTCAGGCGATAGCCCGGCACATAGGCTTGCACCGACTGGGCCATCTCGGCCACCGATTTGCGGATGCGCTGCATGCAGGCTTCGGGATCGCTGCCGGGGTCGGCCAGGCAGAACACGGTATCGCGCATGATCAGCGGCGGCTCGGCCGGATTCAATACGATGATGGCCTTGCCGCGCTTGGCGCCGCCCACGGTTTCGATCGCGCGCGAAGTGGTTTCGGTGAACTCGTCGATGTTGGCGCGGGTGCCCGGGCCGGCGGATTTACTGGCGATCGAGGCCACGATCTCACCGTAATGCACCGGCGCGACCTGGGAAATCGCCGCCACCATGGGAATGGTGGCCTGGCCGCCGCAGGTGACCATGTTGATGTTGGGCGCGTCCAGGTGCTGCTCGATGTTGACCACCGGCACGCAATACGGACCGATTGCCGCCGGGGTCAGGTCGATCACGCGGATGCCCGGCTTGTGCTTGCGCAACAGCGCATCGTTCTCGATGTGCGCGCCTGCGCTGGTGGCGTCGAAGACGATATCGATGTCGGCGAATTCCGGCATCGCGACCAGTCCGGCGGCGCCTTCATGCGTGGTCGCCACGCCCATGCGCCGGGCGCGCGCCAGGCCGTCCGAACTCGGGTCGATCCCGACCATGACGGATATCCCGACGCGCTTGCCATTGCGCAGTATCTTGATCATCAGGTCGGTGCCAATGTTGCCCGAACCGATGATCGCTGCTTGCAGTTTTTTTGACATGTTGATTCCTTTCGATCGCAGGCCTTAGCGTCCGAGCTTTTCCGCGGTCTTGCCCGCTATGCCCCAATGGGTCTTGGGCAGTTCGTCGACCAGCACCCGCACCGACTCGCGCGGCGCATCCAGGGTGTGGTGCACGGCCTCGGTGACCGCTTCGATCATCGCTTCGACTTGCTGCTCGGTACGGCCTTCCATCATGGTGACGCGAATGATTGGCATGTTGGTTCCTAAATGAATGTCATGGAGACTTGCCCCAGGTCCTGGTAACGCGCGACGATGTGGTCGCCCGCCTCGACCGAGATCGCCTCGGTCATGCCGCCCGTCATGATGAAAGTGCCGGCCGGTATGTGCTCGCCGCGCTCGGCCAGCATGTTGGCCAGCATCGCCACGCTGGCCGCCGGATGGCCGAGCACCGCCGAACCGGCGGCGGTGGCCACGATCCGGCCATTTTTTTCGATCACCACGCCCAGGTTCTTCAAGTCGAGCTCTTCCACCTGGCGGCTGCGGCCGCCGCTGACATAGCGCGCCGAGGATGCGTTGTCGGCCACCACGCTTTTCAGGTCGAACTTGAAATCGCGGTAGCGCGAGTCCAGGATCTCCACCGTCGGCAGAACGAAGTCGGTGGCGGCCAGCACCGCGCCGATATGACAGCCGGGGCCATGCAATGGCGCCTTGGTGACGAAGCCGATCTCGGCCTCGATCTTGGGATGGATCAGTTCGGAAGTCTTCACGCGCGCGCCGTCCGGCAGCGAGAAATAGTCCATCAGGAAGCCGTAGATCGGATCCTCGACGTTCATCTGCTTCATCTTGGCGTGCGACGTCAGGCCCATCTTCAACCCTGACAGGCGGTTGCCGCGCGCCAGCTTGCGGCGCCGGATTTCGTACTGGATGTCGTAGGCATCCTTCCAGTCCATGTCCGGATGATCGTCGGTGATCTTGGTGACGTCGTGGATTTCCAGCTCGGCGTTTTCCAGGTGCTGCGCCAGCTTTGCGATGATGTCTTGGGTAAGTGCCATGGGAATCTCTTTCTCTGAATCAGTCGAAGCGGGCCGAGCACGCGCCGATTCCGCCCAGGCTCATGCGAATGGCGTCGCCGGGCGCGACCGGGAACATGATGGAGAGCGATCCCGACAGGATGACTTCGCCCGCCTTGAGCGTGATGCCGTACTGGCCCAGGGTATTGGCCAGCCAGGTGACGGCGTTGACCGGATTGCCCAGGCTGGCGGCGCCGGCGCCGGTACCGATGATCTCGCCGTTTTTCTCCAGGGTCATGCCGACCGTGGTCAGGTCGATGCGGCGCGGGTCGATGGCGCAGTCGCCCAGCACGAAGGCGAATGAGGAACCGTTGTCGGCCACCGTGTCCTGGATCTTGATCTTCCAGTCCTGGATGCGCGAATCGACCAGTTCGAAACAGGGCATGACGCAATCGGTGGCGCGCAGCACGTCGGCGTTGGTCAGGCCGGGACCGGTCAGGTCGTGCTTCATGACGAAGGCGATCTCGCCCTCGCCCTTGGGTTGCAAGGCCTTGGCCAGCGATACGGTCTGGCCGTCGTTGTAGACCATGCCCGACAGCAGATGGCCAAAGTCCGGCTGATCGACCTTCAGCATGTCCATCACCGCCTGGCTGGTGACGCCGACTTTCTTGCCGACCACGCGCTCGCCCGCCGCCACGCGGCGCGCGATGGTTTGCAACTGAATATGGTAGGCATCCTCGATACTGACGTCGCTTTCGCGCTCAGTGATCGGCGTCACTGCCTGGGCGTTTTTCCACGCCTCGTACAGTTCGTCGCCCAGGATGCGGATTTTTTCCTTGGAAAGTGCCACGGATATTTCCTCTCGCAGAATGATTAATCGTGCAGCTTGACGCAGACATTGCGCAGCTCAGTGTAGAACTCCAGCGAGTGCACGCCGCCTTCGCGTCCGATGCCCGACATCTTGGAGCCGCCAAACGGCGTGCGCAGATCGCGCAGGAACCAGCTGTTGACCCAGCACAGGCCGACTTCCAGTTGCGCCGCGACCCGATGCGCGCGGTCCAGGTTGGAGGAGTACACAGACGCCGCCAGGCCATACGGCGTGGCATTGGCCATCCGCACCACTTCCTGTTCGTTGTCGAAAGGCGTGACATGGCAGCAGGGGCCGAAAATCTCCTGCTGGATCACGTCCGAGCTTTCCGGCAGGCCGGTCCAGACGGTCGGCTCGACCCAGGCGCCTTCGCTCAAGTCGGCGGCCAGTTGCGGCACGCCGCCGCCGGTCACCACGGTGGCGCCTTCCTGTTCGGCCTTGCGGTAGTAGGACAGCACTTTCTCGCGATGCTCGAGCGAAATCAGCGGGCCGAAGTTGGCGTCATGATCGTGCGGACGTCCCGGCTTCAGGCTGGCCGCGGCATCCTTCAGCAATTGCAGCACTTGCTCGTACACCGGCCGTTCCACATACACGCGCTCGGTGCCAAGGCACACCTGGCCGGTGTTCTCGAATACGGAACGCTTCAATCCCGCCAGCACGGCGTCCATGTTGGCGTCCGCGAACACGATGGCGGGATTCTTGCCGCCCAATTCCATCGAGGTCGCCTTGATGCCGTCGGCGGCGGCTTTCAGGATCGCGGCGCCGGTACGGGTTTCGCCGGTGAAGGTGATCGCATCCACACCCGCATGGGTGGTCAGGAATTCCCCCGCCGAGTTCGGGCCAAAGCCATGCACTACGTTGTAGACGCCCTTGGGAATACCGACTTCGTTCATCACCTCGCCCAGCAGCGTTGCCGTCGAAGGGGTTTCCTCGGAAGGCTTGACCACCACGACGTTGCCGCAGGCCAGGGCCGGCCCCACCTTCCAGGTCATCAGCAGCAGCGGCAGGTTCCACGGACACACCACCGCGACCACGCCCTTGGGACGGCGCAGCGCATAGTTGAGCGCGACCTTGTTGTCCGGGGTGGTCATTTCGAAGAACTCGTTGGGAACGTTCTTGACCACGTCGGCGAAGATCTTGAAGTTGGCCGCGCCACGCGGGATATCCAGGTGCGAAGCCAGGTGCAGCGGCTTGCCGGTATCGGCGATCTCGGCTTCCAGGAACTGGTCGAAACGCTTGTTGATGCCATCGGCCACGCCGTACAGCAAATCAACCCGCTGGGCCACGCTCATGCTGCCCCACGGACCCTGCATGGCCGCGCGGGCCGCCGCCACGGCGGCATCGACCTCGGGCCTGCCGGCTTCGGACACCAGGCCCACCAGGGAACCGTCGACCGGATTGATGTTGCGGAAGGTCTTGCCCGATTGCGCCGCCACATAGGCGCCATCGATGAAGTTCAATATTTGCTTGGTGCTCATTTACCCCCCTGGGTCGTACTGTTCTGCTCGCGTTCGGCGATATTGGCCAGGATTTCCGCGCCGCGATTGGCCGCGGACAGGCCCCGGAACAGGAAGCAGAGGTTGATCACATCCTGCATTTCGCCCCAGCTGGCGCCGGCGCGGCGCGCGGCCAGGCCATGCAGGATCGCGGCGTCGCTGGCATCCATCAACAGCATCCCGAACAGCATCAACTGCGCGGTCTTGACATCGAAGTTCTTGGGATACATGCCGTGGCTGCGGATTTGTTCCTGCAAATCCACCATGACCGGATCCAGCGCCCCGGTCACGGACAGGCGCGCTTCGATGCGCGGCGGCACGAAGCCGATCAGCTCTTCATAGATACGGCCGCGCTCGGCCTGGCTCACCTTGTCGTCGGCATACGCGCCGATCGATTTCTTCACGACTTCGGCATTGATTCTTTTTGGCAGCATGATGCTTACCTCCTTGGGCTTGGATTACTCGATGGCGATCTTGGCGTCGCGGATCACCTGACCCCAGTGCTTGATCTCGCTGTTCACATAGGCGCGGAATTTCTCCCCTTGCCAGGACATGATCTGCACGCCGTTGGCGCGCATCGATTCGATCACCGCCGGATCCTGCAGCACGCGCGCAAACACCTGATTCAGCTCGGCCAGTATCGGAGCCGGCGTGCCGCGCGGCGCGAACACTCCGGCCCAGGTGCCGGCTTCGACACCCTTGTAACCCAGCTCGGCAAAGGTCGGCACGTCCGGCAAGGCGAAATGGCGCTCGGGAGCGGCGACCGCGAAGGCGCGCAGCTTGCCCGCCTTCAGGTTGGGCAGGGACACGGTGATGGTGTCGAACATCATGGGGATGTTGCCGCCCAGCAGATCCAGCGATGCCGGCGCGCCGCCCTTGTAAGGCACGTGCATCAGCTTGACGTCGGCGGCCTTTTCAAACAGGATCCCGGCCAGGTGCAGGGAAGTGCCGGTGCCGGCCGAACCATAGCCCAGACCACCCGGGTTGGCCTTGGCCGCTGCCACCAGCTCGTTCAGATTCTTGTGGCCTTTCTCGGCATTCACCACCAGCACGTTCGGCACGAAGCCCCACAGTGAAATCGGCTCGAAGTCGGCCACGGCATCGTATTGCATCTTGGCGAACAGGGCCGGATTGGCGCCGTGCGTGGCCGAGGTACCAACCAGCAGGGTGTAGCCGTCGGGAGCGGACTTGGCCACTTGCGCCGCGCCGATATTGCCGGCGGCGCCTGGCTTGTTTTCGACGATGACGGGTTGACCCAACTCGCGTCCCAGGGACTCGCCCACCTTGCGCGCCATCGAATCGATCGCCCCGCCGGCGGCGAATGGCACGATTAGGCGTACCGGACGCTGGGCATATGAGGCGCTTTGCGCCCATGCACCGCTGACCATCAGGCCAGCCAACAAACCCGCGCCAAGCTGCAGACAAGCACGCCGCGACATTTTTGCATTTCCCATGTTGCTCTCCATTCTGGTTGACCCAGTCGTTGTGATAGCCGTTGTGACCGTGTCGTGGGCACAGCGTCGTTGAATCTCGAACCGAGTGTAGGCAGCCTGCCCTATACTGTCCAATACCAAATAATTCAATCCTGATACCAACGAGGTATCGACATTTCAGGGGACACGCATGGAACTGCGACAGATGAAGTATTTCCTGGCTTTGGCCCAGGAATTGCACTTTGGCCGCGCAGCAGCCCGCCTGCACATGGCGCAGCCGCCGCTGACCCGGCAGATACGGGCGATCGAGGAAGCCCTGGGCACCGCCCTGTTCGTGCGCACGCCCAAGGGAGTGGACTTGACCGACGCCGGGCGCGCCTTGCTCGACGAAGTGCCGCATGTGCTCAACATGGCCGAGCGCGCCAGTGAGCGTGCGGTACTCGCGGGCAAGGGCTTGATCGGACAACTGGATGTGGCCATCTTCGGCTCGGCCATCCTCGACCTGATTCCGCGCATACTGGCGCAATTCCACCGCGAGCGGCCCGAAGTCAAGATCAGCCTGCACAACATGACCAAGGCCGAGCAAATCCTGGCCTTGCGCAAGCGCCGCCTGACCATAGGCTTCAACCGCCTGGTTCCCGAGGAAGCCGACCTGGCGGTGGAGATCGTGATGCGCGAACCGATGATGGTCGGCCTGCACGAATCCCACAGGCTGTGCGCCCTGAGCGAAATCACCCCGCATGACCTGGAAAACGAACCACTGATCGTCTATCCCAACCTCCCCATTCCCGGCCTGGCCCAGGAAGTGGCGAAGGCGTTCTGGAGCGAAGGCGTGCGCCTGAACGTGGCGCAGCAGGTGGAGGATGTCCTGACCTGCGTGGCGCTGGTGGCGGGCGGGCTGGGCAGCTGCGTGACCACGGCATCGGCGACCCGGCTGCGCATTCCCGGGATTACCTACCGCCCGTTCAAGTCGCAGGTCCTGCGCGACGTCGAACTGGCCTGCCTGTACCGGCGCGACGACAATTCCCCGATCCTGGCGGAGTTCCTGCACGTGGTGCGCGCCTTTTCGCAGGGGCAGCCCGTGCCCTTGCCGAGCGGGTAAGGCGGGCGGGTTTGAAACCCGCCCCTACGGACCCGTGCATAGGCCCTGGTTTTTCGTAGGGGCGGGTTTCTAACCCGCCCTGATGGTCATGCCCACGCACAGCATCATCCCAACAGCATCGTCATGTGCGCCGGAAACGCCTATGCAATCCGGCCCGGGAATTGATGCCGCCGTTCCATGTCAGGTGAATGACAGCCCTAAGCCCCCGCTTCCGGATCCCCATGGGTTAGATATTCCCACATGCGCTCGAACAGGCCGCCGGTGAATACGGCGCGCGCGCCGACCTCATCAGCGCTGTAGAGCGCGCCCTCCTGGCGCGGATCGGCGGCGCGCAGCGTGAGCTCGACCGTGGCCGCGTCTTCCAATAGCCAGGCCAGGCAGGCGGCTTGCTCGATGTCGGCGCCGACACAGACCGCGCCATTACCGCGCATGACGATGGCGCGCGCCTGCCCCAGCTTCTCGGCCAGGGCGCGCGCCCTGTCGTCGCTGCGGCACAGTGTCGGATCGTCCCACAGCGGCGGTTGCGGCGCGAAATACGTGCCGCTGCCATGACGCGCGCGCGGCGTTGCGCGCAGGGTCGACAAGGCCATCAACTGGGGCGGCTGCACGCGGCAGATGCCGCCGGCATCGGGACGCAGCTGATAAATCTGCTGATGCAGGCGCACCTCGCCCAGCACGCCGTCCGGCAGCGGCCCCGCCACCGGCACCAGGGTGCCGGCTTCACCCGCGCCTATGCATCTCATGGGGCGCGCGGCGCACACCAGGAACCAGTCCTGATCCAGCCTGGCGCTGGCATGGCCGTAAGCATGCGCCAGGCCATGCCGGCCCATGGCGCGCGCGGCCATCCTGACCCGCAGCTGCAAGCTCTCGGGGACCTCCGGGCGAGCACCGGGATCGTCATGCGTCGTCATTGCTTGCTCCTGTGATCACTTGAATTCCTTGATGTCGGGCTTGGAACCCCACATGCAGAACGACTTCGGTTCGAAGGGGAACTGGCGCGGCTGCACCTTGGGTTCTTCTTCCTCGGTAAACACCCTGACGCCGCTGGAGTATTCGTACACCATTCCGTCCGGCCCCTCGAAATACAGGAACATCGCGCCCGAGGTCGGATGCCGTCCGGGGCCGAACACCACCTTGACGCCCTGCTCCTGCAACATGTACCAGGCGCGCATGATGTCGTCGATGCTTTCGACCTGGTGGTTGATATGCTGCACGCCGGCGTAGGTCGAGGGAAACAGCGCGATCTTGTGGTGCACGCCGTCGATGCGCAGCAGCGGCGCCTTGCCGATGCGGTCGCTCACGCGCGCGCTCATGATCCCGGTCCAGAACGATTCGTCGCGCTCGGGATCGTTGGAGCGCAGGCCGACGTGGCTGAATCCGGTGATGCCGGCGTCGCGGCTGGGGAAATAGCGGCGGCCGCTGTGATCCGGGCGGTAGACCAGGTCGATGCTGTTGCCGCTGGGGTCGGTGAAGTTGACGAAGGAATGCACGTGGCGCTGCTCACAGGCCTGTTGCGAGCCCGACTCGACGCGGTAGCCGGCATTGTCCAGGGCCGTGGCCGCCGCTTCCAGCTCCTCGGCGCGCGCCAGTTCGAACCCGGTCACATGCTGGCTCGGATCGCCTTCGTGATACACCAGGGTATGGTCGCGATTGTCGCTGCGGAAGTAACGCGCGCCATCCTCGGTCCGGACCAGTTCCAGCCCCAGGATCTTTTGCGCGTAGCGGGTCGCTTCCTCGACATTCCTGGTCGCTAGTCTGACGTAGCGGATATCCAGTAGATCGATCATTTTTCCATTCCTCCAGTTTTCAACGATAGACTAAACGCCGGCGACGAAACGCTCGGCATGAATGCGTTCCTGCGGCACCTGCTGCTGGCGCAGCCAGCCGGCGGCGGCCTCGATCATGGGCGGCGGTCCGCACAGGTAGGCGTCGCAATCGCCGCCGTGCAGCAATTCGCTGCGCAGCAGGCTGGTGACATGGCCGCACGCTCCCTGCCCGCCTTCCGCTTCCAACGCGATACGCTCGACCGTCAAGGGCAGCGTTTGCGCCAGCCGCGCCAATTCCTCGGTGGCGAAAAATTCGCCGGCCTGGTTGGCGCCCAGCAGCAGATGCAGCGGCACATCCACCGTGCCGCTCTGCTCCAGGCTGCGCAGCATCGCCAGCATCGGCCCGAGTCCGGTCCCGCCGGCCACCATCAACACCGGCCGGCGCGGCGGCCGCAGGTAGAAATGTCCGGCCGGGCCCTTGACCCGGATGGCGGCGGCGGGGGCGCCGCCCTGGCCCACCCAGGCACGCAGGCAATCGCTCATCGCGCCTTGCGCGTAGACCTTCTGGAACAATTCGATCTCTTGGGTACCGGGCAGGTTGGCGAACGAGTATGAGCGCAAGGTCTGGGTGCCCGGAATTTCCAGGTTCAGGTATTGGCCCGGCTGAAACCGCAGGGCGTCGCCCTCCAGATGCAATACCGTGCGCGCGACCGAGGCCGACACCATCTCCACGCTGGCCAAGGTGGCGGCGCGCCACTGCGGCGCCTGGGCGCCGATGTGGCTGGAGGGGTAAGGCAGTTCGAGCACGCAAGGCGTGGAGGCGGTCATGCGGCACAGCAGGGTATAGCCTAGCGCGCGCTCGTCGTCCGACAGTGCTTCGTCGCTGTAGTCGTCGAGCGCGAACTCGCCCTGGGTGCATAGCGCCTTGCAGGTGCCGCAAGCGCCTTCCAGGCAATCGTGTTCCAGCAGCATGCCGGCACGGTAGGCGGCCTGATAAACGATTTCGTCGGGCCGGGCCGGAAAGCTGATCGACTCGGCGTCTTCAAATATGGCTGTAATCTGATGCATGCCTGGAGTTTTCCTTTGCGTTATCCAATGAGGCTGGATGAGGTTGGCAATGCGGCTGACTCAGGCCGGCACGATGATCGGCTTGAGCGCCTGCCCCTGCAGGATCAGGTCGAATCCCGAGGCGGCCTCGTGCAGCGGCAGCACATGGCTGACCAAGGGGCGCAAATCGACCTTGCGCTCATGGATCAGGGGCATGGCGCGTTCCCAGGTTTCCCAGATGCGGCGGCCGTGGATGTTGTGCATGGTCGGGCACTTGAGCAGCCAATGCGTGAAGTCGACCGGGATCGCCTGCGGCGGCGCGCCGACCAGACGGAAATCGCCGCCCTTGGCCAAGGCGTCGAAGACAGCGTTGAAGCCGCTCTCGGTACCGGAGAACTCGATCCCGACATCCACGCCCTTGCCGCCGGTCATGGCGCGCACGCCCTCGGCCAGCGATTCCTTGTCGACCTTCACCGCGCGGTCGGCGCCCATCTGCAGGGCGCTCGCCAGGCGCAGCTGGTTGACGTCGCCGGCGATGATCCGGCGCGCACCCAGGGCGCGCGCCGCAGCGATGCACATCAGTCCGATCGGTCCGCAACCGTTGACCAGCACGGTCTGGCCGCTGACGCCGCTGCCGGCCATGGCCGCATGCACGCCGATGCCGAAGGGTTCCAGCATGGCGGCGATTTCATGATCGAGCGGTTCGCTGATGCGCCAGGCGATCCTGGCCGGCACCACCACGTATTCGGCGAAGCCGCCATCGATGTCGATGCCGGGGTAGCGGGTGTGTTCGCACAAATGCTCGCGCCCTTTCAGGCAAGGCGTGCAATGGCCGCAGAAAATATGGCTTTCCAGCACCACGTGGTCGCCCGGCGCGACATGCGCCACCGCGCTGCCGGCCTGATCGACGATGCCGCTGACCTCATGTCCGAGGACGGTCGGCAGGCGCATGCGCCGGGCCATGCGCGGCGCCCATTTGTAGATCTGCATGTCGGTGCCGCAAATGCCCGCAGCGCGCACCCGGATGCGGATCTCATCCGGGCCGGGCTGCGGCCGCGCCACCTGGGTGACGGCGATGCCGCCAACGCCGGGTTCGACCTTGCTCAAGGCTTGCATGCGCGCGCCGTCAGATATGGTAGACATCGACCGTCCCTTCGAGTTTTTCATCGATGATGACCGTTACCTTCCTGGCGATGCGCAACTGCCCGCCCTCGCGCCGCAGCGTGTATTGGTAGCGCCCGCCGCGCGTGCTGTCGCCGCGCGCGCCGACGCTGTGCACCATCCAGGTCGCTTCCAATTGCACCGTGTCGCCCTCGGCCGCGGTGATCAGGATGTTGCTGGTCAGATGGGTGGTGCGGTCCAGCGGCAGCGAGGCGAACGAGTCGCGGCTCTCGATGCGGAAGATGCGCTCCTCCAGGCCGGCGCGCGCGCTGATATAGATCAGGCTCAACTGGGTCTTGGGATCGTCGGTCAGCTTGTCTTCCGACTGCCAGGCCGGCACGTAGTAGACGGCATCCTCGGTGTACAGTGCCAGCCACTCGCGCCAGCGCTGATTGTCCAGATGCAGGGCCTCGGCCGCCAACAGGCTGGTGACTTCGGCATGGAGATGGGGATCGATAATCATGTTCATGCCTTTCCGTTCATGGTTTTCAGCCAATGCCGGTAATACCCCTGGTAGAAGGTATCGTGGTCCCAGTTGCGCGACACCGCCACGGCGTGACAGCCGATCGCGGTCAGCTCTTCGCACTGGTCGCCCGGAATCGTTTCGGTGGCGCCGCGGCTGTAGTCGCTCCAGCGCGACAGCCGGCCATGGGCACCGATCGAGGTATCTTCCAGCGCCGCGATGTCGTCGGAGGTGGCCATGCCGGTGGGCAGGTAAAAATCGAGAAACTTGCGCAGGCGCGATTCGCGCGCCAGCGCGCTTTCGCCGCGCGGGGCGATGCACTGGATGCGCACTTCGGTGCGTTCCGCCGAAAGCGGGCGGAAGGTGCGGATCTGGGTCGACGGCTGATCCATCAACAGCATGTTGGGAAACAGATAGAGGTTGCGCCCGGTCCCGAGCATCCACTCCAGCTTGTGCGCGCCGAACTCCCGTTCCAGGCGCTCCCTGGCTTCGTACAGGGGCGCGGCTTCCAGGTTGGAACGCTTGGCCCAGATGGCGATGTGCCCCTGCCCCAGGT
>Ga0182745_1004089_pt1 | contig 12264 bp, 12 predicted proteins | sample eDN3rd30CKraftBY_FD_128523 | JGI IMG/M metagenome (GOLD analysis project Ga0182745, IMG submission 128523) | Enriched backyard soil microbial communities from Emeryville, California, USA - eDNA 3rd pass 30_C Kraft BY (version 2) (version 2) | ecosystem: Environmental > Terrestrial > Soil >... | reverse complement strand
CCTCCACAAAGGCAAGGGTTGGCAGGCCGAGGTGGACGAAGCGAAAAAGAAATGGGACTTTTCTCCCGATGCCATTGCAAGCGTGACCGATCGTGACTCCGTCATCCTCCGAATCGGCCCCTACACCAGCGCCCCAGATCTTCGCGATCGCGAACCAGAAGGGCGGCGTCGGTAAAACGACGACGGCCATCAACCTTGCGACGGCGCTGGCGGCGGTCGGCGAAAAGGTCCTTCTTATTGACCTAGACCCCCAGGGAAATGCCTCGACCAGTCTAGGGGTGGGTCGGAATGAGCGCTCACCCGGTTCATATGAGTATCTGCTCGGCCTGAAGTCCATGGGTGAGTGCGTCCGGCAGACCCGCATCCCGGGCCTGGAGGTCATGCCCGCGGCCGTTCAGCTCGCGGGCGCCGAGATCGAATTGATCGACATGGACCGCCGCGAGAACCGGTTGGCGGACGCGCTGGCCGCGCCGGAGAGCGATGCCCGGCAGCGTTGGAACATCGTGCTCATCGACTGTCCCCCCTCCCTGGGCCTCGTCACCTTGAATGCGCTGGTGGCGGTTGATGCCGTCCTCGTCCCCCTGCAGGCCGAGTTCCTGGCCCTCGAAGGGATCGGTGCGCTCGGCAATACGATCGAGCGCGTGAAAAAGCGCCTTAATCCGAGATTGCACATCTTCGGTGTCGTCCTGACCATGGTGGACCGCCGGATGACCTTGAGTCAGCAGGTCGTGGCCGACGTCCGAGGTCACTACGGCGAGCTGGTGTTCGGGACGACGATCCCACGCAACGTCCGCATTGCCGAAGCGCCGTCCCACGGCATGCCGGTGCTGATCTACGACAATGCCTGCGCCGGATCGCAGGCCTACATTCTGCTGGCGAGCGAGTTCATCCGCCGCCGGCGCCTCGCCGCAGAACAGGCAGCCGTACAATGACCCAAGCTCCCAAACCGCGTGGCCTCGGCCGCGGCCTCTCTGCCCTTCTCGGCGACGATGAGGTCGCCGCCGCAGTGACGCCTTCTCCAGCCGCTTCGCAGGTCGAGCCGCAACCAGTAGTTGCGTCGTCCGGAGCGGGCCCTGTCGAAACTCCGCGCCCTTCGGCCAACAAAACGCCCATCACCTTACCCATCGGACAGCTCAAGCCCGGCAAGATGCAGCCGCGCACCAGTTTCGAGGGCATCGAGATGCTGGTCGAATCGGTCAAGGAATATGGACTTCTACAACCTATCCTTGTGCGTCCGCTGCGCGATGCTTCCGACTCGTACGAAATCATCGCCGGCGAGCGCCGCTGGCGGGCCGCGCAAAAGGCCCAGCTCCACGACGTTCCGGTCGTCATCCGCAGCATCGACGACAGAGATGCGCTGCAGATCGGCCTGGTCGAAAACCTGCAGCGTTCCGACCTCACCGCGATCGACGAGGCGCAGGGCTACAAACGCCTGATCGACGATTACAGCCATACGCAGGAAGACATCGCACGCATGATGGGCCGCAGTCGGCCGCATGTCGCCAACACCCTTCGGCTCCTGGATCTGCCGCCGGCCGTTCAGGAAATGGTGCGCGACGGTGACCTGTCCGCCGGTCAGGCCCGTACACTGATCGGTGTACCTGACCCGCTGGCGATGGCCCAGAGGGCGATTGCCGAGAAGCTGACGGTGCGCGACCTCGAGCGCCTCACCGGTGAAACGAAGAAGCCCACCAAAGGCGGCGGCTCAAAGTCCAGCACGGCCGCTGGCGCCACCGCGCCGAAGAGCGCCGACACGCGCGCCCTCGAGAAGCGTATCGAGGAAGCGCTGGGCCTCAAGGCAGACCTGAGCCTTCGTGGTCTCGGCGAACAGAGCATGCTCACCCTGGAGATCCGCGACTTCGATCAGCTCGACACGGTGGTGGACAAGCTCACGCGGCGTTGACCTCAGTTCGCCGCCATTGCGCGGTTGCCGTCCGTCACCGCGGCGCGGCCTTTGTCGGCCGACACTTCGCTGGCCACGCAGCGCGGATTGAGCGGAAGTCCCGGCCACACATCCACTTCGAGGAAGCGGATTTCGCCGGGTGCCAGATCAACCGTGGCAGGCTCCGCCGGTGTCTGCGTCAGCGGCGCGTAACTCGGCACGCTGCAAGTGATGACGTGCCGTCCCGGCACGACGTCCACGCGGATCCAGGTTCTGTTGGCCAATGAGCCGACCGGCTGCTGGTTGTCCGCGAGCGAGAAGGCGACCTCGGACCCGAGAACCGAACTTCGATAGAGATACAAGGCGGACTGACCCGGCAGTGGCGGGTCGAACCGCTTGCCATCGGCGTCGGCCGTCGGCCCTGCCATGGGAACGGTCGCACAGGCACTCAACAGGAAGGACGCCGCCACAAGGCAACTCAAAGCGCGCACGTCCTCTCCACAGTTGTGTAACGGTCGCCTGGCAACGCAATGACGGCGACGCCGTTCCTCGAAACATCGGTGTGACCGCCGTCTCCCCCGCGGAACCTCATGCGGGCCCGGACGTTGCTCCGCCATGGCTAGTGAAACGCTGCACGAAGACCCGGCCAAGCTTGGCCCCGAGGTCATCGATCGCCATCGAGCGATCGTTTCCCTCATGGAAGAACTCGAGGCCGTCGACTGGTACGACCAGCGCGCCAAGGCCACCTCCAATACCGAGTTGCGTTCCATCCTCGAGCACAACCGCGACGAGGAAAAGGAGCACGCGGCGATGGCTCTCGAATGGCTGCGCCGCAACGATCCCAAGATGGACGAGCATCTCCGGACCTTCCTGTTCAAGAAAGGCCCGATCAAGGAGATCGAGGCGGACATGAAAGGTGACGGAGCCGCTGGCGACGAAGCCGACAAAGTCTCCGATGGCAGTTTGGGAATCGGCAGCCTGCGCAGGACGCCCGATCAGGTGAGAAAATGAAGAACCATCTGTTTCGTGATCGCGCGCCCATTACCGAAGCCGGTTGGGAAGAAATCGAGAAGGAAGCGAAGCGGACGCTGCGTACCCTGCTCGCGGCCCGTCGAGTCGTTGATTTCCGCGGGCCCCTGGGCTGGGGAGCATCCGATGTCGAGTTGGGTCGCGCCGATCCCATCGCCTCGCCGCCAGGCGGTCAGAACGTACGGGCGCTGCTGCGGCGCATCCAGCCGCTCGTTGAGCTTCGGATACCTTTCGAAGTCTCGCGGGCGGAACTGGATGCCATCGATCGCGGGGCCCGCGATCCCGATCTCGATTCGGTGACGGCGGCGGCACGCGAGATCGCCATCGCGGAGGATCGTGCCATCTTTCACGGCTATACGGCGGCCCAGATCATCGGCATCTGCGAAGCGCAGAAGGGCCAAGCGGTGGCCATGGGGACCAGCCACGCCGATTACCCCGATGCGGTGGCGGCAGCCCTCAAGAAGCTGCGGGACGAAGGTGTCGAAGGACCGTTCGCCGTCGTGCTGAGCGAGCAGCTCTTCAAGGATCTCCAGTCGCGCACCGACGGGGGCTATCCGATTCTCAGTCACGTTCAGCGGCTGATCGACGGCGAGGTCCACGCCGCGCCCGGGCTCGATGGAGGTCTCGTGGTCTCCCTGCGCGGGGGCGACTTCGAGTTGACGGTCGGACAGGATTTTTCGATCGGATACCTCGAGCACGACACCGAGCGTGTCCGGCTCTACATCGAAGAGAGCTTCACCTTCCTCGTCCTCTCGCCGCAGGCGGCGATTCCGCTGACGCCCACGGGCAAGTAGACCCTAACGCCGGGCCTTTGCCGACCGCGCTGCCTGGCTGAGGCGGAGGCAGAGGCGTCGGGCAATGGCCTCGTGCGGCAGGCCCGTCCGCTTGCAGTCGATCTCGGCCTCCAGAATTGTCGACACTGCAGCGCTGAGGCGTGGCAGGGGCCAGCCGCGCAGGTGGCGCTCGAACCGCTGGCGTACGGGACCGCCACGGGGCAGTCCTCGTGCCTTGAACAGGGCGCCCTCGAGGTTCGCTCCCTTGGCGACGTGCCCCGAGACGAGATGAAGTTGGTCGGCGTGGCGCTGGAGTGAGCGCACGAGCTGCACCGGATTGCCACCTTCGGCGAAGACACGGTCGAGCGCTCTGTCAAGCGCCATCACCTCGCCATCGAACGTCGCCGCGATCACGTCGTCGATGCCGATGGACGCGGTGTCACCGAGCACCGCCATCGCGTCTTCGAGGGTGATGCTCTTGCCGGCATCGGTTCCTTTGTAGAGCAGCAGCTTGTCGATCTCGCCGCGGGTCTGGCCGCGGTCGCCGCCCAGCCGCTGCACGATCCATTCCAGGGCCTCGGGATCGACGCTCATCCCTTGGGCGCAGGCGGCGCTTTCGACCAGCCCCTCGAGCGCGGCCTCATTGTCCATGTAGCAGGGCAAGGCGGCGAGGCTGGGCTCGGTCTCGGCCAGGGTGCGCAGACTGGAGCGCGGCGTCAGGTTGCTGGCTTCGACGATGATCAGCGCATCGCCCGCAACGGCCTCGACCAGGTTCTCCAGCGCCGCAACGGACTCTTCGCCAGCGGGCCGGACGCGGATCACACGCCGCCCGCCCATCATCGAAAGAGCGCCGAACTCGTCGGCCAGCCTTGCCGGATCCTGCTTCAGCACCTCTCCCGCAATGTCGACCACGCGGAATGGATCCTTGAGATCCTCGCAGACCGACCGGGCGAGCGTGACGGCGCGCTCGGCGACCAACCCATCGTCGTTGCCGTAGATCACCACGCCCCGGACCTTGGGGTCCGGCTTCTTCAGGAAGGACTCGACCTGTCGTGCTTCGATCTTCACGGCCCGTCTATAGCATGGGCCAGGCGCCGGGAGAGGTCAGCTCTTGTCGGTCGACGGTTCGGTTTCGCCCGCCGCGGCCTCTCCGCCCTCTTCCAGCTTGGCGCGCTCGCGGGCGGCGCGCTTGGCTTCGGCCTTCTCGGCGACCTTGATGGCCTTGAGGCGTTCGCGCTCGCGGCGCTCGAAATCGTAGTTCGGCTTGCGTGCCATGTTTCTGGCCCTTCCTGGCTCTGCGGCCCTAGACTACGACGTTTACGATGCGGTTCGGCACGACGATCACCCGCTTCGGGATCTTGCCGTCGAGGCCGCGCACGAGCTCAGGGAGCGCCAGCGCCGCGGCTTCCGCCGCGTCCTTCGACGTATCCTTGGCGAGAGAAATGGTGCCGCGCAGCTTACCGTTCAACTGCACGGCAACGGTGACGGTGTCGTCGACCAGCAGTGCCTCCTCGGCCGTCGGCCACGGCGCATCGGCAACCAGGCCGGTGTGGCCCAGTGCGTGCCACAGTTCCTCGGCGAGATGAGGAGTCATGGGGCCGATCAGGCGCACGAAGATCTCGAGCGCCTCGCGCAGCGCCCATTTCGTGCTCTCGTCCTTCGCCTCGACCGAATCGATCGTGTTGGCGAATTCGTAGAGTCGCGCCACGGCCTTGTTGAAGTGGAAGGCCTCGATGTCGGCGGAGATGCCCGCGATCGCCTTGTGCGCGGCGCGCCGCAGGGCGACGGCTGCATCCGAGAGCGTCGCGGGCCTCGGCGTGCCGACCGCTGGCAGGGCCTCCATCGCTGAAGACGCGATCCGGAAGAGGCGCTGCTGGAAGCGCCAGGCACCGGTGACGCCGGCTTCGGTCCATTCGAGGTCGCGTTCGGGAGGGCTGTCGGACAGCATGAACCAGCGCGCGGTGTCGGCGCCGTAGTCGCGGATGATCTCGTCCGGGTCGACCACGTTCTTCTTCGACTTGGACATCTTCTCAGAACGCCCGACCTCGACCGGGCTCCTGTCGGAGGTGCGGACGACCTTGCCGCCGTCGCCGCGCTCGATCTCCTCCGGCGTCAGCCACGTGCCGTCGCTCGCGCGATAAGTCTCGTGGCAGACCATGCCCTGGGTGAAGAGACCGTCGAACGGCTCGTCGCGGCTGGTCATCTGGACCTCGCGCATGGCGCGCGTCCAGAAGCGCGAATAGAGCAGGTGCAGGATCGCGTGCTCGACGCCGCCGATATACTGGTCGACCGGCATCCAATACTGGTTCTCCTCGCGATCGAACGGCGCCGTCTCGAGCCCGGGCGAGGTGAACCGGTCGAAGTACCAGCTCGAATCGATGAAGGTGTCGAACGTATCGGTCTCGCGACGCGCGGGCCCGCCGCAGGTCGGGCACTCGACATGCTTCCACGTCGGATGGCGGTCGAGCGGATTGCCGGGACGATCGAACGTGACGTCATCCGGCAGCTTCACCGGCAGGTCCTTCTCCGGCACCGGCACGACGCCGCACTTCTCGCAGTGGATGGCCGGGATCGGGCAACCCCAATAGCGCTGGCGGGAAACCAGCCAGTCGCGCAGGCGATACTGCGTCGTGCCCTTGCCGACGCCCATCTCCTCGAGGCGCGCGATCACCTTGGCCTTCGCCTCCTCGACGCCGAGTCCGTCGAGGAACCCGGAGTTCACGATGAGGCCGTCCTCGACATAGGGCGCGGCGGCGATGTCGAGCGTCTTGCCGTCGGCTGGCGCCACGACCTGCAGGATCGGCAGGCCGTACTTGGTCGCGAATTCATGGTCGCGCTCGTCGTGGCCGGGGCAGCCGAAGATCGCACCCGTGCCGTATTCCATCAGCACGAAGTTGGCGGCATAGACCGGCACGGTCTTGCCGGGGATCAGCGGATGCTTCGCCAGCAGCGGCAGCTTGTAGCCCTGCTTCTCGGCGGTCTCGACCTCGGCCGCCGCCGTGCCGGTCTTGCGGCACTCGGCAATGAAGTGCTGCAGACCGGGATCGGACGGCGCCAGTCCCGCGACCAGCGGGTGCTCCGCCGACAGTGCCATGAACGAGGCGCCGAACAGCGTGTCGGGACGGGTCGTGAAGATCTCCAGCTTGCCCTCATCCTTTTCAGGCAAGGCGGCGCCCGAAGCATCGGTGAGTTCCCAGAAGACGCGCGCACCGCGGCTCTTGCCGATCCAGTTCGCCTGCATCAGGCGCACTTTCTCCGGCCAGCGGTCGAGCGTGTCGAGGCGGCTCAGCAGCTCGTCGGCGAAATGCGTGATCTTGAGGTTCCACTGGGTGAGCTTGCGCCGCTCGACGGGGGCGCCGGTGCGCCAGCCCTTGCCCTCGATCACCTGCTCGTTGGCCAGAACCGTGTTGTCGATCGGATCCCAGTTGACCCAGGCCTCCTTGCGGTAGGCGAGGCCCGCCTTCCAGAAGTCGAGGAACATCTTCTGCTGGTGGCAGTAATAGCTCGGGTCGCAGGTCGCCAGCTCGCGGCTCCAGTCGAGGGAAAGACCCATCGACTTCAGCTGCTTCTTCATCGAGGCGATGTTCTCGTAGGTCCACTTCTTGGGATGGACCTTCTTCTCCATGGCCGCGTTCTCGGCCGGCAGGCCGAATGCGTCCCAGCCCATCGGATGAAGGACGTTGAACCCCTTGGCGCGCTTGTAGCGGGCGATCACGTCGCCCTGCGTGTAGTTGCGCACGTGGCCCATGTGGATGCGCCCCGACGGATAGGGGAACATTTCGAGCACGTAGTATTTCGGCCGTCCCTTATCCATCGTGGCCTTGAAGGTCTGGCACTCCTCCCAGACCTTCTGCCACTTGCTCTCGGTTTCGGTGAAATTGTAGCGCGCGGTGGGTGCGGCTTGCGTGGACGACACGGAGATGTTCCCGAAAAAGGGTGTTCCGAAAAAGACGGAGGCCGCAGCGGATGCCCGCTGCGGCCTCTCACGTCAAGCTCTTGAGCGAGAGGAGCGCTGCCGTCTCAGGACCCGCCGGCAATGCGAAGCTGCCGGGCCCGCGTTAGGATCGCGTTCTCGATGTCGATATTGGTGCGCGGATCGACCTGGGCGTCGACCCAGTTGCCGCCCCGGGGGCTGGTCTGCTGCTTGAAGACCGAGACGCGCACGCCGTCGGCCCGCAGTTCGCGGTCGAGGATGGTGACCTGGACCTTCATGCGCTCGTTGGGGGTCTCCGATGGCGTGTACCAGTCGGTGATGATGACGCCGCCGAACGGGTCGGCCGAGACCAGCGGGATGAAGTTGATGGTGTCGAGCGACGCGCGCCAAAGATAGGCATTCACTGCCACGCCTGTGCCGGTATCGTCTTTCTTCTGCGGCTTGGACCCGAGGAGACCGCCGGGGCCGAACAGGCTACCCTGCTCCTGGGTGCGACCACCCAGTCCCGCCCGAACGTCCTCTCTGCTGCGGTCGCCCGATGGACCAGTGGCCCGTTCATACTTGCTGGTTTCGTCAGCACAGCCAGCGGCGCCCACTGCCAACAACGCTGTTGCAACGATGGTCACGAATCTGGACGGTCCCGTCATAGAATGGCGCCTTGATTTCCCATGGGCCGCAATCCTGCGGCGGAGACAGAGGCGGGGACCATAGGCTTAAGGCGACCTGAACTGCAAGCGGCGGGGCGACGCGGCACAATTAGTTTTCCATAAAAACCAACGACGATATTTTATAAGTCTCTTTGTGCAACTAATTTACTTTGAGCCTTCCCATACTGCTTGGAGGGCTCGCAAAATGTGACAAAGACGCCACAGGTGCGGGCAGAATGAAGCGGTCGGGCGACCATTTCTTGACCCTCGATTTGGCGAAGTGTTTTATAGGCTTGCCGCATTGGCGGATTCCGTGAGCCTCGTGTTCAGGCTTCCAGTTCCCGCCGGTCGGACAGGCCTTTTGGTACGTACCAGTCTCTGATCAATGAGAGAGGGAGAATGATGAAGAAGCTTCTACTTGGCTCGACCGCCTTGGTCGTCGGTGGGCTTGTGGCCGCCCCGGCCATGGCCGCCGATCCGATCAAGATCGGCGTGGGCGGCTATTACCAGTTCTACGCCGTCGCCGGCGGCATCCAGTCGACCTACGCCACGAACGGCACGTGGGCGCAGTACAAGGGGCTCAACTTCCAGCAGGAAGGTGAAATCCACTTCATCGGCCAGACCAAGCTGGACAACGGCACCTCGGTCGGCGTGCACGTCGAACTCGAAGGCTGGAACCAGAACGCCGGTGCGGCTGCTGGTGCCTGGATCGACGAAGCCTTCCTGTTCGCCTTCGGCGACTGGGGCCGCGTTGAATTCGGCGCGCGCGATCCCGCGACCTATCGTATGTACTACGGCACTCCGTCGGCCCTGCTGGGCTTCGGCGCCGTTCAGCACAACACGAACTTCGCCTGGGCCAACCAGAGCGTCATCGCCAACAACAAGGCGTGGTTCCACGCCACGACGACGACCAACGCTGGCCAGTTCCAGGACGCGCAGGGCATCAACTACTTCACCCCGCGCTTCCAGGGCCTGCAGATCGGCGTCGGCTATCGTCCGAAGGTCAACGTCAACCCGCAGGGTGGCGCTGGCTCCGGCCTCGGCGTCGGTCCGGGCGCTGCGAGCCAGGGCGTTTGCGGCTACACCAACGCCACGTCTTCGCCGAACTGCCTGACGAACGACTACTCGTATCAGGACGTGTTCGACGTCGGCGCCAACTACCTGAACAAGTTCGGCGATGTCACCGTCGCTCTGTACGGCGCGTTCCTGTACGGCAGCTTCATCCCGGGCAACCAGCCGTTCGCTGGCGCCGCCAACTACTCGACCGGTGCCAATGCGACGGCCTGGAAGCAGTGGGTCGTCGGTGCTCAGGTCGGCTTCAAGGGCTTCACCCTCGGTGGCGCACTTGGCTGGGACAACCAGGGCCTCGGCTCGAACTACTACACGGGCCAGAACAACGACACGCGTTTCTACACCGCGGGTCTGATGTATGAGACCGGCCCCTGGCAGATGTCGTTCGGCTGGGTCGGATCGTACAACAACAACGGTAACGGCTCCATCGGCTGCAACCAGATCGCGGTCAACAGCGCTACCTGCACCACTCCGGCCGCCACCGGCGTCCCGGGTGTGAACTCGACCGCTTTCGGCAACGGCAGCAATCCCGCCAACCTCTCGTTCGGCCAGGAGTCGGTCAACAAGTGGGAGCTCGGTGTGAACTACGCGCTCGGGCCGGGCGTGAAGCTCACCGGCGGTGGTCTGCTGTACACGGCTTCGGGTCCGTCTGCTGCCGTCTCCGGCAACAGCTGGGGTCTGCTGCTGGGTATGGACCTGCGCTTCTAGTCGCGGGACGATCCAAGAACTGGAAAGAGCGGGCGAAAGCCCGCTCTTTTCTTTTGTGCGTCTCGTGGCCGGCTCTATGTCGAGGGGCGCTGACCCACGAGGTTGACGGACAGGCAGGGCAGATAGGTACGAGAGACCGGCAGGCGTTGAGTCGCCTGGCGTGCCAGCACGGCGCGGTTGTCCTCGTGATCCAGAACGAGTTGGAACAGGCCCTGTTCGACGGCGCCCGCCCCGGGATCGACGGCCGGCCCGCCCTCACGTTCGATCCGATAGGCGACGTCCAGCCCGACATCGCCGCCGCTGTAGAAAGACGAAACGATCTCGAGTCTTTCGAACAGCAGCATCAGGCCCCGAGCCGAGAAACGCCAATAATCGTCCGGCGCGGCCTGGAAGGCACGAGACCAGGCTGCTGACACATAGGCGATCGCCCCCGGGCCCAGCGCACGCTCGACGTTTCGCGCCGCTCGCGCCGGGTGCCGCGTATGCTCGAGCACATGACAGCAGATCACGAGGTCGAACGGCTCGTCGCCCAGCCTGCTCTTCAGCGTCCGCGGATCGCTGCAGATGTCGGCGACACAGTCGACGTTGGCACCTTCGAAGAGATCGAGCCCCACGAAACGGGCATTCGTGCCGAAGCGGGTGTGGATCAGCTTGCGCCAGTTGCGCACGTTCCGGTCGGAAACCAGGGTGCGCGCGCCGACCTGCAGGACACGCGGTGCACGTTTGCCGACAGACTGGGCCACCCGGTCGAACAGGAGCTCCACCTCGCGCGTCACGCTGGTTCCGACGACGCGTAGCTCACCGGGGCGCGGCTCACCAGGAGTGGCGCCACCGGCCGCCATCAGTCGCGCACGACCAGTATGTGCATGCGCCGGGGCCCGTGGGCGCCCAATTCGATCGTCTGCTCGATGTCGCCGGTGCGCGACGGTCCTGTGATGGTGTTGACCGTGCGCGGCATCAGGTTCTTGCCGTAACGGGACCGCAGCCGCACCCATACATCCTCGTAGCCACCGACGATGTCCGACTCGCGCAGCACGACGACATGCGTGTCGGGCAGCAGGTTGAGCGACACAGGATGATCCGGACCGGAGGCCATCACGACGGTGCCGGTCTCGGCGATGCCGGCGAAGGCGCCGGTCACCGAGACCTGGTCGCTGCCCTCTCCGCGACCCCGCCGGATTGCCAGCATTCTCTGGCTGGCCCAGTCGTAGCCTTCGAGAAGAGGTGAGGGCGCCATCGCGACGGTCGCGGGCAGGTTGTTGCGCGCAAGATAGGCGCTCACTTCGCCCGGCACTTCGGCAGGTCCGACCCTCGCCACGGTGGCGTTGAGGGTCTCGGCCCACTGACAGAACAAGGCGACCTTGTCGGTCTGAGGCAGCTGTCCGCGCGCCACCGACGGTCCGCGCGGTGGTTCGGCCAAGCGTGTCTCGACGACCCTGCGGGCCTCGCCCGGGAGATCGCCGCGCCGCAGTGACCGGCGGATGCCGCCCAGGATCTGGGCGCGTGCGTCGTTCGTGGCGTTGCTCATGCCTTCCTCTTCGCCCAGCGTGCGTGGAAGGTGCCGCCGGCTTGGGGCGCCGGGAAATCGCGGAAGCGGGTCCAGCCGGAGGCCAGCGGCAGAGAGCCGTAGCGTCCGTCCGCACGACCGAACAGCGCCAGCGCGCGATTGGCGATCGCCGTCAGCCGGCGATAGAGGGCGGGCCGGCGCGCGACGAAGCTCCACATTGCCAGACCCTGCCGGACCGCCTTCGGGGTGAGATGCTTCTCGAACTCGCGCTCGCGCCAGTGTCGCATCAGCTTAGGCAGCGGGATGCGGACGGGGCAGACGCTCTCGCAACGGCCGCAGAAGGTCGACGCGTTCGGGAGATTGCTCGCTTCCTCGACGCCCACGAGCTGCGGCGTCAGCACCGCGCCCATCGGACCGGGATAGACCCAGCCATAGGCATGGCCGCCCACGGCGCCGTAGACCGGACAATGGTTCATGCAGGCACCGCAGCGGATGCAGCGCAGAATGTCCTGCATCTCCGTGCCGAGCACGCTCGACCGTCCGTTGTCGAGCAGCACCACGTGATACTGGTCCGGCCCGTCGAGATCGCCCGGCCTCTTCGGTCCGGTGTTCAGCGTCGTATAGGCCGACGATTCCTGACCGGTCGCCGAGCGCGCCAGGACGCGCAACAGCACCGCCGCATCCTCGAGCGTCGGGATCACCTTCTCGATGCT
>Ga0182745_1004086_pt1 | contig 12272 bp, 6 predicted proteins | sample eDN3rd30CKraftBY_FD_128523 | JGI IMG/M metagenome (GOLD analysis project Ga0182745, IMG submission 128523) | Enriched backyard soil microbial communities from Emeryville, California, USA - eDNA 3rd pass 30_C Kraft BY (version 2) (version 2) | ecosystem: Environmental > Terrestrial > Soil >... | reverse complement strand
GGCCGCTCAGATGCTCCGGCGCATTGGTCAGCGGGAACGTGCGCCAATCGTACGCGAGAGTCGTGAAGCCGATCGTCGGTTGACCGTCATCCGTTTTCGGATGTTTAGCCGCATAGTCGTTGATCAGCTTGAAGTAATCCTCCAGCGTCTTCGGCGTTGGGTAGCCAGCTTCCTTGAGCACTTTCTTCTGAACCCAGAAGGCTGGACCTTGATAAACATTGCTATGAGTCTCTCCGGTGTAAGCTCCATAGTTCGGCAGCCAATAAATATGGCCGTCGCTGGAGTCCTTCATCCGGTTCCAGTACGCCGCGTAATGCTCTTTCAGATTCGGAGCGTATTTCTCAATCAGATCTTCCAGCGGAATGACCGCCTTCGCCGTTACCAGCTTCGGATCCGCGGTAATGAGGTCCGGATATTCCCCGCCTGCAATCATAACGCCCAGCTTCTGCTGCAGGTCGCCGACCAGGAACTCCATATTCAGCGTAACGCCAAGCTCGTCCTTGATCTTCTTGTAAATCCGATTATCTGCCGTAGGCGCCTGATTCGGTGAGCCGATAAACGCCGAAATCGTAACCGGTTTCAAATCGTCAGTTGTCGATGCAGTTGAATCGCTGTTGTTTGTTGAGCTAGCTGTTTCGCTGGTCGTCGTTCCCTTGTTGTCGGAAGAAGAATTGTTATCGCTGCTGCCGCTGCTGCCGCTGCATCCGGCGAGCGCGAGACTAAGCGCTAGTCCGAGTGACACCGAGCCCCACAGCTTCTTTCTTGTGATAACCCCCATTTTTTTACTCCTCCTCATGAATACTTGTCGCATTACATTGTTCATTATGATTGAATGTATGCGCTTGCAAAATAAACAGATTTAAGGTCTATCCCCCCCAAATTTAGAGAGGTGTCTGCGAATCGAGATAAGAAAATTTACGGACGGAATTGAACCCTGTAATCAGAAGGCTTCATGCCGAGCCTTTTCTCGAACTGCTTTAGAAAATGCTGATAGCCGCAGTAGCCGATCATTTCAGCAATTGCGCATGAGGCATCGTTCGTCTCCCTAAGCAGCTTCTTCGCTTCTTCAATGCGAAGATCGTGAACGAATTCGAGAATGCCTTTGCCGTATTTGCGCGAGAACGATTGGCCCAAATAAACAGGATTGAAATAAAATCGTTCCGAAATTTCTTTGATCGTGAATGTCGTCTTGAAATGATGACGCACAAAATCGTACACCTTCTGCAGCGTGCCGATCGTCTGTTTACCTTGCAATTCGGAAACCGTGGACTGGCACTGCAAGCAGAAGGCGATTAAAGCAGCGGTCGACTCCTGTACATTACCGTTCAGCTGCCCAGCAGCCAATAATCCTGATTGCTTGAGCAGGGCATCAGGGTCGCCATTCAACGCTTTGCAAACCGAAGCACATCGCATAACAACTTGTGTTACAAAGATACCAACAAGCTCCGGAAGCATCATTCGCTCCTCGAAGCTGCGGAATGCTTCCCGGATCGCATAAGCAAGATCATCCGAGCTGCCGTTCTCCATCGCCTCAACAATGGCATCCGCCATCATTAGCACTCCAAGATCGAAGGTCAGCGTTTTCCCTCTGATATCTTCATAATGAACAATCGCAGTGTCGCCAAAAAAAAGAAATCGTTCCGCCTCAACTGCGCAGCTGTAGCACTTGGACAAATCGTTCAATTGCGAAACGGCGCAGCCTACCGCCATTTCGATTCGACCGGAAGCTGCCGTCTCCATAGCCGACAATAAACGCGTTGCGAACAAACGGATGACACTGTCGTCCGCATTATCCATACCAACCACAAGACCAAACGAACCCCGAACGCTGTCAATCACATAACAGCGGCTTGTCTTCTCCGCCACTTGCAGCGCTGCATCGCGGGCATCTCCCGCGCTCTCCGCATCCGCTGCGACGTGTATATATGTCCAGTAAGCAGATTGGATGTTGAAGCGCATCAGCGTCCTCATCGCAGCCTGCCTCTCGTCTTCCTCGTCGCCGAAGAGCAGTGCCGAGAATGCTTGTCTGACGATGTAACGGTCTGCGCTTGCCCGAATGAGCTCTCGCCGTTCCCGATCGCGCAGCTCATTGTGTAATCGCGCCAGCACTTCATCGATCTCTAATCCGATGACCGGTTTCGTCACGAACTCCTTAACCCCTAAACGCATCGCCCGCCTCGCATAATCAAAATCGTCATACCCGCTCGTAATGACAAACATGGTGGTGTGGTTCCCTAAACGGCGCGTCTCCTCAATCAGTTCAAACCCGTCCAATACCGGCATGCGGATGTCGGTGACAACCAAGTCAGGCGGGTTATGGCGAATGTGTTCGATCGCTTCCTCCCCATTAAGGCACACCCTATCGATCTGAAACCCTCTATTCTCCCAGTCAACCAACAGCTCCAATCCTTCAAGAGCGATCGGCTCATCGTCGGCCAACAGCACTTTGTACATGGATTACGCCTCCTTCTTCCATTCGTCCGCCTTCAGTTTCGTAAGCGGAATATGGAAGCCCGCCTCCGTCCCCTTATCCGGATCACTGTTTAGTTGAAATCTGACGACCCCGTTGTAGAACAGCTCCAGTCGGCGATAAACATTGCGAATGCCAATATGACCGTTCATTCCCGAGTCGGATCGCACATTCTCCATCAACTGCTGCAGCTTGCTTCGCTCCATGCCAACGCCGTTATCGACGACGCTTACGACCAGGTCTCTCTCATTCAGCCTTGCCGTGACAAGGATCGTACGGTCATCCTTCCTTGCCTGCAGCCCATGCTTGCACGCATTCTCTACAAGCGGTTGAATGCTCATTCTCGGAATGCGCAGCGATAGCACCTGCGGATCGATGTCGAAGGTATAATTGAACAAATGGCCGAAACGGAATTTCTCGATCTGCAGATACATTGTTGTCAATTCCAGCTCCTCTCGAAGAGGGACGAGATCGTCTACCCGACTGAGCAGCTGCCGCATGAGCAGCGACAAGTTCTTAACGATTTCCGTCACATCGGAATACCCATTCTTCGTGCAGACGACCAGCAGCGCATTGAGCGTATTAAACAGAAAATGGGGATTTACCTGGCTTTGCAGCATGGAGAGCTCCGTGCGCACCCGTTCCAGCTCCAGACTTTTCTGCCGAATCTCCAATTTGTATACGTCGTTGATGAGCGTCGTAATCTTGGAGATCATGACGTTGAACGTTCGGATCAAGCCGCCAATCTCATCTCCCCCCTCCTTAATGTCGATCAGATCGAACCTCTCGTTCCGAACCTTCTCCATATGTCTGGAGAGCTTCTTCACTCGGTAATGGTAGGAGTGCAGAATGATGAAGATAAGCAGCGTGGGAACCATCGTACTGATGATCGCAAGCCAAATAATGGAGCTTCGGGCGTCATCCAGCAAATCATCGATACGCCGCGTATCCGCAATGCCGACAAGCTTCCAGCCTTTGACGTACCTATAATCTCCGATCGCACGTTCCATTGAATAACCGGACTCCGAGAATGTGGAGGATACCCGCGTATTCTGAGCGATCAGTGGAGCCTCGGTTCCGGCGCTTGCGGCAACAACCTGATTCTGACCGTCCACTAGGCGAAGCTGAAGACTATCCAATTCTCGGTTAAGAATGCTTTCCATCTTCTCGATATTCAAGTCTATTTTCAAGTACTTGGCATACTTGGAATAGGCGGTATAATTGTTCATTTTGCTCACTATACTAATGCGTTTGCCGGGGTACAGTCCGCCCGTCTCGTTATAAGCAACAACGACAATGTTCCCGTTTGATTGATTCAACTGACCGAGCCATGGAAGATTATTCGAATCTCTGTGGAACACCTGATAGTTCGTTCCGCTCTGAATGGAAGCATTGTCGGTAAAAATGCTAACTTCAACGATGTTCGGGGACATGTAACGCGTCAATCGATCTCTCAGTAAGTCGTTGTATTCGTCATAATAATCAAGCGGCGACGCATATTCCCGATCTAACGCCACATAAAGCGAATCGTCCCCTGCGAGTGAGCGGCTTAGCGCAACGCTCTCTTCCAGCATGCCGATCAGCTCTCCGGACGCCCGCTCGATCGACTTACGCAGATTTTCTTCCTCTCGGATCCGTATATCGTCAGAATTCCGCTGATAGAAGAAGATGTTGATCGTCAGAATCGGAAGAAGCACACAGAGCAAATAAATAAGAAGAAACTTGTATTTGAGAGGAATGTCATTCACGAAATGAAGTGCCGTTGGTCGGATTCGCAATTGTAATCACCCTAGCTGCTTGTTTTTATAGGAGGATGGCAGCTCGCCTGTAACCGCTTTAAATTTATGCGTGAAATATTCCGTATCATGGTACCCGAGTGCTGCAGCGATATCGGACACGCGCATATCGGTCCGCCGAAGCAATCGGCGCGCTTCTTCGATCCGGAGATGATGAATGTAATCGTGAAAGCTATACGTCGTCTCCCGCTTAAACTGCTGTCCAAAATAAGCTGGGGTTAGATGGAACCGGTCCGCCAGCTCTTGGAGCTTAATTTTCTCACGGTAATGCTGCTTCAGATAATCAACCGCCCTCATCATAACGCTGCCATTGGTTTGAGCCGGCAGCTCCTTCGAAGACAATCGCTCGGCTGCATGTATGCACAATCGCTTCAGTGTATCCGCGCTCCATGATACGTTAGCGGCATATTCGATCCCGTCTATCAAATGACGCAGCTCAGCCGTATCCTCTGGACTGGCTCCCGATTCTGTGTATCGAGGAAGCAGTTCACCATAGAGATGGCGAATGGCTGCCTGCATCCCGTGCTTCGCAGCTCCCATTCTTGCGAACAGATGAACGAAATCATTCACAGCGCGGCCAATGCTAGCCTGATCGTTCGTTTCGATAGACTGAATAAGTGCTTTTACATCGGTCATCATCTCTTCTATGCGCCATTCACCAGCAGATTCCAGCTCGCGGTACACATGTATGCCGGCCTGATTCCTTAATGATTCGCGGCTTCGAATGTCCATCGTCTGTTGGTACAAGTCACGTACTCCGACGAGTCCGTCGGAGACTCCGCTGCAGTAGATCGCCAGCGTGTGAAGCGGCCAGCCCAATCCAGCGGCTGTATCTCTCAACCGAGCTTCTAACCGCTTCACGTTTCGTTCGTCATCGCTTACAAGCAAGCCAGCTCGACCCGACAATTCCTCGAACGGCCAAGCCTGCCCGCCTCCACTGCAGAAGGCTTGGGCGAAGGCAGGCAGCTGTTCTCGAAGCGGAATGCCTCCAGCATCAAACCCATCCATTGCGCCAGGATCAGCAAGCGGCTCGATCAGAACCACGCGGTAGCTAGCTTGCTCGTTCGTACCAAGTAATCTTGCAGCTCTGTCGATTGCAGCTAGTCCCTTGTCATGGAATAAGTCAACAATAGCCGCCGCAGCGGCAGCGGCTTGCTCCTTCATGGCAGACGCCGCTGCTAGCCGCCGTTCCGCTAGCGGAGCTGCAAGCTCGAGAAGCACGTGATGAATTTCTTCTGTAACGAGAGGCTTCAACAAGTAATGGTCCACTTCATAGCGAAGTGCCTGCTGCGCATAGCCGAATTCCGAGTAACCGCTGACGATCACAGTTTTGGCGTTGTGCTTCAGCTCTTCCTTCATCGTGCGGATCAGCTGCAGTCCATCGATAACCGGCATCCGAATATCGGTTACGACCAGATCCGGATCACAGGCTTGAATCCATGCGAGCGCCTCTTCGCCATCGGTCGATGTGCCGCATAATTCATATCCGCAGCCTTCCCAGTCCACCATCGTCTTCCAGCCTTCCAGCATGAACGGTTCGTCGTCGACAACTAGGACCTTATACACAAGCTTCATCCCCTCTCCAACTTTTGCAATTCATTAAGATTCTATTCTGAGGTGCTCTCGATAATCGAAAGGGCTCATCCCTTCCAGCGATTTGAAGATTCGACTGAAATAAGACTGATCGGAATAACCAACTTCTTTACTGATTTGATAAATTTTGAACTTCGTATCCTTAAGGAGCCGTTTCGCGTGTTCCATCCGTATGCGAGTCAGGTGCTGGGTAAAGGTTGTTCCCGTCTCCGATGTGAACAACGCGCTCAAGTAGTTGGGGGTAATGGCCAGCGACTCCGCCAGTGCGCCCAGCGAGAAATCCTCGTTCGCGTATTCGGTTTCCAGTCGATTCATCGCGAGTCGAATAATCCGATTCACGAACTCAATCGTTCTGTCTTCCGAAGCCGTATCCATCGAATCAGCTGAGAATGCCTTCAGGCTCTGTTCATACATGTAGCTCACTTCACGCAAGTCCGAGGCAATGCCCCCGAATCCCAGACAGAGATTCGGGTCCACATGCTTCTGCAAGGACTTCTCTGCTTCCAGCATTTTGTGCTCAACGGACGGGACCGATACTTGATTGGAGAATACGACGGCTGTCATCAACAAATCATCGATGATGACGACCGAGCCCAAGGGGGATAACGCTTCCTCCAACAGCGATCTTGCAAACGCCCGATCTTTGTTATCCCAATATAGAGTGTCGCGCCTGGACAGCGAACAGAGGCTGATCCAGCGATAAGAAGGGAGCAGCGCTTCATACGTATTCGCCGCGTCCGACCCCAGCGTTCCATAGAACAGATCCTGTATGCGCTTCTCCATCATCGTCTGTTCCCTCATCTTGACCGCTCCCAGCATCGTTCTCCTCTCCGCATCATTCAATTGTCTGTTCACGAATCCGCTCTCTTCGTTCATCAGCATCTCGCTTAGGGCGATGATGAGGTTTAGTGAATTGGCTTGGATTCTGATTCGATGATACGACGAAGAAGGTCCAGACGGATGAGAAGCTTCTTCTATAAAGAAGTCGAGCAGTGGTCTAAGCCTCGTGGTCAGAGCGGAACGGCTGGGCTGCAGCAAATCCGTCAAATGATAAAACGGCTCAATCATGAAATGATCGTCTATATTCAAATGAAGGCAGAAGAACGTCATGCCGTCGGCCCCTTCTGCTCGGCTGCTATGTGTCCATCCTGGCGGAACAAGCAGCAAGTCTCCCGGTCCTTGCACATATTCCTTGTCTCCTACCCGCATCACTTGGCTGCCCTCCAGTACGAGGTTAAGCTCCAACAACGGATGCTCATGCTCCTTATAAGACCAGCCTTGTCGAACCTTCCGCCAATGGATGCCGTAGATTTGACAAGAGAAATGGAGGTTAGACATTGCATGCAGCTCGACGCATAGATCGCTCTCGGGATCAAAATATACGACCATATTCATTCTCCTTGCTGTAAAGATTTCTTGTATGCGATATGCGAATCCGTATTCTTAAGACAAATACTCCTTCCCGTTTCTCATGACAGAGGTTTAGTCGGAAAGGAGTATTCACATTATTCCAATATAAAAGAAGCTAGACTGGCATTGCCCATACCCGTAAAAGTAAAGTACAGTGCATGTGTGCCGTTCGGAATGGCAATATCAGCATCATATTCTTTCCATACATTCGTAAAATCAACCTTGATCTTGCCGAGGACAGGGCCGTTCCAGGACGTCTTGACGTCGAATGTGCCACGGCAATAGCCTCGCACCTTAATTTTAACTTTCTGAACGCCACTGCAATCGAAGTATTTGAACCCCGCCGTCGCGGAATCCCGCATGTTGGCGATGTATCCGATTTCCATATCCCCGTCTTTACCGTCTTGCGTAATCTTAGGGAATCGGCCATCCATCCATGCCCCGAATGTGCCCGAATAGGGTTCCTCGTCATTGCAGAATAGATTGCATGCCAGATACGCTGGGTATTCTCCACGTCCGACAAGCGCTCCCCCATTGGCTCCACATGAGGTCATCTCTACTTGCGGTATCGTTCCGTCGCTCCGGAATGAAATTGGCTCGATGCAGCCCTGCCGGCTGAAGCTCGTTCCATTCGTATGTCTGTGATAGAAAATGTACCATTTGCCGCTGATCTCAACGATGCTGCCATGGTTGTTGCCGCCGTAGTACATCGGCTTGTTCGCCGGTTTGTAAGAATCGATATGAAGATCATTATTGCTTATAATGACTCCCTGATATACAAACCCTTCGGTCGGATGCTTGCTAGTTGCGTAGCACAGCTCGTGCATGACGATCGAGGAATAGATGAAATAATAGGTATCGCCTATCTTGCGAATAGAAGGCGCCTCAAAAAACTCATGTCCTTCAAAGCCGCTGCCCTTGCTATATGGCTGGCTTGGCGCAATAATGACCGGCTCCTCCACAATCGTAAGCATGTCCGGACCGATTACGGTTGCCATGGCTCCTTTTCTTGATCGGTCGCCAAATGCACAAAAACCGGTGTAGAGATACGTATTCTCGCCTTCCGTCATGACGCCCGGATCGAATTGAGGCTGGTCGCCCTCTCTTTCCCCTAGACGAGTTCCGTCCGCATAATGCACATAGCCGTAAAATTCATATTTGCCGGCCGGCGTATCGCAGACAGCTACCGAAACAATGGACACCTTGTCGAGAACATAGTATAGATAATAGCGGCCGTCCGGACCAACTGTCACGTCTGGCGCATACAGACACATGCTGCCGTCAGGATTAAGCGGATCATCCGTTTTGTTGTAAATGACGCCTTCATACTGCCAATCAGCCAAATCATGAACCGGTGCCGACCAGCATACATAATCGTTTAAGCAGAAGACATGTCCGTTAAATCGATCATGAGAGCCATAAACGTAAACTCGATCGTTAAATACATGCGGCTCTCCATCCGGGATATATTCCCACGATGGGAGATAAGGATTCAGCGCTTGCTTCTCCATATTGTTAATGACAGCCCCTTGCCGACTCTGAAGTTCAAATCTCTTAAAGGATGTTTGATTAGAACTATCATAACGCCGCCATTCCATGAAAGAAAATAAGAGGGATCTATTATTTTTTGAACATAACTACACTTGATTTGTAGCCCGCCCCAGTAGTCTAATGTTCTCCATTATAGAGAAACCGTCCCCACTTGGGGACGGTTCAACAATCGCATTGCCGCTATTGAACTTCGATCAGCATCACATTATCAAGGAATACATCCGACAACTCAGAGCCGGATTGATCATACATGCCGACGTTAAAGTCGATTCTAGCATGATCATCCGATTCACGGTTCATCATGAACGTAAATGTAAAATGCTGCTTATCCGTGTTTAACAGAACATCGCTGCCGAAGTAGCCGTTATACCAAGGATCCGCATCCAGCTTCCTTCCGATGCCGACATTGATCTTCCGCTCGCCTTCCGCTCTCGCATCGAACGATAGCTGATAGGTTTTCCCCTTCTCCAGCCTTAACCCATCTTGACTGATCTGAGGATTCCAGTTCTGGCCTCCTGTTGTATCGATCCGGATCGCCAGCTCACCGCCAAGCTGTTCGATTGTTCCGGTGGAATAGCCATTCCATTCATCTCCCCAGTAGGCTGTCCAGTTATCCGCATTCGACTCGAATTGACCGTTCCGAATAAGGCTGCCTACTAAACGGATGTTATCTAGATAAATGTCGCCACCCTCCTTGTATTCCACTCCTGCTGCCGTCAGTTGTCCAAGATCGAACTCCAGCTTCGCATTCGTATCCGAGGGATGATTCATGACGAATGTATACGTGTAAGTCTGCGGCACGCTTGTTAACGAGAACTGCGGATTCGCGCCGTTCAAATAATCGGTAAAGGCATAATTGTTATTAGGGTCAATATTCCCTACACCAATTTGTATCGGCCGATCCACCGTCGAGCTGGCCTGGAAGGAAAGCGTATAAGCAACTCCTTGCTGCAAGGCCAGACCTTCCTGATAGACTTGCTGATCCCATACATTGGTCTCCAATGCAGGAAGATGGACTCTCATGCTGCCCTGTTCCGCGGAGATCGACAGCTTATCGGATTGATACGTCATCCAATTGCTGACATCTTGATCGAATGTTCCGTTCTGAATGACGTTGTGCAGCCGCCCTGCCTGTCCCTGTCCTTCAAAGATCATATAATCCACGTTCACATGCGGAGCATAAAGCTGCAGCGTCTGAATGCCGGCATTCAATTCGACCTCTTGCTTCATAATTGTGAACGCACCCCAGTCTCCCGTATTCGGCACGACTAGTTCATACTTATGCTCCGCATCCGCTTCCGTAATCTCGCCGACCGGCAGATTGCCCGTAAATACGCTCCCCGGCTTCGTCAGAAGCGTCAAGGAGCCTCCGCCCTCGTAGCCCGAGGCGACGAAATAGGATACGTCATATTTGCCAGGCTGCTTCACATCAACCATGTATTGCATCCAATCACCCGGATCAATCCAGCCTACGCTGTTTCCGTCTTCCCCTTTTTGCACGCCGGACATATCCGAGTAGTTCTCTGCTTCGACTCGCGTAATGCCCTGAATCACAGCTGGCGCAGCCATTTCTTTCAGCACGACATTATCCATTGCAAAATAGCCCTGCAAGCCCCCAAGCGCAAACTCGAGCTTGCCCTAAGGTTCCGTTGCATCGTTCATTGTAAAGATAGCCGAATAGCTGCGCATATCCTTCCCAATGGTAAACGTATGCGTACCATATACCGACGGTTCTTTCATGCTCATAAGCTTCGCGGTGACTGTACTGTCTACATCCGACTTGGCGTCGAACGACAACACGTACAATTTGTCCTGCGTAAGCTTCATGCGATCTTGGCTGAGCAGCAAGGAGTCCGCTTGCCCTGGCGCCTCCGCATGAATATGCAGAAGGCGATCCTCGATCCTGCTTCCTACCGCATATTGAACATCCTTCGCCCTCGAGCCTTCAACCGTCCAGAACCCTAGACGATCTTTGCCTTGATCGAATGTGCCGTTGTATACATAGTTACCGCTTGGTAGAACGGCTCGCGCTTCATTAGGATCGGCTTCTGCCGTTCGGATCAAGCGAACATTGTCCACCCATATCGGAAGCAGGCCAGCCTTGCCCATATTAAACTCTAAACGTCCATTCGGATCGGTCTCCGTTTTCATCGTGAAGGTGTACGTGTACGTATTCTTCTGATCCGTGAGCTGCACGGTCTGATCCGACAGATAACGGCTGTAATTCCGATCCGGTCCCGAAATATCGATCACCATCTCGCGCGCTCCTTCCGACCATGCATCAAAGCTCAATTGATAGGTCGAGCCTTTCACGATAGGCAGGTTCGCTTGGACCAGCTGGATGGCATAGGTTTCATTGCCTTCCTTATCGATGCTTGTTTTCAATGCGCCCTGATCGAGAGCCGTTGTCCCGCTTCCGCCGAACATATCCGCAGGCGGTGCAAAAGGCTGGAATACCCAGCCGTCCTGAAGACCGGCTTCAAATCCGCCATTCGTTACATAATTGCCATCAGCGCCTGGTTCCCTAATCGCGAAATCGCTGTCGCTAGCAGGCTCAACAGGCGTACGATATTGTCCCTCTGCGAGCTCATACACGCGAACATAGTCGACCAGCAGCTTCTGCGAGAAGACCGTTGTAGCATCCGGATTGCCTGGCCAGCCTCCGCCTACAGCCAGGTTAAGCTGCATGAAGAAATCGCGGTCGAATGGGGCAGGATACGTATAGTTTCCGCCCTCTTGCGCATTTTTGGCAAACCAGTCGTTCATTTTGGAATAAAGAATGCCATCCACGTAGTATCGGAACTCTCCAGGCTCCCACTCTACCGTGAAGGTATGGAACCCGTCAGCAAAGCTTTCAGCGCCAGGCAGCGTATACGTGCCCTGCGAGCTTCCGTGCGGCACCCCATAATGAAGCGTTCCGTAGACTTTGTTAGGCTCATGGCCCAGCAGCTCCATAATGTCGATTTCGCCGCTTGCCGGCCATCCCGAGTAGAGATTCTCGTCGGATGGCATCATCCAGATCGCAGGCCATATGCCTTGACCAGAAGGCATCTTGGCGCGAATCTCGAATTTGCCGTAGGTCCAATCCCCCTTGCCTTGTGTCGTCAGCTTCGCCGATGTATAGTCATTGCCTCCGTAATTTTCTTTGCGAGCTTCGATTACAAGCTGACCATCCTCCACTCTCGCATTGTCTGTACGGTTCGTATAGTGCTGCAGCTCATTGTTGCCATATCCGCCGCCGCCCTGAACAAAATTCCATTTCGATTCGTCAATGTGTGTGCCGTCGAATTCGTCATTCCACACCATTGTCCACGCATCCGAATGGATTTGCGAAGCGATCAAGATCATTTCCTTGAACCGAACGATTGTCCTGTTAGGGTCCACCTCATAGATGCCAAGGTATTTGTTCGTTACTGCGTCAACGCCGGAGAGATCGCTATTAGGCTCATAAG
>Ga0182745_1004083_pt1 | contig 12284 bp, 10 predicted proteins | sample eDN3rd30CKraftBY_FD_128523 | JGI IMG/M metagenome (GOLD analysis project Ga0182745, IMG submission 128523) | Enriched backyard soil microbial communities from Emeryville, California, USA - eDNA 3rd pass 30_C Kraft BY (version 2) (version 2) | ecosystem: Environmental > Terrestrial > Soil >... | reverse complement strand
TAGCCGAGGTTCTCGACACAGCTGTTGTAGGTGTAGACCTGGTCGTCATAGCTGCGGTACGAGCTCTGCGCGAGCAGCTGCTCGCCGGTCTCCGCGGTGAACGCGGCGAACATGGTCGCGAGCGCCTCGGCGGTCACGGGGCGCATCTCCGGCGCGAAGCCGTACGGCACATCGGCCCAGACGATCTCCGGCGCATAGTCGAGCGGCTGGAGGGGGCGGAGCTTGTTGACGACGACCGTGATGCTGTTCGGGTCATCGATGCGCGCCCGATTCGAGCTCCGGATGACCTCCGCCGCCGCCGCGAGCGCACTCGTCAGGATCTCCTCGACGTCCTCGGTCGCGGCCGCCGGCAGGGCATCGACGGCCGACTGGAGGGCCATGCGACTGTCGGCGCTCGCGTCCTGCCGGGCGTCGAGCAGCTCGGCGGCGCGGGCGGCCACCGCATTCGTGTAGTCGATGAATGCGGTGCCGAGCTCCGTCGCCGTCGCCTCGGCGCCCGCCGCCAGTCGACTCCGGTACGCGGTCGCGGGGCGCAGCAGGTCCGCGCCGGCGAGGAGTTCGGCCGGGCCCGCCCGCAGCTCCTCGTCGCTCAGCGCATCGGGGTCCTCGGCGGCGACGACGCCAGCGGCGCTCGACACCGGTGGCTGCGTCATCGACTGGAGGGCGTGATCCTTCGCGGTCGCGAGCGCCTGAGTCGCGGCGACGGGCACAGGCTCCCCGACGAGGGCGATGATGGGGTCGATGAGCGCGGCGATGCCGCTGACCGCGCCCCGCGCTTCGGCGAGGTCGGTGTCGGCCCGGTCGTAGTCGGCGCGCGCCGCGGCGAGCTCGTCAGCGGCGGCCTCATAGTCGCGGACCAGGTCGCGGCGCTCACTCCAGGCGGCGCCAAGGATCCCGGTCGTCACCGTGAGGATGATGGCGACGGCGGCGCCGGTGACGCCGAGGATCGTCTGTCGCCGGGTGGGGCGCGTCGGCTGCCCTGGCTCGGTCGCTCGGGTCGCTCGGGGCTGCGGCACGAGGTCGGTCACCGCGACAGCGTACCCGGCGGCTCAGTGACGAATCGGGACCACGACCGGGACACCGTCGATCTCGACGACTCGGACGGGGGTCTCATAGACGGCCCCGACGCGCTCCGCCGTGAGCACCTCGGCGGGGGCGCCGATGGCGATGAGTCGGCCCTCGTGCAGGAGCGCGATCCGGTCGGCATACGCGGCTGCGAGTGAGAGGTCGTGGAGGACGACGCCGACGGCGCGGCCGCCATCGGCCAGGCGGCGGGCGAGCAGCATGACCTGCTCCTGGTGCCCGAGGTCGAGCGCCGCGGTCGGCTCGTCGAGGAGCACGATGGAGGTGCGCTGCGCGAGCACGCGTGCGAGGGCGACCCTGGCGCGCTCCCCGCCAGACAGCTCGGTCGTGCGGCGCAGCGCAAACCGCGCCACGTCGGTTTCCGCCATCGACGCCTCGATGATCTCGTCGTCCCCGTCCGCCTCCGGCCGCCGAGCCCACGGGGCACGGCCCATCGCGACGATCTCGCGGACGAGGAAGGGGAAGGTCACGGTGTATTCCTGCGTGAGCACGGCGCGGCGGCGTGCCAGCTCCGCGTTGCTGTAGCTGCCGATGGGGCGACCATCGAGCTCGACCACGCCGACCTCCGGCACGAATTCACCGGCGAGCACTCCGAGCAGGCTCGACTTGCCGGCACCGTTGGGGCCGACGAGTGCGAGCACCTCGCCGCCGACGAGGTCGAGGTCGATTCCCTCGAGGACCGATCGGCCCCCGCGGCGCAGCGTGATGGCGCTGCCGCGGATCATGCCCAGCCTCCGGAGCGGCGGCGCTGGCGATACAGCAGCCAGAAGAAGAATGGCCCGCCGACGAGCGAGGTGAGCATCCCGATCGGCAGGTCGGCCCCGGTGACGAGCGTGCGGGCGAGCAGGTCCGCGACGGTGAGCAGCAGTGCGCCGCCGACGGCGCTCGCGAGGATGAGCCCCCGGTGGCCGGGCCCGATCATCATCCGGATGAGGTGCGGGACGACGAGTCCGACGAAGGAGATGATGCCGCAGAAGGCGACCGCCGCGCCCGTCAGCAGCGCGACGCCGACGATGGTGACGACGCGGAGCCGCTCGACGTCGACGCCGAGGTGCCGGGCGCCGCGCTCCCCGAGCGCGAGGAGGTCGTAGCGGCGGTGCTGAAGGAGCAGTCCGATCCCGGTGATGACCGTGATGGCGGCGACGATGCCGACCTCGGGCCAGCGGGAGCCGCTCATGCTGCCGAGCTGCCAGAAGACGATCTGCTCGCGGCTGCCACTGTCGGCGAGGAAGAGCATGAGTGCGAGGCCGGCGCCTGCGAAGGCGTTGACCGCGATGCCGGTCAGCAGCAGGGTCACGACCTCGGTGCGGCCCTGAGACCGTGCGACGAGGTAGACGACGGCCGCGGCGCCGAGGGCGCCGAGGAAGGCGAAGACGGCCGTCGTCCAGATGCCGAAGCCGCTCAGGCCGAGCGCGATCGCGATGCCGGCCCCGAAGGCGGCGCCGGCGGAGATGCCGACGACGCCGGGCTCGGCGAGGGGGTTGCCGAACACGGCCTGCATGGCGACGCCGGCGACGGCAAGCGCCGCCCCGACGAGGAGGGTGAGCAGAATGCGGGGGAAGCGCACGACCTGGAGGGCCCCCTCAATCACGGGGTCGCCGACCGGCAGTGGCACGCCGAGCGCGCGGAGGATGGTCTGACCGACCTCGGCCGGGGTGACGGGGAGCTGCCCGAGGAGGGCGGAGGCGAGGACGGCCCCGAGGAGCAGGACGGCCATCGCGACCACGACGATCGCGGCGCTGCGGGATCTCGTCATGGCACCCGGTGGATCCACGCGGGCGTGCTGAACTTGTCGGCGACGAGTCGCTCGGCGGCCGCGAGCTCCTCCGGCAGCAGCTCGTCCGGGACGAGACCGTGCCGGGCGCGGAAGGTGTCGATCATCCGCTCGACGATGGCCTCGCGGGGCAGGCCCGTCTGCGCCCGGAGCGGGTCGACGCGCTTCGCGGCCGAGACGATCCCCTTGTCGCTGAGCTTTTCCCGGCCGATGCGCAGCACCTCGGTGAGCTGCTCGCCGTCCATGTCGTACGACATCGTGACGTGGTGGAGCACCCCGCCCGAGGCGAGTCGCTTCTGCGCCGCCCCGCCGATCTTGCCGGCCGGGCTCGCGATGTCGTTGAGCGGCTGGTAGGTGGCCTCGATGCCGAGCGAGCGCAGCGCCTCGACTGCCCAGGCATCGAGGAAGGCGTAGGAGTCGGCGAAGCTCATGCCCTCGACGAGCGCGAGCGGCGCGTAGATCGAGTAGGTGATGATCGCGCCGGGCGCCATGAGCATCGCGCCGCCGCCGGAGATGCGGCGGACGACGTCGAAGCCGTGCTTAGCAGCGCCCTCGGGGTCCACCTCATTGCGCACGGACTGGAAGGAGCCGATGACGACGGCTGGCTCAGTCCAGTCCCAGATGCGCAGCGTCGGTGCGCGCAGCCCAGCGCCGACGCGCTCGGTGAGCACCTCGTCGAGCGCGAGCTGCGTGACGGGCGGCAGCGGCGGGCCGACGAGCAGCTGCCAGTCATAGTCGCGCCAGTCGGTCGCGGCGCGCAGCGCCCGGCGCACGGCGGTCGCGATGGCCTCGGGGGAGAATCCGAGGAGCACGGCGTCCGCGGGAAGCGCGGACCGCACCGCCGCCGCAACCTGATCAGCGCTCGAGTCCGCTGGCATGCCGCTCAGCGCCCCGTCGATGGCCGTCAGCGCCTCGTCGGGCTCGAGGAAGAAGTCACCGGCGACCTGCACGTCAGCCAGCCGCCCATCGACGACGTCGAGGTCGACGACGACCAGCTTGCCACCGGGGACCTTGTACTCGCCGTGCACCCGCCCAGCCTACGACCCGGGCGCGTCCGGCTCCTGGGGGATTCTCCCGTCGAGCCAGCCGATGAGGTCGGCGATGACCTCTTGCCGGTTCGTCTCGTTGTAGATCTCGTGGCGGGCGCCCGGGTAGACGATCGCCGTGACGTCGGTGAATCCGGAGCGCGTCGTGTAGGCGGCGGCAAGCTTGGCGACCGATCGTTCGCCGCCGAAGGGGTCGTCGGAGCCGACCTGGAGCAGCACCGGGACATCGCGCTGCGCGGCGAGCTCCCTCGCCGGGAGGCCGAGCAGCCGCATCGCGTCGAGCACGCCGAACAGCTTGATCGCCGACGCGGTGAACATGAGCGGGTCGGCCGCGGCCGCCGCGATGACCGCGGCGTCGCGACTCAGCCATTCGTAGTTCGGATCACCGAGCGTCCGGTGCCGCTTGTTGAGGTCACCGCTGTTCATGTCCCGCAGCGTGCGCAGCGCCGAGCCGGAGAGGACGACCGCGTCGTATGCCGCAGGCTGCATATTGAGCAGGAGTTGCGCGATGAGGGAGCCCCAGGAATGTCCGAGGAGTACGAACGGCAGTCCCGGGTTCGCGGCGCGGGCGAGCTCGCCGAAGGCACGGACCGCCTCGACGGTCGCGCGGTGGCCGCCCGGCCCGAGCCGGCCGAGCCGACGGTGATCACCGCCGTACTGTGCAAGTCCCGTCGCACCGTGCCCGCGGTGGTCGTCCGCCCACACGCTGTACCCCGCCGCGACGAGTGCCTGCGCGAGCTGCTCGTAGCGGAGGCGGTGCTCACCGAGGCCGTGCGCGAGCTGCACGACACCGCGCGGCTGGACGCGCTCCCACACGGAGTAGTGAATCGTGACGCCCTCGGCGTCGAGGAAGGTCGCGTCACTGCGGATCCGGCTCACGCCGCGAGCCTACGCTGGGGCGGCGCCGCCCGAGGCACGGGCGCGCGCTAGAGTTGCGCCCCATGGTCAAGCGCCACTTCCCGGACCCTCGCAACGTGCTCGAGCTGCTGCCGCGACCACAGCGCGTGCGCGACGGTCTGCGACGACGCATTCGTAGCGCGCTCACGATCGAGGACCTACGGGCGGTGGCGCAGCGACGGACGCCGCGCGCCGCATTCGACTACACCGATGGCGCTGCCGATCAGGAGATCTCGATCGCGCGGGCCCGGCAGGCGTATCAGGACATCGAGTTCCACCCGAACGTGCTGCGGGACGTCAGCCACGCTGACACGACGACGAACATCCTCGGCGCCCCCGCCGCGCTCCCCTTCGGCATCGCGCCGACCGGCTTCACGCGGCTCATGCAGACCGAGGGCGAGTCAGCGGGCGCGGCCGCCGCCGCGGCCGCGGGCATCCCCTTCGGCCTCTCGACCCTCGGCACGACCTCGATCGAGGGGGTGCGGGAGGCGGCGCCGGACGGTCGACTGTGGTTCCAGCTCTATGTCATGCGCAACCGCGAGGTCTCCTGGGAGCTGCTCGAGCGCGCCACGACGAGCGGCTATGACACCCTGCTCTTCACCGTCGACTGCTCGGTCTCGGGGCTGCGCCTGCGGGACAAGCGCAACGGCTTCGCGATCCCGCCGACCCTCACGGCGAAGACCGTCCTCGACGCGATCCCGCGGCCCTGGTGGTGGTGGGACTTCCTCACGACGCCGCAGCTCGAGTTCGCCTCGCTCACCTCGATCGGCAGCAACGTCTCCGAGGTGCTCGACGCGGCAATCGACCCGAGCGTCGACTTCGACGACCTCGCCGAGGTCCGGCGGCGGTGGCCCGGCAAGCTCGTCGTCAAGGGCGTGCAGACGGTCGAGGACGCGCAGCGGCTCGCGGGGCTCGGGGTCGACGGCATCGTGCTCTCCAGTCACGGTGGGCGCCAGCTCGACCGCGCGCCGGTGCCATTCCATCTGCTGCCGTCGGTCGCGCGCGAAGTCGGCAAGGACCTTGAGATCATCATCGACACGGGCATCATGCACGGCTCAGACATCGTCGCCGCGCTCGCCCTCGGCGCCGACTTCGCGCTCGTCGGCCGCGCCTACCTTTTCGGGCTCATGGCCGGTGGCCGCGCCGGCGTCGACCGCGCGATCGCGATCCTGCGCGACCAGGTGCTGCGCACCATGAAGCTCCTCGGGGTCACGAGCACCCAGGAACTCGGCCCGCAGCACGTCACCCAGCTCCAGCGCCTCGCCCCTCGCTGACGTCCCGGCTCCGGGTGCGTCGGCGGGCCTGACCGCGGGGACATGGGCAGCTAGGCGGGGAGCTCCTCATCAGCGGTCGGCTGGATGACGCGGAGGGTCGCGGTGTCGAGTGGCGGCTCTCGGCGGATGGCGAGCCAGCGGACGAGCCCGGTCAGGCCGGCGAGGAGACCCGCGGTCGCGCCGAGCGCGAGCGCCATGCGGGCGCCATACGCGTCGGCCACCCAGCCGACGATCGGGGCGCCGACGAAGGTGCCGCCCATTAGGAGTGCGAGGTAGATCGCAAGCACGCGACCACGCAGCGTCGGGTGCGTCGTCGTCTGGACGTAGCCGTTCGCCGTCGTCAGCATCGTCACGGTACCGAACCCCGCGATGATGCAGGTCGCGGCATACCACCAGTAGCCGGGTGAGACGACGCCCGCAACCATCGCGACACCGAAGATGAATGCGGCGATGACGATCCAGTGCAGCGACGCCTTGTCCCGGCGGGCGGCGGCGAGCGAGCCGGCGAGCGCGCCGATCGCGAGGATCGAGGTGAGCAGCCCGTAGGCGTCCGCGTCGAGCCCGAACTCGAGGGTCATCGTCGAGGCGAAGATCGGGAAGTTCATGCCGAACGCGCCCATCAAGAAGACCATGACGAAGAGGACGACGAGGTCGGGACGCTTCCCGAGGTAGCGGAACCCGTCCGAGACGCGCTGCACCCCGACCGGCCGCTCGCGCGGCACGAGTTCGTCGCGCCGGATGATGATGAGGACGACGAGCATGGCGATGTAGCTCACCGCGTTGGCGATGAAGACCCAGCCCGAGCCGATGATGATGATGGCGACCCCGGCGACGGCGGGACCGATGAGCCGGGCGACGTTGAACGAAGCCGAGTTGAGGGCGATCGCGTTCGGCGCGTCCACGCGCGGCACGACATCGGAGACGAAGGCCTGGCGCGCGGGAGAATCGAAGGCCATGATGATGCCGAGCATGAGGCAGAAGGCATACATGAGCCAGATGTCCATGGCCCCGAGGAGCATGAGGATGCCGATCGCCGTGGCGGTCAGCGCGAGCGCGGTCTGCGTCACGCCGAGGAGCCACTGCCGATCGAAGTGGTCGGCGGCCCAGCCGCTGATCGGCACGAGCACGAGCGGCGGGCCGAACTGCAAGGCGAGTGCGATGCCCATCGCCGCCGCATCGTTGTTCGTGAGCTCCGTCAGCACGACCCAGCTCATCGCGGTCGACTGCATCCACTGGCCGATGTTCGAGATCAGGGCGCCGAAAAACAGTGAACGATAGTTGACCAAACGCAATGACCGGAACATTGGTACCCATCATCGCACCGGATTCGTCTAGCATCGATCGGCTCCGCACAACGATGGGAACGACGATGACCGAGACGCCCGATCCCCCCACGGCGGCGGGGACCGAACCACGCGTGCAGCGACGCTGGCAGCGCGACATCACCATCTTCTTGACGGGGCAGATGGTGTCGCTGTTCGGCTCGATGCTCGTGCAGTACGCCATCATGTGGCACCTCGCCCTCGTGACGAAGTCCGGGCTCGTGCTGACGCTCTCGATCGTCTTCGGCATGCTCCCGCAGGCGATCGTGTCGATCTTCGGCGGCGTCTGGGCGGACCGGATGAACCGCAAGGTGCTCATCATCCTCGCCGACAGCTCCATCGCCGTCTCCACCCTCGTGCTCGCCGTCGTCATGCTCAGCGGCTACGAGGAGCTCTGGCTCATCTACCTGACGCTCGCCATCCGGTCGTTCGGCGCCGGGATCCAGCAGCCCGCCGTCGCGGCGCTCCTGCCGCAGCTCGTGCCCGGTGACCAGCTGCTCCGCTTCAACGGACTCTTCCAATCCGCCCAGGCCGGCATGATGCTCGTCGCCCCGCCCGTCGCGGCCGCCGTGTACGCCTCCATGAGCATCATCGCGATCTTCTTCATCGACGCCATCACGGCAGCGATCGGCATCGCGTTACTGCTGAGCATCGCGGTGCCGACGATTCGTGCCATCGACACACCGCGCGGCTACTTCACCGACCTCGTCGAAGGCGTGCGTTACACGTTCCGCCACCGGCTCGTGCGCTGGGTCCTCCTGCTGCTGACGATCGTCATGCTGCTCGGCGCGGCGCCCTCGTACCTCACGCCGCTCATGATCGTGCGCACCTTCGGCGAGGACGTCTGGCTGCTCACCGTCAGCGAGGTCGCCTTCGCGGTCGGCATGCTCGTCGCCGGCGGGGTCGTCGCCGCGATCGGCCCGCGGATCACCCGGCCGGTCGTCCTCGCCGTCGCCATGACGGCGCTCTTCGGCGGGCTGAACATCGCGCTCGGGCTGTCCCCGACGATCTGGATCTTCGCCGCATTCATGCTGCTCGCCGGCGCGGCCATCCCGCTCATGTCGACGCCGCTGACGACCCTGCTCCAGCTGCGCGTCGAGCCGCAGCTGCACGGCCGGGTCTTCGGGCTCGTCGGCGTCGTCATGAGCGTCGCCATGCCGGTCGGCATGGTGGTCCTCGGGCCGCTGTCGGACGTCGTGCAGGTCGAGACGCTCCTCATCGTCGCGGGGGCGATCACCTTCATCGCGGTCGCCGCCGTGTCGCTCATGCCCGCGGGCCGCGGCGCGATCCGGGAGCGGATCGACCCCGCGGAGGCCGCCGCCCTCGGCGGTGACGCGATCCTGCCGACGATGACCGGACCCGTCGAGGTGCCACGACTGGGCCAGACCGACTGAGGCTCAGTCCGGCAGCGGGCCGAGCAGTGCGGCAGCGACCGTCTCGTGCACGGACTCAGTGTCGCTCGGATGATAGATCCCGGCGAGCACGTCACGCTGGAGCCGGGACAGCTCGGTCGTCGCGGTGTAGCCGGCACCGCCCGCGCACCGCAGCGCCTGGTCGACGACCGTGCGGGCCGTCTCGGTCGCGCGGTGCTTCGCCCCCACGAGGTCGCGGAACCACCGGTCGCCGCGGTCGGCGAGCCCGTCCACGTCGGCCGCGAGTGCCTCGAGCTCGGGGGCGATCGGGTCGAGTGCGAGCGCCATGTCGGCGATCCGCCACCGCAGGTCCGGATTCTCCGCGTACGGCCGACCCGTGCGCTGGCTGCGGCGACGCTGGACCGCCTCGACCGCGAGCTCGAGGGCACGGTCGCCAATGCCGGCGTACACCGCGGCAATGCCGAGAAGGAAGTTCGTGAAGATGCCGAAGATGAAGGGATCCGCATTCGGCCCCACGGGCAGGAATCGCGACACCCGCTCATCAGGGACGACCACGCCGTCGAGTACGGTGCTGCGCGACTGCGAGGCCCGCATCCCGAGCGGGTTCCAGTCATCGAGGGTCGTGACGCCCTCGGGGTCGACGCCGGGCTCCGCGCGGTGGACGAAGCCGTGCACGAGTCGCGGCCCGTCCTCCGTGCCGTCTCCCGCGTCCTGTCGCCCGAAGACCCCGAGCCACGTCCACGCCGGGGCGAGCGAGGTGAAGATCTTCGTGCCGGTGAATGCGTAGCCGCCGTCGACGCGGTCGGCTCGCGTCCGCGAGTCCCACAGCACCGAGTCGTTGCCCGCCTCGGAGATCCCGAACGCGAACACCTCACCGGCATCGGCGGCATCGAGCACCCAGCGCAGGGACTCGTCGCCCCGCTCGGCGAGCACGCGGGCGACGCCGACCCACACGAGATGCATGTTGATCGCGAGCGCGGTCGCCGGGGCGTACGCAGCGAGGCGCCGCTGGTCGCGCAGCACCTCGGCCAGGGGCCGCGGTTTCAGGTAGCCCGCCGCTCGGAGGTCAGCGAGATCCTCATCGGGGAAGGTGTTCTCGCGGTCGTAGCCAGCCGCTCGCTCGCGCATGCGCTGGAGGGTCGCGTCGGTGAGTGCCATGGACCCATTGTCCACGCACCGTCCACGGGCCCGGCGAGTGGGAACTGCAGGCGGGGAGCCGGACTCAGCCGAGGCGGGCCCGAATCGCCGGGATCACCTCGCGGTCGAAGAGGTCGATCGAGTGGAGCGCGGCATCGGCCGGGAGATCCCCCCAGCCGAAGGCCCCCGCGAGGTAGTTGACCCCGGTCTCCTCGATGAGCGAGCCCGCCTGCTCGGCGACGGACGCCGCCGAGCCGACAAAGGCGAGCCGCTGATCGACGAGCTCCCGGAGGTCGGGCTTCGGCGGCTGCGGCATGCCGAGCTTCTCCCAGAGCCAGACGAAGTTCGCATAGTGCGCAGTGAAGGCCGGGCCAGCGATGGCGAAGGCCTCCTCGTCGGTGTCGGCGACGAAGACGTGCCGGAGGACGCCGAACCGCGGGTGCGTGCCGTCGTGATCGACCCGAGCCCGCGTCTCGAAGAAGAGGTCGCGGTGCTCCCGGATGACCGGGATCGGCGGCGAGTAGAAGGCGAAGCCGAAGATCGTGTTCTGCCCGTGCTCCGCCGCCTTGATGATCGACGGCGGCTTCGCCGACGGGTACCACTGCGTGAACTCGCGGTCGGCCGTGACGACGAGATCGACCTGCTCACCGGTGACGGGCGAGTTGAACACGCCTGTGGCAAGCGCCTCGAAGATGGCGGGCACAAATGACTCGTATCGCTGCAACATGTCCTCCGGCGAGAAACCGTAGAACTTCGCCTCGTGCGGCGCCGAGCCTTTCCCGATACCGAGCTCGACGCGCCCGTGGGAGAGCTGATCGAGCATCGCGATCTCCTGCACCAGCCGGAGCGGGTCATACAGCGGCACCACGAGCGTCATCGGCACGAGCTTGATCTGACTCGTCTCGCGGGCAATCGCGGCCAGCAGCATGGCCGGCGACGCGGCGAGTCCGAGCTTTGCGCCATGGTGCTCGGCGACGTGGAAGCGGGTGAAGTCGCCCGCATCGGCGCGCCGCGCGAGTGCAATCCGGTCGTCGTACGTCTGGGCGGCCGACTGCCCCTCGTGCACATCGACCCAGTCGAATACCCCAAATTCGAGATCCGTCGCCATACTCCACTCGCTCCTTCGCTCAGGGTGCCGATTACCCACGCTAGTCTCCCCGGTGGGGCGCCGGACTGTCCTCCGCGCTCATCCTCCGCCCCCATTTGGTGATGGATGCACTAAACATGGAGGCACTATGACTGCCACACCGCTCCTCGTCACCGTTCCCGACGCGCGCCTGCGCGAGCTCATCGGCCCCGCGCCCGACGGCGCCGAGATCGTCGTGTGGGACATGACCACGCCCGCGCCGGCGGACGAAATCGGCATCGTCGTGCTCCACTATTTCGGCGCGCCCGAGGGTGTGCTCGAGCGACTCCGGGGCGTGCGGGTCGGGCTCGTACAGGGCCAGGCGATCGGCTTCGAGGCGGTCGCTGCCCAGCTCCCACCTGGCCACATCTTTGCGAATGCGGCGACCGTCCACGAGGCGGGTGCGGCCGAGCACGCGGTCACCCTCGCACTGGCGAGCCGCCGGTGCCTGCCCGAGTTCCTGCGCGGCCCTGCAGGGCAGTGGCCGGCCTTTGCCGCCGGCCCCGGACTCATTGGCGCGCGTGTGCTGCTCCTCGGCTACGGCGGCATCAACCAGCTCGTCGAGGAGCGGCTGCACGGCTTCGACGCCGAGATCGTCCGCGTCGCGAGCACGGCGCGCGAGGCAGCACGCGGCCACGTCCACGGCGTCGCCGAGCTGCCGGAGCTGCTGCCGGGGATCGACGTCGTCATCGCCGCACTCCCGCACACGCCCGCGACCGAGCGGCTCATCGACGCCGCATTCCTCGCCGCCCTCCCCGATGGCGCGGTCGTCGTCAACGTCGCGCGCGGCCGCATCGCCGACACCGACGCGATCGTCGCCGAGGCGGGGCGGCTGCGCTTCGCGCTCGACGTCACCGACCCGGAGCCGCTGCCGAGCGGCCACCCACTGCTCAGCCACCCCGCCGTCATCGTGACGCCGCACATCGCCAGCCGCACGACCGGACTGTCACAGCTGCAGGCGGCGCTCGTGCGGCGCCAGATCGAGCTCATGCTCGCCGGCGAGCCGCCGATCAACGTGGTGTATCGGAGCTAAATAACGATGCCGGCCGGGCGTGAGCGCCGGCCGACATCGGGTCAGGGTTACGACTACCCGCAGGTGAGCTCGACCCCGTTGACCATGTGGGTGCCCGGGCCGAGGTTCGCGCATTCGGCGAGGAGGCCCGCCGTGGCGGCACCGAGCGTCGCGGCGAGCACGATCGTCACGATGATCGACACCACGAGCGCGAGCGCCGAGATGATGATGGCAATGACC
>Ga0182745_1004081_pt1 | contig 12285 bp, 7 predicted proteins | sample eDN3rd30CKraftBY_FD_128523 | JGI IMG/M metagenome (GOLD analysis project Ga0182745, IMG submission 128523) | Enriched backyard soil microbial communities from Emeryville, California, USA - eDNA 3rd pass 30_C Kraft BY (version 2) (version 2) | ecosystem: Environmental > Terrestrial > Soil >... | reverse complement strand
TCGGCATCACGGCGAGCGGGACCATGCCAAGCTGCCCTCCCTGCGCGCCGAGTGAGTGCTCAACGCCTCTCGGCATCACGGCGAGCGGGACAAGCCATCGCACGGCGGAACACGGGAGCCGATGCCTTGTGCTCAACGCCTCTCGGCATCACGGCGAGCGGGACCCTGAAAGGGTTCATTGAGAAGTATGGGACGCAGTGCTCAACGCCTCTCGGCATCACGGCGAGCGGGACCATTAGCTAGATTCTGAGTGGTCTCAGGATCTATAGGTGCTCAACGCCTCTCGGCATCACGGCGAGCGGGACCTTTAAGCGTAGGCCGATGCGACGGAAGGTGGGGTGCTCAACGCCTCTCGGCATCACGGCGAGCGGGACGTCTCGGCAAGCTGACCTTCGCTGACCTCAAGGTGTGCTCAACGCCTCTCGGCATCACGGCGAGCGGGACCTGGATGTCCTGTGCTCCTATTTCCTGGAGCGCATCGTGCTCAACGCCTCTCGGCATCACGGCGAGCGGGACCAGCCGGAAGGCGGCGGGGCCTGGAGGAGGCCGCCAGGTGCTCAACGCCTCTCGGCATCACGGCGAGCGGGACTCCCCATGTGCTGCTCCTTGTGTCACTTCGATAAAGTGCTCAACGCCTCTCGGCATCACGGCGAGCGGGACCTGACGACGGCTCCAGGATGCCGTGCATGGAGTCCGCGTGCTCAACGCCTCTCGGCATCACGGCGAGCGGGACTGGTGACGCCGACCGGCGAGCGCCAAGCCATCAAGTGCTCAACGCCTCTCGGCATCACGGCGAGCGGGACAGCGGGGCCCTTCGACTTCGACAAGTTCTCCGCCGGTGCTCAACGCCTCTCGGCATCACGGCGAGCGGGACCACAAGCCCCGCGCGGCCCTCAAGTCGCTTGCGGAGTGCTCAACGCCTCTCGGCATCACGGCGAGCGGGACTGGCGCGCAGCGAGCCCCAGCTGCCGCAAGCGACTGTGCTCAACGCCTCTCGGCATCACGGCGAGCGGGACAGCGACGCTGATATTTTAGTTTATCTTAATGATGGTGCTCAACGCCTCTCGGCATCACGGCGAGCGGGACTTGGACGTGCCCTTGCTGCATCCAAGACGGGTGGGGGTGCTCAACGCCTCTCGGCATCACGGCGAGCGGGACCGACGGCAAGCGCAACGCGCGCAGCGTCTGGAGGTGCTCAACGCCTCTCGGCATCACGGCGAGCGGGACGACTCCGTCACGTCTGGGACATCCCAGTCGTCCTGTGCTCAACGCCTCTCGGCATCACGGCGAGCGGGACCAGGCGCGCGGTGGATACTCATCGACCACGGCTTGCGGTGCTCAACGCCTCTCGGCATCACGGCGAGCGGGACCCAGGACAGCAGCGTCAGCAGCGGATCCACGGAGTGCTCAACGCCTCTCGGCATCACGGCGAGCGGGACTCGACATCTACAACGTCGACCTCCTCGTCGGTTCGTGCTCAACGCCTCTCGGCATCACGGCGAGCGGGACTTTCTGGGGAGCGGACCGAGACGTAGCCAACGCAGGTGCTCAACGCCTCTCGGCATCACGGCGAGCGGGACGCAGACAACAGGACCAACAGCAACGGCAGGTAACAACGGTGCTCAACGCCTCTCGGCATCACGGCGAGCGGGACTCGGGATGGACCCGGACGAGGTGCTGCGGCTCCAACAGGGTGCTCAACGCCTCTCGGCATCACGGCGAGCGGGACTCTGCCCATCAAGGGTGAGCGCCCGGTGCCCATGAGGTGCTCAACGCCTCTCGGCATCACGGCGAGCGGGACAAACCGACTGCGGACTGTGAGTACAGCGCGACGAAGTGCTCAACGCCTCTCGGCATCACGGCGAGCGGGACTCAGGACGGTTTCCAGGGTGAAAAAGCGCTCATCGTGCTCAACGCCTCTCGGCATCACGGCGAGCGGGACTCCTCTCCCATCGTCCGTGGAGCAGGGCATCCACGTGCTCAACGCCTCTCGGCATCACGGCGAGCGGGACGCTCGGCACTGGGGGCGGACTTCAGCTCAAGAAACTTGTGCTCAACGCCTCTCGGCATCACGGCGAGCGGGACATACTTCCAGCCACGCGGTGGTCGTGACCGAGGTGGTGTGCTCAACGCCTCTCGGCATCACGGCGAGCGGGACCTCAGGCGGCGGAGTGGACGGGGTCTGCGGCGCACCGTGCTCAACGCCTCTCGGCATCACGGCGAGCGGGACAGGCGGAGCTCAATGCGTTCCGCCAGCCGCTCCGTGCTCAACGCCTCTCGGCATCACGGCGAGCGGGACTTCCCTGACCGGGCCATGAAGGTTCCCCAGGGAGAGCGTGCTCAACGCCTCTCGGCATCACGGCGAGCGGGACTTCTCCGCGCGCACCGTGGCGGCGTGAATCATGGGTGCTCAACGCCTCTCGGCATCACGGCGAGCGGGACCCGCCTGCGCCAGCCGCTTCAACTCCGCCAAGTCATCGTGCTCAACGCCTCTCGGCATCACGGCGAGCGGGACTCCGGGCCGCGAGCATGAGGTCAGCCATTCGGTATGGTGCTCAACGCATCTCGGCATCACGGCGAGCGGGACTCTCGATGATGCCGTGGCGCATTCAAACGCCGCCTTGTGCTCAACGCCTCTCGGCATCACGGCGAGCGGGACTGCGTGGGACTTGGAGACGCCCGACACACCCCCGGTGTGCTCAACGCCTCTCGGCATCACGGCGAGCGGGACACCGGCTCCAGCAGGCCCACGCACTTCGTCACGGAATGTGCTCAACGCCTCTCGGCATCACGGCGAGCGGGACCTCCCGCCGTCTTCTCCCCTCAGACGAACATCAAGTGCTCAACGCCTCTCGGCATCACGGCGAGCGGGACCTGGGCCGCCGGATGACCCATTCGACCCACGCCGGTGCTCAACGCCTCTCGGCATCACGGCGAGCGGGACCTCGAAGGAGGGAAGCTGGTGGGCATGCTGACCGACCGTGCTCAACGCCTCTCGGCATCACGGCGAGCGGGACTCGTGGGCAGGGCGAGCGACACGGTAGCAGTGACGTGCTCAACGCCTCTCGGCATCACGGCGAGCGGGACTCGCCCGGGCCAGCACCACGCCCCACCAGGACGGGTGCTCAACGCCTCTCGGCATCACGGCGAGCGGGACTCCCCCTTCGCGACGGCTTTCGCGCAGACGGCGCGGAAGTGCTCAACGCCTCTCGGCATCACGGCGAGCGGGACACGGGGCGCCTCCAGGAACAGCGCGGCTTCATCAAGTGCTCAACGCCTCTCGGCATCACGGCGAGCGGGACCAGCGGATGGGAGCCGCGTCAGTCCCTCCGCGAGGAGTGCTCAACGCCTCTCGGCATCACGGCGAGCGGGACCAAGCGCTCAGGCACGGCCACGGCCACCGAGAAGTCGTGCTCAACGCCTCTCGGCATCACGGCGAGCGGGACGGAGGCCCTGCCGGAATCCGCCTTTCGCCAGGGCGTGTGCTCAACGCCTCTCGGCATCACGGCGAGCGGGACAGGCGAAGCGGGAGGTGGCTGCAGCCGAGACAACGGGTGCTCAACGCCTCTCGGCATCACGGCGAGCGGGACCATCCAGCACCAGCAGGCCCGCGCGCAGCATCTGATCGTGCTCAACGCCTCTCGGCATCACGGCGAGCGGGACCGCTCAGCCAAGCATCGAAGGAATGTGAGATTGAGTGCTCAACGCCTCTCGGCATCACGGCGAGCGGGACAGGGGCGGGCAGCGCCCCCTGGGTGAGCAGGACCGGTGCTCAACGCCTCTCGGCATCACGGCGAGCGGGACCTCCCTCCAGCCCCGCGAGCGCGAGGCCTTGCAGCAAGTGCTCAACGCCTCTCGGCATCACGGCGAGCGGGACACGTCAGCGGGAGCGCATCCGGCGCCACCGTGAAGAGTGCTCAACGCCTCTCGGCATCACGGCGAGCGGGACCATCGCTGGCGTGGTTCGGCTGGCCCGGGTTCTCGTGCTCAACGCCTCTCGGCATCACGGCGAGCGGGACCTACCACCGGGTGACGCGGCACGAGTTGCGCCGCGTGTGCTCAACGCCTCTCGGCATCACGGCGAGCGGGACCGGATCAACGTGACGACCAATGGGCTCGTCCTCCAGTGCTCAACGCCTCTCGGCATCACGGCGAGCGGGACGTCGCCGCGCGAGTCCATCGACCCGGTGAAGGCGGCCACGTGCTCAACGCCTCTCGGCATCACGGCGAGCGGGACTCGTGGCTGAGGTGCTGGTGGCGTACGTGGCCGGAAGGTGCTCAACGCCTCTCGGCATCACGGCGAGCGGGACGCCTCAATGTCCGCTGGCGTGATGTGGGCCAAGTAGTGCTCAACGCCTCTCGGCATCACGGCGAGCGGGACCCGCGGATTCGGCGCCACTGCCAGGCAACCCAGTGGTGCTCAACGCCTCTCGGCATCACGGCGAGCGGGACGCTCCTATTTTTCCTGGCCGACTGGGGGTTCGTGGACCTGTGCTCAACGCCTCTCGGCATCACGGCGAGCGGGACAACAGACGCGTCCCTACCAGCGCTCCGCGGATGAAGGCAGTGCTCAACGCCTCTCGGCATCACGGCGAGCGGGACCGGCGCTCTCGCACGCGGAGCAGTGGCTGGATGGCTTGTGCTCAACGCCTCTCGGCATCACGGCGAGCGGGACTCCCGTAGAGGATGTCCGTCAGGTGGACGTGCGAGTCGTGCTCAACGCCTCTCGGCATCACGGCGAGCGGGACAGACATGGACTTGGTCGATGTGACGTCGATGCGCGAGTGCTCAACGCCTCTCGGCATCACGGCGAGCGGGACGTGGCACAACAGCCACTCGGATCAGCACCTGCATTAGTGCTCAACGCCTCTCGGCATCACGGCGAGCGGGACACCCAAGCGATTTCCTTGCGACCGGGCCGACCAATGTGCTCAACGCCTCTCGGCATCACGGCGAGCGGGACATCCGGCACCCACCCATTCATGTCCTGATGGAGGCGTGTGCTCAACGCCTCTCGGCATCACGGCGAGCGGGACACGGCGCCACTACCCAAATCCTGGGTAGTGAGTGCTCAACGCCTCTCGGCATCACGGCGAGCGGGACTATGAGGACGGGGCTAAGAGTGAGTTTCTGGGCGCGGTGCTCAACGCCTCTCGGCATCACGGCGAGCGGGACATCCAGCTCGTCGCCCGCCAGAAGCGCCACCAGGGAGTGCTCAACGCCTCTCGGCATCACGGCGAGCGGGACCGAAATCTCATCCTGGGCGACGATTCAGGCAGTGTGCTCAACGCCTCTCGGCATCACGGCGAGCGGGACCATCCGCGCGAAGACACCCAAGGGGCTCGTCTTCCGGTGCTCAACGCCTCTCGGCATCACGGCGAGCGGGACTGCGCGTGTGCCTCCACGAAACTGGCGCCCTCGTAGTGCTCAACGCCTCTCGGCATCACGGCGAGCGGGACCTCGGGCGCGCTGTACGCGCTGGAGACGGGGAAGTGCTCAACGCCTCTCGGCATCACGGCGAGCGGGACCGGTGACGGTCACCGTGTTGTCGTCGAGGAAGTAGAGTGCTCAACGCCTCTCGGCATCACGGCGAGCGGGACGACTCTCTTGACGACAAAGGAGATAGCCCAGCAAGTGCTCAACGCCTCTCGGCATCACGGCGAGCGGGACCTGTGGGCCTGGGTACCCAACGCGCTAGGTGCTACTGTGCTCAACGCCTCTCGGCATCACGGCGAGCGGGACTGGGTTCGAGGTGCGGGACACGCTGAGTTGGTTGGTGCTCAACGCCTCTCGGCATCACGGCGAGCGGGACTTCCCATCACTACGGAAAACACGCAAGCCCCTACCAAGTGCTCAACGCCTCTCGGCATCACGGCGAGCGGGACGCCAGCTCTTGACCTTGGGTGCGAGCGATGTTGAGGTGCTCAACGCCTCTCGGCATCACGGCGAGCGGGACCGGAGACACAGGGGTGACGCCTCAGGTCATCGCTACGTGCTCAACGCCTCTCGGCATCACGGCGAGCGGGACAGCCCGTCTGAATCTCCCAATCATTCCGGCAACTTACAGCCCTCTTTTCAAGCACCTCCGCCACCTTCACAAAGGTTGTGCCTCCCGGACCCTACCCAAGAACGCCAACCCCATGAAATAACACGGCATTTCATCGATCATGCACCTATTCACCTGTCAAAGAGCCTCAACCCCATGAACTTCCTGGGGATTTCGCCACTTCCGCCGTCGCGGGGCTCCGCCACCGCGAGGTGCTTGATTGTCGCCCACGTTACAACACCTTGAACGGTGCGGGCTCCTCCGGCCAGTCCTCCTTCGCGTTGATGGCGCGCACACGCTCCACGCATCCACCGCACAGCCCAATCACCAGCAACGTATCCACGGCATCCATCCGCCGCGACAGCTCCCAGCGCAGCTTCTCCCGGTCCCGGTCCGTGAGCGAGCAACGGAACACCGAGAGCTGCAACCACTCCCCATAGCCCTTCAGCAGGGCGTGGACCTTCCGCCACCGCTTCGGGTCGCGGATGTCATACGTAATCAGATACCAGCGCCTCGGCTCAGCCATGGCTCACCTCAAGCGGAACGTCGCGAAGAGCCCCGGCTTGCCGGTCCACTCCTTCTCCAACAGCCGCACCTCCAGCTCCACCAGCCGGGCGTAGCTGAGCGAGTACCCCAGCACGTTGTGCCTCCACGTCTCCCGCTTGCGCCGCTCATACAGCTCGATGGCCTTCGCGCGCCCCGCCTTGCTGAGCCAGACGTGCTCGGGGGTCGCCTCGAAGTCCGCGTCCGCATCCCACGTCCGCCGGTTCACCGAGGCCACCAACGGCATGTCCGCCAGCGGCACCCGGAACAGCTCCATCACGTCCAGCCCCAGCGGCCCCGCGGCGCCTCGGGGCTGATGGTAGAAGCCAAAGGCCACGTCCAGCCCCACCGCCCTGATGGCCGCCTCCACCTCCCGGTGGACGAGCCCGTATAGGAAGCCGAGCACCGCGTTGAAACGGTCCCTCGGCGGCCGCCGGTTGCGCCCATCGAAGCGCAGACGTGCGTCCACGTCCTCTCCCAGAAGGCACGGCAGCGCCCCGAAGTACCGCGCCGCCCCCGCCCCCTCCAGCCCCCGGAGCACGTCCAGCGAGGGGGCCTCCGCGCACCTCGGCAGCAGCGCCCGGAGGTCGCGCACGGCCGAGGCCAGCACCTGACGCGCGTCCGCATCCCCTCGCGAGGAACGCAACAGGAAGCGGAGCTGCCCCTCCAGCTTCGCCGCCACCAGGCGCTGGGCAAGCCCCAGACACACAGTCTCCTGGCGCAGCGCCTCGAACTGACGCAGCCGCCGGTGGACATTGCCCGGCCCGCCTCCCAGGCCCCCCAGGTAGCGACCACCGGCCGTGAACCAGTGCACGCCAATGTCGTTCTCCACGCAGTACGCCAGCGCCTGCGCGCTCACCTGCACCGCTCCGTGCGCGATGAGCGCCGACACCATGCGCCCCGGCTGACGCGACGGCTCGCCCTCTCCCTCCGGAGGTGTCACCACCAGCTCCTCCGATGCCCGGCCTACCCGCGCCCCGGGCGTCGTCACATGCAGCACCTGCCGCACGTCGTCCTCCGGGAAGAGGCGAGGCCGGTCCTCGCCAGCAACCAGCCGCTCCTCCTCCGGCAGGCATACAGGCGCCAGCGAGCACTTCGCGCACTTGCGCTCTTCCTGTGTCACCGGGGGCCGCTCGCGTGACGCGCGCAGCAACCGCGCCCGCGCCACGGCCGCCTCCACGTCGCTCCGCAACGCCGCGTCCAGCGGGAAGCGAACCGTCGTGTCCGTCTGGTGGTAGCGGACCCGGCACTCCACGGGCGCCCCCGGGAAGCGCTCCTCCACCAGCAGCGCGTAGGCCCCCACTTGAAGCCGGTCGCTCGGCCACGCCTCCGGCGCATCCCGGCCGGGCGCATGACGCCCACGCTTGTGCTCGTGGACGACCAGGACGCCCTCCCGCGTCCTCACCGCATCCACCCGGCCGTGCAGGCCCAGGGACTCGCTGGCCAGCTCCAGCTCGACGCGCTCACCCTCTTCCTGAAGCTGAACGTGCAGCCGCCGTCCCGCATAGACGGCGGCATCGGCCACGCGCAGCTCCTCCACTTCCTCCAGGTAGAAGAGCCGCTCGCAGTACGCCAGCGCGTGCAGCGCATGCGTGCGGATGGACGGCTCGGCGCCAGCCAGCTTCGGACTCGTGGACGGTGCGTTCAACGTGAGGCCCCCCCTTGGGCTGCGCGACAACGACAGACGGCTAACCCGTCCCCTCCGCGAGCGGGATGCGGGGCAGGCGCTGGAGCTCGGGAACATCCGTGACCTCTTCGAGCCGCCCCACCGCATATCGAGAGCCACGGGTCCCCACGTGGTCCACCCAGACCGGCAAGGTGATGGCCCCCATGGGCGCGCTCAGGAAGGCACGACAAGCAGCGGGCGGCCGCCCCTCCGGAAGCAGGCGCGCGTCGTTGATGAGATGCGTGGACTCCCCAAGCGACCACGCGCCGGCCCGCGCCACGGTGCCGGGCTCCTGCATCGCACGGACGACACGGGCCTCCAGCGGCTCGTCCGTGTCCAGCTCTTCCCGGCTGTCACACCAGACCACCAGCCGCGCGTCGATGACGAGCTGCTGCTGGTCCGGCGCGGCGTTCTCGTCGTTCCCCTTCGTGGCCCTGAGGTTCTTCGTCCGCCAGAAGGTGCGGAGCACGGTGCTGATGACGGGCAGGTTCAACAGCCCCGCCGTCACGCGGCAGCCCCGATGCCGCTCGCGGTCCTCCTCCCCCACGAGCGACAGCAGCGCGCCGTAGCATGTCGCTGGCGGCGGCAGGACCTCCGTCTCCACCAGCTCGCGCGCCCGGCCCTTGCGCCAGCACGCCACGGGCACGGTCAGCTCGAGCGCAATCACTTCTTCCCCACCTCCAGCCGCTTGCAGGCCGCGCGGCAGGCGGCGACCACGCCCGCGTGGAGCTCCGCCCCCGAGAGCATCTCGCGCTCCTCGGCCCCCAGCCCCTCCACCACCTGTCCGCCCAGCACCAGCTCCTTCGCGGGGACGTCTCCGCTCTTCACCTTGCGCAGCAGCGCGGAAATCTCCACCCCACCGGCGCGCGAGGACGGCTCGAAGGCATACAGGATGCGAGGCGCGGCCTCCTGCGTGAGCCGGAAGACCACCGACTCCGGGCTGAAGTCGAAGAGGAAGCGGCCATGGTTGCCCGCGACGGGCCCCAGCGCGCAGAGCTGGTTCAGCGCCGTCACCGCCCGGGCCGGCACCCGCAGCGCATGCGGCGTCAGCGCCACGCCGTACTGGTAGCGCGTCGCGTGCATCTCCGTGCCATAGGGCACGGGGTTGCTGCCCTTCTTCTGCGCGGAGGGCGTGGCCCCCGGGCTCGCGGCGTTGAAGGTGACGTCCCCGGACCACGGCGTGAGGCTCACCGCGCGCGACACCTCCAGCACCGCGCGGCGGACCTTGGCCGTGCCCTTCTCCTTCTCTTGCTTCGCGCCCTCCGCGGACATGAAGCCCAGCAGGTCGTCATCGATGTAGGTCTTCTCCTTGGACTTCGCGGCCCAGGCGCTGAAGGCCTCGTCCTTCCACACGTTGACGCGCGCCGCGTCGTCGTAGGTGCGGTTGCACGGCTCCTGCTCGTTCAAGCGCCGCCGCAAGGCGAAGCGGATGGACTCGGCGGAGACGGTGGTGTGGACCTGTCCGTTCCACACCAGCTTCTGGAGACTGGTGATGTTTCCCTCGGTGAGGCCCCGGTTGTTGGCGGCGGTTCCCAGCGGGGTGACGAAGGCGGCGAAGACGTGAAGGCTCATGACATGACTCCGTGAAGAGAGTGTTCAAGACTGCTCGGACGCATCGGGGGCCTCATCCGCTGCCTCCAGCTCCGCGGCGTCGCCGCCCCGGCCCTGGTAGCTGGCCAGCGCCACCAGCGCGAGGTCGCGGGCCTCGCGCCACCGCGCGGAACCGAGCAGCGGCAGCACGTCCCGCCAGTGCTCCTGGAGCTCTCGGTTGGGGCCCGCGCGGCTCCACAGGTCCGCGAGCGCCGCTCGCACCTGCTCGGGCGTCTTCGCCCCCGCGAAGCTCAGCCGCAGGCGCTCCCGCTCCCCCTTGAGCCGGTTGGCGCGCGTGGCCTTGGGGCTCTTCTCCGTGTCGTCGTAGATGCTCTTGAAGCGGCTGCGCAGCGCGAGGTGAACGCTCTGGACGAGCCACTGCTCGGCCTCCCCCAGGTACGGATGCATGGCGATGAGTCCCTTCCTTTCGTCCCACAGCAGCGCGCCCAGGTTCTCCCGGTCGCGGTAGTAGTGAATGAAGCGGCCCTCCGCCGTCGTCGCGGTGGCGAAGCCCGCGTACCAGGGGCGTGAAGCCGCGAGGTTCTCCGTGATGAAGGCGCGCAGCGCGCTGGTCGCGATGAAGTAGCCCGCCTCGCCGTTGGCCTCGGGCTTGCGGACTCGCAGCGTGTGCGGCAATGCGGCGGCCGCGGCCTCGTAGCGGTCCAGCACGGCCTCGCTCACGGAGTCCTGCCGAACCACCGCGCCGCGAATCTTCTGCTGCGCGTTCCAAGGCATCTGCCGCAGCGCCACCGCCTCGGCGGTCCCCAGGACGTCGCGGAGCCTCCCCTTCGCCTCCAGCTTCATCGCGAGCTGGGCGGAGAGCACCGCGTCCGAGGCCCCCGCCACCGCGACGTCCTGCAACTTCTCGGGTGTCAGCGAAGGGCGCAGCTCCGCGAAGCGGACCAGGTCCGTGGGCGCCAGCGCCACGAAGGCACCGCCCCGGAGCTGCGGCAGCTTGTAGGACACACAGCCCACGAGCGCGAAGCACGCACAGAGCGCCTCCTGTGCCGTGTACTCCACCTTGGTGACGCGCACGCCGATGTGCCGCTCCGCCGCGCCGGGGTAGGCCCAGCTCGCCAGCACCGTGCTTCCCGAATCCAGCGCTTCGAGCACGCTCCGCCATGCGTCCTGATGGACGAAGGACGCATACACTTGCGACTCGACGACGACGGGCTGGTCCCCCACCTCGAAGGTAACGCGCTTGCGCGCACCGCCCTGTGTCGACTTGCCGTGCTGGAGGAACGTCACCTTCAGCGCCTCATGGAGCGCGGCGGCCAGCTCGGGCCGAGGCTCGGGGGCGCCGGGCCGCCGCGTGCCCGGCAGGTCGATGAAGCCCTGCCTCACCCGGAATGACGCGTCGAACAGCGGCTTGAGCGTGGCCTCGGGGGCCTCGCCGCCCCAGTCCAGGAGGATGGCCTCCGGCTCCACCGTGGCCGTGCCGGGCCCCAGCCGCACCGGGGAGGGCCAGGGCGCCTGCGGTGAGGCGCTCCCGAGGATGGCTCGGAGCGACGCGGCCAGCCCGCCCGCGCCCGCTCGCAGCAGCGGCGTCATTCCCGGCGCGTACAGCCGGATGGAGAGCGGAGCAGGCGGCGCCTTCTTCCTGGGGCTCACGGCTTTCGCCATCGCGCACCTCGCGACTCGTCGTAGTCCAGCGCTCCCGCTGGAGGGATGGGGTACGGCAGCCGGCCCGGGCGGGGCCATGCACGCCACTTGAAGGACTCGGGAGGGAGGTTCATGGGCAGGGTGACCTTGTGGGCGCTCACCACTCCGGCCAGGACCTTCCGGGCGTCCTCCTCCAGGAGGACGGTGAGGCTGGGGCTTCCGTCGCGGCACGGGGCAGGCCAGGTGTCGAAGCGCCCATCCAGCCAGGTGCTGGAGGTCCTCCGCGGCGCCTCCGCGCCCTGGGGTGGCACCCACGCGGCCACCAGGTCGCGTTGGCTCAGCTCCCCCATTCCCAGCCGCTCCAGCCAGGCACGCGCGTCGCGCAGCTCCGGCGCGGCGTAGGGTGCGCCGTCGAAAGGCAGCACCACGAAGGGACACACCGGCGCGGGCGCTTCGGGCGTACTGCGACGGTTGAGCCGCCCCAGGCGCTGGATGAGCGCGGGAATGGGCGCCAGGTCGGTGATGAGCAGGTCCGCCGACAGGTCCAGGCTCATCTCCGCCACCTGCGTCGTCGCGGCGAGGACGGCGCGCCCCTCCTCCGCGAAGGCGGCGACGACGTCTCCATGACGGTGAACGCGGTCCTCGTAGCGGAAGCGGCTGTGGTACAGCAGCGCGCGTGCGCCCTGCGACGCGGCGGCCTCGGCGGTCTTCATGCACCGCTCCACCGTGTTGCTGACCCAGAGCACCTTGCCGCCATCCTGAAGACACCGCGTCAATAGCGGCCACGGCTGCTCTACGTCTACCCGCTGGTAGCGCTTCAGCGCCTCCAGGTCCTCCG
>Ga0182745_1004077_pt1 | contig 12292 bp, 10 predicted proteins | sample eDN3rd30CKraftBY_FD_128523 | JGI IMG/M metagenome (GOLD analysis project Ga0182745, IMG submission 128523) | Enriched backyard soil microbial communities from Emeryville, California, USA - eDNA 3rd pass 30_C Kraft BY (version 2) (version 2) | ecosystem: Environmental > Terrestrial > Soil >... | reverse complement strand
GTCCGCTTCCCGTAGGAACCCGATGATCTGCTCCTCGGTATACCGCTTCTTCTTCACGTCCAACCTCCGTCTTCTGGGGCCGGACTCTAAATCATCGCGCTACTCAAAAGTGGGGGGACGTCGGCTGCACGACAGAACAACTGCGATCCATACCGCTGCCATCCACCACTTCAGCAGAGGACGAAAACGAAACACTGGAAGCCCCTTACTCGCCCTACTCTGCAACGAACGCTGCTCCATATCATCCTCGCTATGCTTATTCGCTCACTTCCTCTGAAATCAGAACCTTATCCCAGCATGCAAGGCTTTCATCAATCAGACAGCAACAACTGCAATACCGCAGGCAACCACAGCAAATTTTGAACCTTTATACTGAGAGTCGTTGCCTGCGGAGCGTGTGTTCCGTCTCCCGAATACGTCGCCAGAATGGAATGGGTCCCGTTAGAGAGCCCCTCAACTGTGATACTCGCCGCCCCGCCGACGACGGATGCGGTGCCTAGAAATACACCATTCTCAGTAAAGGTCACCGTACCTCCGGGAGATGAGCCCGTTACATTGACGGTCAGGACAGCTCCCGCTGATGTAATGTTGACGTTGGGATTCGGCGCTGTAATGACGACCGGGCTCTGCCCCGGCGCCGTAACTTGTTGCTGCAATCGATTTCCCGCAGCATCGTAGCTGTAGGTCTGCTTCACACCACTGCCCGGTCCGCTTTGGATCTGTACTTCCGTGAGCCGACCCAATTCGTCATAAGAATAGGTGACGATCTGATTCGCCGACGCCATCCCTGCAGCGCAGGCACCAGCGAACAGAATCACTGTCAATCTTGTGGCTTTCATTATCATCCACCTACAACCAAACGCGTCAGATCAGCAATTAAGGTCTATCAACCGCAACCCAGGCAATCTCACAGGGATTCGTACCCTCGATAACTCGGATCTTCGCTCGGAGCCCCATAGCTTGTGCATACATGAGAGTTGCGTATACCTCCTTGAACTTCGATGCGGTACCTGCCAAGAACAAGTACACACCCGAATCAGGGGTGCAATTCGCCAATGTCTCGGTTCCGGACGTCTGAACATACAAGCTGCCGTTCGCTTGTATGTATATCTGGTCAACGAATTCATCGTAGCAACCACTGGCCATGCATGCTGCGTTCACGGCGGAAGCGACAAACAAAGAACAGATAATTGCTAGTAGCACCTTTCTAATTGACATGCTGCCTCCTTCTACTTGGTGCAGGCCACGCATTAGGACGACTAGTCCACCAGCATTGCGGAGAGGCCTATCAGGACGCCTCGATTATCACAACCCGCGACGTAGACCTTTACCGAGTCTCCAGCGCTTTTTGCGTACAAGGCAATTGATAAGGCGCGACTGGCAAGCGTCGCATCAAGAATGCTTATGTAGCGGCTATTGGAACAATTAAACTGAGTTTGATATGGGGTTGGACTTGCAAACCACATCCCTGCAGGAACGAACCACCCCTCGGATGGTGAAAGTTCGATCTGACTTAGGGACACCGTTACCCATTCTCCTGGAGGAGCACCCGCCCAGGAGATGCTTGTAAAAAGAAACGCGGTAGCAAATAGCACCACCTGTGTGAAACGTCTCACGTTACCCCTCCACAATATTCATGGCCCATGACTGCCCGCGCGACTATCCGATCACTCTGAATTTCATTATCTCGATACGTCATTCACGGCTCTGGCGCCTCATCCAAGCTCGATAACAAAGCGGCAATTCCAAAATTAGCGCACCACAGTCACGCCCGTGACGTTTACGTTTCCGCCACTGTGACATCCATCGTAGATTAGTCGAACCCTGTGGCTCATGTTGAAAGCAGACATTACGAAAGCAGATATCAGCTTATAAGCTGGGGAACTAGTTGGCGTGATTGCATGGTCGTTGTACTGACATCCTGCCGCCAAGGCCGGCGTAAATCTGAAAACAAGACTGCCATCCGTATACGCCCTCATGTCGACAACTGTGTGACCTTCCACCGGCCCCCAGGTATCGGCAATTGCCGCGGCGGGAATCGCAAGAAACACCAAGAACGCACCTACGATATTTCTCATCGCCCGTACCTTGTACCAGCCAACAGCACACAAAAAAATCTTCAAAATCAGTTATTTCTCTCAGCTGCTCCATGCGCTCCATCTATCTGATAACGGAAATAAAATTGGCACCTGAGCAAGAGTTGTCGGTGAAATTATGGATTCGCACCTTCTTCTCGGCAGCCAATGCCGCCAGTGCAACCGCGAATGCTTGATTGAATGATGCAACTGAGGCTTTGCTTGATTCAGGGAATACGATCCATTCCCCGACGCAGACTCCGGTGCCGCCCTCCAGCCTGACTGCGAAATCGGCGCCGCCTTGAGAGGTATTCGCAACTTCTACTATTAAGGCGTTTTTTATGAGCTCACCCGCGACACAGGTTCCGGACACCAAAATACACAGCACAGATATGAGTATTCTTGACATGAGCTGTTCCCCTCAGCCGATTAACTGAATCCTTAGCCTTTTTCCTATGACTCCTCGAAGCGCACGCTAACCCGGGGGCGAACGGACTGTAATGAGATGGATTGTCGGCCAGACAGACGTAGGAGCCACAACCCAGCTAGGCCGGCGGCCTATTGCGGTGATCCCTGTTCTCCCCATTCGCCTCATACTTCGATCCGTTAGTACGTCTAACCCTGGCGAACCGGATCAACCCGCAGGTTGCCGGTCGATTGCACCCAGATGTCAACTCATCAGCAAGCGCAATATTTGTTGTTGTAATCGAAAGTACCACCCTTGTTTGGCGGTGTCGATAAGAATTACAGGGGTAGCGTCGAGATCATCCTCTATTTCGGAATTCCACTATAGGAACTCGTGACCCAAAGTTCGTATTAGAGCTAACCGCTGGCTAAGAAACTTTCTGGCTCGACACTCACCAGCGCGCATCATTATTTAACTTACTCACAGCAGCGGAAGCTACATGACGAAATAAATTCTCTACACGGGCGTTGCAAATAGGGAGGAACCATGAAGAAGTTGTTTGTTTTGTTGTGCCTCGCGTTCTCGACCGTAGCCATGGCCGGCACTCAGACCGGCACAATCGGCTACATTATCGTCCGTGCTGACGACGGGTTGATCTATTTCTCCGTCAGCGGTTCCAGAACTGGTTATCCGGCTTGCGCAACCACCACGCAGTGGATGATCAAAGATGAGAATTCGAATGCTGGCAAACAGCAATATGCCATGCTATTAGCAGCCAAGGCGTCCGGGATGCCTATCCACGTTGTCGGCCGCAATACCTGCACGCGCTGGAGTGATAGCGAGGACGTGAGTTACATCATGTTCGTGAACTAACGGCGATCTGCCAACCACCGCCAATCAACGACCAGCCATTCCCCGAGGATCGAACCGGTCGCGCAAGGCGTCACCGGCGAGATTGACGCACAGCAGGGAGAAAACGATGGCGAGGCCGGGGAACATGGATAACCAAGGCGCATCGCTCAAGTAGGCCTGGCCTTCGGCCAGGATGCCGCCCCAGCTCGGATACGGTGGCGGCACGCCGAGGCCGAGAAAACTGAGCAGGCTCTCGGCCAGCAGCGCCTGCGCATAGTAGTTGGTCACCAGCACCGTCAACGGACCGACAATGTTCGGCACGATGTGCCGGCTCACGATGTACCAGTGCGGGTGGCCGAACAACCTCGCGGCTTCCACATAGGGCTGCTCCCGAATCGACAGCACGCTGGCGCGTACCACGCGAGCAATGCTCGGGGCATAGGCCACACCCAGCGCCAGCACCACACCGACTTCGCCCGTCCCTACCAATGCGATCAACACCAGCGCAAGCAGAATGCCCGGCAGGGCCAGGAACGCGTCCAGGAACACTCCAATGACGCGATCCACCCAGCCGCGGAAGTATCCAGCGACCGCGCCGAGCAGGACACCGATGACCGTGGCGAAAGTCACCGTTGCCAGGCTCACCCGCAGACTGACCGCCGCCCCTGTCAGCACCCGGCTGAACACATCACGGCCGAACTGGTCCGTGCCGAACCAGTAGTTGCCCGAAGGCGGTAGCAGTCGATGCGCTATGTCGAGATGCAGCGGGTTGTGCGGCGTGTACCACATGCCGACCAGCGCCGCGGCGGTGATCAATGCCAGGCCACCGAATCCCAGCCGCCGTGCCGCCAGTTGATAGATGGTGGCTGACTGGCTCATTCGCGCCGCACTCTAGGATCCAGCAAGGGATAGCTGAGATCGACCAGCAGATTGATCAACGTGTACAGCACCACGATGAACAGCAGCGTGCCCTGGATCACCGGATAGTCGCGGGCATAGATGGCATCCACCAGGAACCGGCCGAGCCCGGGAATACCGAACACGGTCTCGACGCCCACCGCCCCCGACAGCAGCGAGGCCAGAATCAATCCCATCATGGTCACCGCCGGAGCCAGCGCATTGCGCAACGTATGCCGCACCAGGATCAGCCACTCCGGCAAGCCCTTGGCGCGCGCATAGGTCACATAGTCTTGCGACAACACCTCGATGGCGCTGGCGCGGACCAGACGCGTGAGCACGGCCAACTCCACCAGGGCCAGCGCACCGATGGGCAGCACGGCATGCTGCAGCCACTCCCCGGCCCCTTCGGTCAATGGCACGAAGCCCAACGAGGGCAGCCAGCCCAGCTTGACTCCGAATATCAGGATCAACAGCAGGCTTGTCCAGAAGCTCGGCACCGAGATCAGCATTCCCGCCAGCAGCATCACGCCGGCATCGAAGGCCCTGCCGGTCAGGCGCGCCGCCACTACGCCAATCGGCACCGCTAGCGTGGCGGCAATCACGAAGGCCAACAGCACGATCTGCGCCGTCACGCCAAAGCGTTCCAGCAGCGCCGAAAACACCGGCTCACCGGTCATGAACGAGACCCCGAGATCGCCGCGCAGTACATGGCCCAGCCAGATGCCGTATTGCACGAACAAGGGCTTGTCCAACCCCATCTCGACGCGCACGCGCTCGATCTCGGCCGGGCTCGCCAGATCGCCCACCAGCAGCGTCGCCGGATCGCCGGGCACCAGCCGCAGCATCATGAAGATCAGCAGCGAAGTGACCAGCAGTGCCGGTAGTCCCGCGCCCAGGCGCTTGGCCACTAGAAGCCACATCGCACTCAATCTCCGCCCTTGCGCCATACGCCCCACAACCTGGGGCGGCCGAACACCCAGGGCTGGTAGCCCGCCAGCGATGCCTTGGAAACATCGATCACGTGATCGTTGTACAGCCCGATGAGCGGCACTTGCTGGCGCATCAACTGGTACAGCCGGTCCAGCTGGGCCTGCATGCCGCTGGCATCTTTCATGTCCTCGATGGTCTCCATGATGCGCCGGGCCTCCGGGTCATCCCATTGCACGCTGGTGCGCGCACGCTTGGAGCCGATGAAATTACCAAACAGCAGCGCTGGATGGCTGCGCGCGGAGAAGCCGAAAGACGACAGCTGGAAACGTCCAGTGAAAAAATTGGACAGTTGGGTGGCCCAGTCCAACACCTCTATACGCGCGTCGAAACCGGCCTCGACCAGCATGGCTTGCACAGCCACAGCATTGTCGAACATATAGGAGAACCGGCGATTGGTCTGGATGACCAGAGGCTCGCCGCGATAGCCCGCCGCCTTGGCCTGTTCGCGCGCCAGCTTGGGATCATAGGTCAACCACGCGTCATGCTGCGGCGTGTGGTACTGACTCAAGGTTTGCACGGCGGAAGGATTGTAGCGCGCCAGGCCGAACGTCGAGGCTTCCGTAACCAGCGGACCGGAAATCGCATGAGCGATCGCCCGGCGCATCCGCACGTCGCGCAGCAGTGGATCTGCGGACTGCATCAGCAGCACGGTCCAATCCAGGGTATCGGTCTGATACACACGGACGTCGCGCTGCTGCCGCTCTCGGCGATGTAGTTCCGCGTAGGAACTCAGCGGCACCGCGAAAGCCAGGTCGATGTCGCCGGCATAGACCGAGGTCTTGGCCTGCACCCGATCGGGAACCACCACGAACGTGACTCGATCCAGATATGCCTGCTTCGCGCCCGTGAGTCCATTGCGGGGTTCGCTGCGGCTGCTGTACTGCGCGAAACGCTCCAGCGTGACGAAGCGGCCGCGGCGCCATTCGCCCAGTTTGTAGGGGCCGGTCGCTATGGGCGCACGCCACTGCCCGTCGGGGCCGACCGAGGCCGGGTGCAGAATGGGGGTCTGGCATTGCAGATTGGCCATGCGGTCGAGGAACAGCGCGCTGGGCTTGTTGAGCAGGAAGCGCACCGTCAGATCATCGACGATTTCCACCGCCAGCAATTTCAGGGCGCTGGCGCCCCGACCATCGTAGAACTCCAGGCAGCGGAAGCCGGTACGCGGATCGAGCAGCCGATCCCAGCTCCATTTCACTTCCCGGGCGGTAAGTGGCGCACCGTTGTGAAAATGCACGTTCGGGCGCAACCGAAAGGTGTAGACCGTGGCATCGTCCGACAACTCCACCGAACTCGCCAGCAGTGGCCCTACGGTCAGGTCGTCCCGGTAAGCCACCAGGGATTCACCGATGTGATACAGAACTGTGTCGGTGTTGCCATCGCGCAGCACCCCGGGGTTGGTGCTGAGAATGTCCGAACTGATGGCGACCCTGGCTTCGCCTCCGTAGCGTGGCGTCGAGGCATCGGCATGCGCAGGGCGCGGAGTGGTCAAGGCCGCAACCGTGATGGCGAAGCACACGATGCTTGCCCGTGTCAGTGTCTCCCCGGCGCCAGTCGTCGACACCGACTTCTGACGAGCCCGGCTACGACGCAACGATTGGCGTTGCCGCCACCACATGAGCACGCCCGTGATCGAAAGCGCCAACAAAGCGAGGCCAACCGTCGTGACCACCACCGGACGGGCTGCTCCGTAAATTTCGCCGCTGTGGACCGGCAGGAACCAGTCCATGAAGCGTTCCCCCGCGGGTCGCGCACTCGCATCCATGAGCACATGAACTTCGCCCGTGAAACGGTCGATCCCGGCATAGTGATGCGAGCGTGGATTGAATTCGTTCTCCGCCACGAACAGCACCCCCACCATACGGCCCTGCGGACCGAACGGCCGCATCTGGCGCAGGCGGCCATCAGGGAAGCGCTGTTGCAGCACCTCGAGCCCCTGCTGCCAACTGATGCTGGCCTGCTGGCCTGGCGCGACTGGCGGCAAGCGTGGCAGAGCAAGGTCCGGGCCTGTCGGTGCGATCATGGCCACCAAAGGCTTGATCAGCGGTTCGCCGACCAGCAAGGTCGCCGCCAGCGAACAAGCGAGCAGCGCCACCGCCACCAGCACTCCAGGCACGACGTGCAGATCACGAATCAATCGGGCAGCGCTCGCATGCCAGTTCACCTTGAGCGCCGGCTTGAAGCGACGCCCCTTGGGCCACCACAGCCAGACACCACTGATCGCCAAGAACGACAACCCTAGCGCCTCCAGGAACAACAGCACCTTGCCGGTGGTCCCAAGCGCAAGCGATACGTGCAGCTTGTCCGCCACTTCGAGCGGGTAACGCCAGAACGGGCCGGCCGACAGCACGCGTCCGGTCGCCTGGTCGAGCCATGCGGCGTGCATACGGCCAGTACCGTCGTAGAGCCTGGCCAAAAGCACCCCGGGCGTGCGCGGATACACGATTCGCTCCAACCGGGCACCAGGCACGGCCGCATGCAGATTCTCGACCAACACATCGAGACTGGCATCGGAACTGGCGGCGCCGGTGCCGGCGGCATTCACATTGGCCGCCAATGATTCACTGTACGTGAATCGCGCCAGCGCCTCGCGGTGCGTCAGCAGCAAGCCGGTTACCACCTGCAACAGCAGGAAGGCGGCCAGCGTGAGAGCGCACCATTTGTGCAGGGTGCGCAATCGCCGATTCATGAGCCTGCAACCGGTTCGGGTGAACGCGCCGCGTCAGAGCATCTGCCTGCCGGCCAGCAGCTTGAAGCCCTTACCCGACATGGTGCCGGTCTCACCGTCGAACAGCGCGAACGTCTCGAGCAACAAGGCGACATAGCTGCATCCCGTGGTTTGCTTGCCATTGGCGGTGAACGAGCGGCACAGCTGGTCGTTCTTGACGCTCCAGTTGCCGGCGGCCGGATGCTTGGTCATTTTGTAGCAGCCCTTGCTGCCCTGGAAATACGTCTCCGCCGGTCCCGCCTGAGTGGGGCATTTGTCCGGCGATATCAACGCCCAACTGCCCACCCAGCCCGCCAGCTTCCCGGAAGCATCATAATGCAGCGCGCTCGCACCCGCGGAATACAGAGTGTTGTTGGTGAAAGCCTTCTTCACCTGGTAGCCGGCCAACGCCGGCGAGGTCACCGAAGGCAGCATCTTGCTCAGGCCACGCCCGCCCTCGCCTCCCTCACCCGCCAGCACTTTCTCCAGCGCCTTGTCGAATCCGCCAGGGAAGTTGTCGGGTCCGGTCGCCTCGGCGCCGGCTTCACCCGCCTCGCCCGCTTCACCGGGGGCGCCAGCCAGCACCGTGGATTCCGCATTGGCTGCCAGCAACGCATGCTGCTGGGCCTGCACGCTGGCGCCGTGACTCACGCCATGACTCAGGGCAACGCAGGCGCCCAGACCGAACCAGATCTTCGTGACTTTACCCACCGTTCTCGCTCCTCAATTTAGTAATAGCCGCCCTGATACTTGCCGCGCAGGCCCGCCCCCACCAGCTTGGCCGACTCCACGCATGCACGCTCGGCATCGTCGATGGTGCCGGAGTGCTGCATGAAACCGTGGGTCAGCGAACCGTAGTTGCGATAGATCACCGGCACGCCGTCGGCTTTGAGCCGGTCGGCGTAGGCGCGCCCCTGGTCGCGCAACACGTCGAACCCAGCGGTGATGATGATGGTCGGCGGCAGTCCGGACAGATCCTTGGCGCGGATCGGAGAAATATGCGGATCGTTCAGATCGACGTCCTTGGGCAGGGTCAGCTCGAGCATCTTGTCCATGAAATGCTTGTTGAGACCGTAGCCATTGTTGAAGGTGTGCATCGAGCTGTAGTCGTAGTGCATGTCGACCACGGGGTAATAGAGCAGCTGGTAGGCCGGCACGACCTTGCCGTCCTCCCATTGACGCAGCGAGGTCACGGTCGCCAATTGGCCGCCCGCGCTATCGCCACCCACACCAACGCGTGTCGGATCACCGCCAAAGCTGGCGGCATTGGCCTGCACCCACTGAAACACCGCCTGCGCATCGTCCTGGGGGACGGGCAGCTTGTACTCGGGCGACATACGGTAGTCCGCCGAGACCGCGATTACGCCGGCTTCATTAGCAAGCAGGCGGACTGCGCGATCGGCTGCCTCGATGCTGCCCATCACCCAGCCACCGCCGTGGTAATACACCAGCACCGGCAACAGGCCGCGCTGCGAGGTCTTGGGCGTATAGATACGCACCGGGAGACTGCCTCCCGGCCCAGGCACGCTCCGATCCTCCACCTTCGCCATCGGTGCGGTGATCTTGCTGCGATAGGTCCAGGTCCGGTCCACCGCCCGGCGCGCTTCCTTGCGCTTCTCAGGGGTCAGGAACAGGTCCCACCAGGCGTTGTCCGCATCCTTGGCCTCCTGCTGGCGACCGCGCTGCTCCTGGTAGTGCTGAATCTTGGGATGCAGGGTATTGCCGTCGATGAACTCGGGCGGATTCTTCAGGTGTTCGATGAAATAAGCATTGGGCTTTAGATATAGCTCGAGCCGCTTCTGTTCAGCGGGCGTCGGTGGCGGCGCCGGCTCGGCCTGCAAAAGCTGCGGCAGAGCGGCCAGCGCGCAACCGACGGTAAGCGTCCATACGGCCCAGCGCGGCGACCGATTGCGATTCGACATGAAGGTATCCTCCCCGGCCGTCAATGCACGTTCGGCTGGTAACGAACGCGACGGATCAGTGCGCCGAACTGACGTGCTGTTTCTTCACATGCCGCCCCGGCATCGTCGATCGTGCCGGAGAACTGCATGAACCCATGGATCAGCGACGCATAGTTGGTGTATTGCACATCGACGCCGTCGGCGATCATGCGTTGCGCCAGGGTCTTGCCGTGATCGCGCAGCGGATCGAACCCGGCGGTGGCCACGATGGCGGGCGGCATGCCGGCGAAGCTGGCCGCGTTGATCGGCGACACCGTAATGTGGCTGCGCTGCTTGGGATCGGTGAACGCCAGATCCACCATCATGTCCATGAATGGCAGGTCCAGGCCATAGCCGATCCGGAACAGGTCGTAGGACGGATATTGGCGCTCGGTCATATCGACCACGGGATAGTAGAGCAGCAGCGCCGCCGGCAACCGTTGGCCGGTGCGCAAGGACTGCAGCGCCACGGTCAACGACATCACGCCGCCCATGCTGTCGCCCCCGACACCGATGCGCGCCGGGTCGCCGCCGAAGGAGGCGGCATTGCGAGTCACCCAATCGAACGCGGTCAGCGCATCGTCGATGGCCGCCGGAAACTTGTGCAGCGGCGCCATGCGGTAGTCGACCGAAACGACGATCACCCCCGCCTCGTTGGCTATCAGGCGCACCGCTCGATCGACCGCCGCCACACTGCCGAACAACCAGCCGCCACCATGCATATACATCAGCACCGGTATCGGGGCGGTCTGCTTGATCGCGGGTGTATAGATACGCACCGGTATCGGCCCGGCCGCGCTCGGTAGTTCACGATCCTCCACCTTGGCCATCGGCGATGTCACCTTGGTACGGAACGTCCAGCTGCGATCCGTCGCTGCGCGTGAGCGTGCGGCGGCTTCAGGATCCAGCAGCTTCTTGGCCTGAGCGGCGCGCTTGGCCTCGGGCGAAGCGTCGCCTCCATGGCCGGCACGCTGTTCGAGGTAGTACTGGTACTTCGGATGCAGATGCTGGCCATCGACGACGATGGGCGGCGCCTGCAGTTTCTGTTCGAACACCCGATTCGGCTGCCGCTCGAACTCCGCGATCTTCTGTTCCTCGGCGGTGGGCTCGATGGTCGGAATCGCCGCGGCCGCGGCGTACGCAACCCAGGAGCCCAACAGGACCGCGGCCATGGACGCAACATGCCGCCGCCCCGCTGGCTTCACCTCCTTAAACCGGTAGCCGTACTGCCGCATCAGAAGTCGACTCCATACTTGACCAGCATCATGGCGCCCGGCGCCTTGGCATAAGCTTCGTCACGTCCCACCGCGGTGGTCTGGCTGATCACCGGGTAGTAATCCTTGTTGAGCACGTTCTGGAAACCGACGCTGAACTTGCCCGGACCCAGCTTGCCGCTCACCGACAAATCCATGGTGAAGAAACCGTCGATGGGCGACTGCCCGAACACCGTGTAGGGCACCACACCCGGGAAACGGTCCTCGCTGCCCGAATACAGCCCCTGCAACCGGACCCGCCAGTCGGACTCGAACCGGTAGTCGATGTAGGCAGTCAGCTTGAAGGGCGGCACCCGCCAGAAATCGAGCTTGGTTTCATAGCGTCCGTCGCTGTTCGCATCCAGCCTGCTGTCGGCCCAGCTGGCGGTACCGCCGAATTTCACATGATCGAAAGTGAAGTCCAGGCTCGCCTCGACTCCCCAGATCTTTTCCGGCGCGCGCGCCAGGTCAAGCGTGATGGGATTGAACGTGGCGCCGAGCTTTGAGGTGTTGTAGAACAGCGCCACCGAGTAGTTGGCCGCGCTCACGTCGCCGCGCACCCCCAACTCGTAGCTGTCGATGATCTGCGCGTCCAGGTCCCGGAAGATGGCATCGATCGACGGTTTGGCGGTATTGCGCAACACGCGTCCGACGTCGGCCACGTTGAAGCCCTGGGAGAAGGCCGCGAAGAAAGTGGCCCAATCGGTGGCCTGCGCGGCCACGCCGACATTGAACACCGTCGAGTCGTACTCGCGGGTGCCGCCAACCACAAAATTGCCACCGCGAATACGGTGGTCGGTGTCCGAGCGGTACTGCTCGATGACGGTGTAGTCCGGCACATCCAGCGAGGCGTTGTCATAGCGGATGCCGCCTTCCAGGCTCAGCCACGAGGTCGGCTCCATGTGCATTTGCACGAACGCCGAATAGGTGTCCAGCGAGATGAACGGCATGTTGTGACGGCTTGAGTCCTCGATCAGCGGCTCGCCGGTCTCGTCGCGCACCCATTCCACACCCCACAGCAACGTGCCCTTCAGGCCCTCGGAGAACACCGCCAGCGGGGTGTTCATGTCCGCGCGGGCGCTGTACTTGTTGGCGGCGATGGAACTGGTCCCGCCCGACGGCACATACAAGGGATTGAAGGCGAACGAGCCCTGGTAGTCCTGATACAGTCC
>Ga0182745_1004073_pt1 | contig 12300 bp, 10 predicted proteins | sample eDN3rd30CKraftBY_FD_128523 | JGI IMG/M metagenome (GOLD analysis project Ga0182745, IMG submission 128523) | Enriched backyard soil microbial communities from Emeryville, California, USA - eDNA 3rd pass 30_C Kraft BY (version 2) (version 2) | ecosystem: Environmental > Terrestrial > Soil >... | reverse complement strand
TTCGGCTCCCGACTCGTGGGGGGAAATGAATTTCTGTAGTTCGGCCGCGGGAACGGTGAACAGTTGGTAGAGCTGATACAACAGCACCAGCCCAGTCGACGCGGCAAAGGCCACACCGACGCCGAAGAACCAGCCTTGCGACAGGCCGCTGGCGGGTGCGCTGGCGCCCATGTTCAGCACTGTCTGTTCGATGCTGCCTTGCAGGATCAGCCATGTGGCGTAGAGCATCAGCAAGTTGGATAAGATCAAGCACACCCTGCGCGCGGCTGCGGGCAGAACCTGAAGCACCACGTCCACGCCCAAGTGTGAGCGTTCATGCAGCACCAGGATAGCGCCCAGGAACGTCAGCCACACAAAGCTCCAGCGTGACAGCTCCTCGGAAATAGGGAGTCCAGAGTTAAAAACAAAACGCATCACCACATTGCTGAATACCATGACGACCATTGCGACCAGGCAGATGACGATGATGGCTTTGAGTAGGGTGAAATAGGCGTGCACGATTCTTGACATCGTCGACGTCCTTGAGAAGATTGGGCGGTCGTTGCGACCGCCTCCTTACAAAAGCAAGCGCTTATTGTTATTGACGGGATTTATTGATCGTTGCGAAGGTGCGATCGACGAGATCTGCGCCAAGCTGAGCCTTGTACTTTTCAGTGACGGCGGCAGTGGCCTTGACCATGCGTTCTTTCTCGGCAGGATCGATCTGATTGATCGTCATGCCTGCGGCAGTCAACTCGCCGATGACTTTCTTTTCCAGATCGCGGCTGGTTTCACGGAAGTACGCAACCGACTCATCGCACGATTGCTGAATGATCGCCTTCTCGTCGTTGCTCAACCGATCCCAGAACCGTTTGCTCGCCATCACCACGGCCGGCAGGAATACATGATTGGTTTCCGTCATGTACTTCTGAATCTCTTGATAGCCACTGCTTTTGGTGACCAGGTATGCGCTTTCCTGGCCATCAATGGCCTTGGTTTCCAGGGCGGTGTAAGTTTCGGGATAGGGGAGAGGCAAGGGATTTGCGCCCAATGCCGTGAAGGTATCGATGTAGATACTGTTCTGCAATACACGCAGCTTCAAACCCTCGAAGTCCTCGATTTTGTTGATGGGATGCTTGCTATTGGAGACTTGGCGAAAGCCATAGTCCCAGTAGCATAGACCGACCAAGTTCTTTGCGGCGAACTTGTCCAAGAGCTCTTTGCCGATCGGGCTGTCGATAACGGCATCGGCCTCTTCGACCGAGTTGAATAGGAACGGCAGATCGAAAATGCCAAGTTCCTTCACGTTGTTGGTGGCGCCTGCCGTCGAGACGACCGTTAATTCGATGATGCCGCCTTGTGCGGAGGACATGGCCTGAATTTCGTTGCCAAGCTGTGCATCGGCATAACCGGCGATCTTGATTTTTCCGTCAGATTTTTGCGCAACCAGTTCAATGAACTTGTCCGTCGCCAATCCGACCGGATTGGTTTGACTGACCGGGTAGCTGAATTTGGCGCGACGCTCTTGGATATCGGCGGCTAGTGCCTGCGTTGCCAGTCCGGCCATGAGAGCGACTGCGAGCCCAGTTGCAAGGCGCTTGTAGTGAATTTTCATATGTCTCTCGACTCTAGTTTGAAGTGGTCTTTCGTTTATTTATTTGAGCTCTTTGCCTGCCAGCTCGCCTTCCAGAAACTTGTTCGGCTTCAGGAAGAACGACAGGACTAATGCGCCATTTGGCGAACGCGCGATATGACGGTTTCCCTTGGGACGCCAAACATAGTTGCCTTCCCGGACCTCGCCTTCGTCATCGACGATGCTGCCGCTGAGCACATAGGTCTGTTCGATTTCCACATGCTCGTGCAGGGGCAGTGCCGTGCCGGGCGCCCAGCGAAACAGAGCAGTCAACAGTCCCGTTTCAGGTACGTCGAGCAAAATTTTCATGTCGATGCCTGGGGTGGGCGTCGGCTTCCACTCCAGGTCGTCCACATTTACGTATCGCGATGCCAGTTCGCCGGTGGCGTAGGGCTTCAGGGTGTCAGGGATACTCATCAGGGTTTCTCCTTCGAACGGATGCGTGGACGCATCTACGATTAAGCGACTATCTCGTTAGTCAATGTGCCAATGTGTTCGATGCTGGCCGAGACGACATCGCCCACTTGCAGGCAGCGGGGCGGAGTCAAGGCAAACCCCACGCCCTTGGGGGTTCCGGTTGCAATGACATCACCGGGTTTGAGCGTCATGCCGGCCGACAACTGCTCGATGATGGTTGCTACGTCGAAGATCATGTCTGACGTGTTGTCTTGCTGGCGCAATTCATCATTGACCGACAGCGATATCATCAGCTTGTTGGCGTTCGGAATCGCTGACTGGTGCACGACGACCGGTCCCATGGGGCAGCTCGTATCCAGGGACTTGCCCTTGAACCACTGGCCATGGCGTGCTTGCAGATCCCGTGCTGTGACGTCGTTGACGATGGTGTAGCCGAACACATGTTCCAGTGCCTTGTCGCGTGGGATGTCGACGCCTTCGCGCCCGATGACGATGGCGAGCTCCACTTCGTAGTCCAGGCTGTCAGTCAAATGCGCATGGCGCTTGACGTTATCGCGGTGAGCGACGACGGCGCTGGGTGCCTTGGTGAAGAACTCGATTGCTGTCGGGAAACTGTCGGCGGGCCGGCCACGCGCCAGGTTTCCTTCGATGATGTGCTCACGATAATTGCGACCCACACAGAAGACATTCCGTGTCATTGCCAAAGGAGGCAGTACTGATACCGCGTCCAGCAACGGCAAGGCGTTGATATCTACGCCCGCGAGCAAGTCGGCGGCGTTGATGCGCGTGATGGCATCGTCGCCCAGGGCGATGAGTTCGTTGAGATTGCGAACTGGCCCAGTTAGTCCCAGGTCTGGGCGCGAAGCCAGCACGCTGGTCAGGTCGAGTACGCGATCGCCCTCAAGCAATAGGCCCAGGCGCGATTGCTCCTGTTTGGAAAATGTCAGAAACTTCATTTCAGGCTCGAATTAGGATTAAAGGCAGAAGCGGGTAGCGTGGACGTCAAGCGTTGCCGCCCGAGTGAATGGCTTTGACGAAAGCGTCGTACAGCGTGCGCACATGTTGCTTGGCCAGCTTTTCAGCCAGGTCTGCATCACGGCTTTCAATGGCGTCGATGATGGCCAAATGCTCGCGTAGCGAGGTGCTGAAGCGATGCAGGCGTTTGATGGTCTGGCGTCGGTAGGTGGTCTGCCGGTGGCCGAACGACTCCCAAACGCGCTCCAGCAGGCGGTTGTTCGCCAGGGCGATGATCTCTATGTGGAATGCCACATTGGCCTGCCCATAGGCGGCAGGCGCACAGGCGTCTTCATCCAGACCGATGAAAGGGGCGAACAATGCTCGCAGCCGCTCGACATCACGCTGCGAGGCATTAAGCGCGGCTTCGCGCGTGGCGAAACTTTCCAGTTGTTCGCGCAATTGCAGCCACTCGATATATTCCTCGTCCGTTACTGGCGTGAGCAGCGCTCCGCGCCCTGGCCGCAGGTGGACGAGACCCGTACTCTCCAGACGAATCAAGGCCTCGCGCACCGGTGTGCGACTGACGCCCAACTGATTCGCCAAGTCTTCCTCTCGCACTCTTACCGGCTCGGTGATGTCCTTCATCATTTCCCGCAAAAGGGCACTGACGTCTTCAAAGACAGATTGCGTAGCGGGTTTTTTTTGTATGTTGTTCATCTCTTTGTATACAAAATAAATTTATGTGTGCAATGTAGTGAAATCGTGCACGAGATGACCATTGGGGTTTACGCTAGGATGGGTTCGCTCTGGGTGATGCCGGGCCGCCTGACCCTGTCTCCGCCTGTGCTAATCTGACTCCTAGCCAGACGCGTAGCATTACCCCGCGCGCGATCCGGTAGCGACCCGGTGCGCGGTTATCCCCTCGCATCCGGCCATTGCAAAGCAAGAACGCATGACACGATCGAGCGTGGAGACAACATCATGAGCCAGTATGGCCCACTAAAATTGCACGTCCCCGAGCCCACCGGGCGCCCGGGTTGCAAGACCGATTTTTCCTATCTGCGTCTTTCGCCAGCCGGCGAAGTCCCCAAACCTCCCGTTGATGTCACGGCTGTCGATACCGCCGAGTTGGCCTATCGCCTGATACGTGTGATCGATGATGACGGGCAAGCCAAGGGACCCTGGGCGCCGCAGTTGGACGAGCAAACGCTGCGCGCCGGCATGCGCGCGATGCTCAAGACGCGCATTTTCGATGCCCGCATGCTGACGGCGCAACGGCAAAAGAAAATCTCGTTTTATATGCAAAGTCTGGGCGAAGAAGCCATTGGCACCGCGCAGGCGTTGGCTCTGGAACGCAGCGATATGGTTTTCCCGACCTATCGCCAGCAAAGCATCCTGCTCACGCGCGACGTGTCGTTGGTCGAGATGATGTGCCAGTTGATGTCCAACGAGCGCGATCCGCTCAAAGGGCGTCAATTGCCAGTCATGTATTCCAAGCGCGAGGCCGGCTTTTTCTCGATTTCCGGCAACCTGGCGACGCAGTTCATCCAGGGCGTGGGCTGGGCGATGGCGTCGGCGATCAAAGGCGATACGCGCATCGCATCCGCCTGGATCGGCGATGGGGCGACGGCCGAGGCCGATTTTCATACTGCGTTGACATTCGCGCACGTGTATCGCGCGCCGGTGATCTTGAACGTGGTGAACAATCAGTGGGCGATTTCTACATTTCAGGCGATCGCCGGCGGCGAAGGCACGACGTTCGCGGGGCGCGGCGTGGGCTGCGGGCTGGCTTCGCTGCGTGTCGACGGCAACGATTTTCTGGCGGTGTACGCGGCCTCGCAGTGGGCCGCCGAGCGCGCGCGGCGCAACCTGGGCGCGACGCTGATCGAGTGGGTGACGTATCGCGCGGGCCCGCACTCCACATCGGATGATCCGACCAAATATCGGCCGGGCGATGACTGGAGCCAGTTTCCCCTGGGAGACCCGATCGAACGATTCAAAAAGCATCTGATCGGCCTCGGCATCTGGTCGGACGAACAGCACGACGCATTGAAGGCCGAACTCGAAGCCGAAATTCTCGCGGCGCAAAAAGAGGCCGAGAGCTTCGGCACACTGGTCGACGGGCATACGCCCAGCGCGGCCAGCATGTTCGAGGACGTCTACGAAGATATGCCGGAGCATTTGCGCCGGCAGCGCCAAGAGCTGGGAGTCTGATCATGGCTAACGATAAGAACATCGGTCCGGCGACGACGTCGATGACCATGATCCAGGCATTGCGTTCGGCCATGGATATCATGCTGGAGCGCGACGACAATGTCGTGGTTTTCGGCCAGGACGTGGGGTATTTCGGCGGCGTGTTCCGCTGCACCGAGGGCCTGCAGGCCAAATACGGCTCGTCACGCGTTTTCGACTCGCCCATTTCCGAGGGCGGCATCGTCGGCGTGGCGGTGGGCATGGGGGCCTATGGATTGCGGCCCGTGTGCGAGATTCAATTCGCCGATTATTTTTATCCCGCTTCGGATCAAATCGTTTCCGAGGCGGCACGGTTGCGTTATCGCTCGGTCAACGAATTCACCGCGCCGATGACGATACGCATGCCTTGCGGCGGCGGCATCTATGGCGGACAGACGCATAGCCAGAGTCCCGAAGCCATGTTTACGCAGGTCTGCGGTTTGCGTACCGTATTGCCGTCGAATCCGTATGACGCCAAGGGCCTGTTGATCGCCGCGATCGAGAGCAACGACCCGGTGATTTTTCTGGAACCCAAGCGTCTGTATAACGGCCCCTTCGATGGCCATCACGATCGTCCGGTTACGCCGTGGTCGAAACATCCCGCCAGTCAGGTGCCGACCGGCTATTACACCGTGCCGCTGGGCAGCGCCGCCGTCGTGCGGCCCGGGGAGGCCTTGACCGTGTTGACGTACGGCACCACGGTGCACGTTTCGTTGGCGGCGGCTGAAGAAGCCGGCCTGGATGCAGAGATCATCGACCTGCGCACGCTATGGCCGTTGGACCTCGATACGATCGTGAACTCCGTGCGCAAGACGGGCCGTTGTGTCGTGGTGCACGAGGCCACGCGGACGTGCGGCTTCGGCGCGGAGTTGATGTCGTTGGTTCAAGAACATTGCTTTCATTACCTGGAGGCGCCGATCGTGCGTGTCACGGGTTGGGATACTCCCTATCCGCATGCACAAGAATGGGCGTATTTTCCGGGGCCGGCCCGTGTGGGCGCGGCGTTCCAACGCGTGATGGAGGCATGACATGGGGATTCATATCATCAAGATGCCCGACATCGGCGAAGGGATTGCCGAGGTCGAGTTGGTCGGGTGGCATGTAAACGTCGGCGATACCGTGTCTGAAGATCAGGCGCTGGCCGACGTGATGACGGACAAGGCGACCGTGGAAATCCCGTCGCCGGTGGTGGGCAAGGTGATCGCGCTGGGCGGCAATGTCGGCGACACGATGGCTGTGGGCAGCGAGTTGATTCGCCTGGAAGTCGAGGGCGCGGGTAATCTCAAGGGAGATGCGGCGGGGGGAACGAAGGCATCGTCATCCGCCGCCGCGCTCGATGTCGAGGCGGGGTCATCTTCAGCGGTCTCGTCGACGCCGACTGCGCCGACGATGGCGGCAACAACATCGCATGCATCACCGGAATCGGCATCGAGCACTGCGGCAACATCGCGTGCAGCGCCGGCATCGAGCATCGCAGCAACGTCGCACACATCGTCGGCGTCGGCCTCGCGCGCTTTGACGCCATCGAATCCATCGGCCGACCCGACGTCGGCCGGGCGGGATGCGGGTCAGGCTGGACGATCATCGCCAGCGTCCCATCACGCTGCACTATCGCGCGAACCTGGCGAACGTCCCTTGGCCTCGCCTGCTGTGCGCAAACGTGCCTGGGATCTGGGTATCGAACTGCGTTATGTGCACGGCTCGGGTCCTGCAGGCCGCATCCTGCACGAGGATCTGGACGCCTATGTGCAAGGGCAGGGCGCAGCGGCTTCGGCCGCCTCGTCGGGTTATCGCGAGCGTCACGACGAAGCGCAAATCCCCGTGGTGGGGCTGCGCCGCAAGATCGCGCAGAAAATGCAGGAGTCCAAGCGCCGCATTCCGCATTTCAGTTACGTCGAGGAGATCGACGTGACGGAGATCGAGGACCTACGCGCGCAACTGAACCGCAAATACGGCGAGTCGCGCGGCAAGCTCACGCTGCTGCCGTTCCTGGCGCGCGCCATGGTGATCGCGCTGCGGGATTTTCCGCAGATCAACGCGCGCTACGATGACGAGGCAGGCGTGGTGACCCGCTATGGCGCGGTGCATCTGGGCGTCGCGACACAGACCGACGCGGGGTTGATCGTGCCGGTGTTGCGTCACGCCGAGGCGCTCGATGTCTGGGCCATTGCGCAAGAGATTACACGTCTGGCCCAGGCTGTACGCAGCGGCAAGGCCGAGCGCGATGCGTTGAGCGGATCCACTATTACGCTCACCAGCCTGGGCGCCTTGGGCGGCATCGTCAGCACACCGGTCATCAACCATCCCGAGGTCGGCATCGTCGGCGTGAATCGCATCGTCGAACGGCCGATGTTTCGGCACGGCGCGGTGGTCGCACGAAAATTGATGAATCTATCCTCGTCGTTCGATCATCGCGTGGTCGACGGCATGGACGCGGCGCAGTTCATCCAGGCGGTGCGCGCACTGCTTGAACAGCCTGCCTTACTTTTTGTGGAGGCGTGATGAGCGAAACGCTGAATACAACGTTGTTGGTGATTGGCGGCGGCCCCGGCGGGTACGTCGCCGCAATTCGCGCAGGTCAATTGGGCGTGCCCACGATCGTGGTCGAAGGGCAACAGCCGGGTGGCACCTGCTTGAATATCGGCTGCATTCCGTCAAAGGCATTGATTCACGCGGCCGGCGAATTTGAGCGCGCCCGCGAGTACGCGCAGAACGCACCGCTGGGTATTTCGGTGCAGGCGCCGTCGATCGACATCGCGCAAACCGTGGCCTGGAAGGACGGCATTGTCGGCCGCTTGACCGGTGGCGTGACCGCCCTGCTCAAGAAAAACGGCGTGCGGTTGGTGCGCGGTTGGGCGCGCGTGCTTGACGGTAAGATGGTTGAGGTCGATACCGGGCACGGCCTGCGACGCATTCATTGCGAGCACCTGTTGCTGGCCGCCGGGTCCGAGCCGATGCCATTGCCATCCATGCCATTCGCGGGTCGGGTGATTTCGTCGACCGAGGCGCTTTCTCCCACGTCCATTCCAGATCGTCTCGTGGTGGTAGGAGGCGGTTATATCGGTTTGGAGCTCGGTACCGTGTATCGCAAGCTCGGCGCCGAGGTGACGGTGGTCGAGGCACAAGACCGTATTTTGCCGACCTATGATCCGGATCTGACCAAGCCGGTCGCGGCGGCGCTGGCGCGCATGGGCATTACCGTGCATTTGGGGCGCAAAGTGATGGGGATGAATGCGGACGGCGATGCGGTGCGCATTCAGGACGCATCGGGAGCAGAGACGGTGTTGCCGGCGGATCAAGTGCTGTTGGCGATCGGACGTCGGCCGCGCACGCAGGGCTGGGGACTGGAAAGCCTGCATTTGAATCGATCCGGCAACGCCCTGCGCATCGATGATCAATGCCGAACTTCGATGCACAATGTCTGGGCCATTGGCGATATCGCGGGCGAACCCATGCTGGCGCATCGCGCGATGGCTCAGGGCGAGATGGTCGCGGAAATCGTCGCGGGCCAGAAGCGTCGTTTTACGCCGGCGGCGATCCCGGCCGTCTGCTTTACCGATCCGGAGATCGTCACGGCCGGGTTGGCGCCGCAGCAGGCGCAAGACGCGGGTCTCGATTGCCTGGTGGGCGTGTTCCCGTTTGCCGCTAACGGCCGCGCCATGACGCTTGAATCCACCGAGGGTTTCGTGCGTGTGGTCGCCCGCAGCGATAACCATTTGATCGTGGGCTGGCAGGCCGTCGGTCGCGGTGTATCCGAGTTGGCGGCGGCGTTTTCACAATCGCTGGAAATGGGCGCTCGGCTGGAGGATGTGGCCGGCACCATCCATGCGCATCCGACGCTGGGCGAAGCCGTGCAAGAGGCAGCGTTACGCGCATTGGGTCATGCCTTGCATATTTAGCGTATCGTGAGCAGGCAGGCATTGGCCGGTGTCGTGCTCGCTTCACTGGCCAATGCGCGGCGCTTCGCAGCATCATGTGTTGTATAGCGGCGAGCGCCGTACGATCACCTGGAGACACAGACGCTCATGCAAACGTTCCTCGACCACATTGCCGTCGTGACACCCGATCTCGCGCGCGGCGTTCGCTTTGTCGAACAGACCCTGGGGGTGTCAATGCAGGCCGGCGGCCAGCATCCGCGCATGGGGACGCACAATCAATTGCTGCGTCTCGGCGACGACGTCTATCTCGAGGTAATCGCGGCGGACCCGACGGCTGCGGCGCCGCAACGCCCTAGATGGTTCGAGCTGGATCAACTGCCGGCGGATGCCTTGCCCAGGCTTGGCACCTGGGTCGTGCGTACTGACGACATCGTTGCCGCACGGGCTGCGTGTTCATGGGATACCGGTCCCGTTGAGACAATGACGCGAGGCGCGCTGTCATGGCGCATCACGATACCCGAGGATGGCGGCTTGCCCGCCAATGGCGCCGCGCCTACGTTGATTCAATGGGATACCCAACCGCATCCCGCCAGTATGTTGGACGACGTGGGCTGCACGTTGCAAGCCCTGGAGGTGTTTCACCACGTCCCAGATCGTCTGCGTAGTGCGTTGGATCGGCTGAGCTTGTCGGGCAACGTGCAGGTGCGACCGCTGCCCGTTGGACAGTCGCCGTACCTGCTTGCACATATTCGTACGCCCCACGGGTTGCAAACGCTGCCCGCGAATCTGACCGGCACTTCGAATCAGGCTTGATGGTCGTTGTCGACCATCGTCGTTATTCCAGGCGAATATCGGCCTGCTTCACCACCTGCGCCCAGCGTTGTGCCTCGCTCTGCATAAAGGTATTGAACTGGGCCGGCGTGCCGCCAACCGGATCAATGCCGTACTCGATGAGCTTGGCGTGCACCTCCGGAGAATCGACGGCGGCTTGGACCTCGGCCGAGAGTTTGTCGATGATGGAGCTCGGCACCTTGCTCGGCGCCAGCAGACCGATCCAACTGCCTCCGGTCATGCCCGGATAGCCCAGCTCGTTCATCGTCGGGACGTCAGGGCTGCTGGGCCACCGCTGCTCGCTGGTGATGGCCAGCGCGTACAGTTTGCCTGCTTTGACTTGCGGCATCATGGTCTGCACCGAGTCGAAAGCCATTGCAACCTGGCCCGAGAACATGTCGATCAGGGCCGGCGCCATGCCCTTATAGGGAATGTGCGTGAGATCGATTTTCGCGGTATGGCCGAACAGTTCTGCGGCCAGTTGTGCGCCGGAGCCGGTGCCGCTGGAGGCGAAGGTCGCCTTTTCCGGATGGTCCTTGGCCCATTCGACAAACTCGGGCAGTGTCTTGGGCGGCAACGCCGCGCTGGAAACCATCAACAGCGGAATGTGACCGAATAGACTGACCCCGCTGAGATCCTTCAACGGCGAATAGCTCATCTTGGGGTACAGGCTGGGATTCACCACGTGGGCGGCGACCACCACCAGCAAGGTATACCCGTCGGGCGTGGCTCGGGCGACGTTTTGCGAGCCGATCTGGCCATTTGCGCCTGGCATGTTTTCGACAATGACCGGTGTTTTCAAGCGTTCAGACAACTTTTGCGTTACCAGACGCGTGACGGTATCGGATACGCCGCCCGCCGTGTAGGGCACGACGACGCGGATCGGCCGGTTGGGGAAATCATCCTGGGCGCTCGCATGGGATGCGAACAGGCTGGCGCCGAGGGTCCATGCAAATACCGATAGCAGCTTTCCGAGGCGAGAGCCCGGGCGACGCCGTGGGCCGCTGTATGGCCGACGTGCCAAGGAGAATGAAAAGTTGGTCATAAGGTCTCCTGTTGTCTATGGTCGTTATGAGTGAGGGCGTGGAGATCAGGACGTTTCGTCCACCAGCAAGTGGGCGGGAACAGAGATAGGCATATCCAACAGCATCTGCGCAAAAGATTTCCCCAACGGGTCTGAGCGCAGACTGCAGACGCCGCCACCGTCGAGTGCGTTATGCAGCACCAGATTGACGGCATGCAGCCCTGGCACCTCATAACGTCGTACGTCACCGCACACCAGATGATCGAAGTATTGCCGCACCCGGTCGGTGCTCAATTGCTCAAGCAAGACGGGATAGAGTTCTGCGGTTCGGGCGATTACGCCAATGTTTTCGTCATCGCCCTTGTCCCCGCTGCGTGCCCAGGCCACACGCACCAGCGGCACTTCCTCGCGAGGGCCGGCTGGTACGGGCACGCTGGTGCTTGGTTCCGGCGACGCCGCAGCGGACGTTGTGCATGGCACGGGCGCGTGCACTACCTCTGTCTTGCCTTCGAACGTGACCGACAGCGGCACCAACGTTTTGGGAACCAGGAAAGAAAACACCTTGAATACCGGTTGGATGTCTGCACGTCCGGAAAACGACGAGCGCGTACCCGGCCCCATCGACGTGCCTGAGGAGGAGCACTCGCGTTGTAAAAACGATAGCCCCTTGGCCACCGGGTGACGTGCCGCGATACGCAGAATGACCTCGCGTGTGGGCAGCGCTTGCGCGTGCGCCCCATACAGGGATTCGGTGCCCAGCAGCTCTACACAGACATCAGAGTAGTCGGGCAGCCCCTGGCGGGCCAGCAGCTCGCGCGTGCGCAGCAGCAGGGCGTCGGCGGTCTTGCGTGCTTTGGCTGGCGCTTCCCGGCCACGGATCGCCATCATCACCTGCAACTGGTAGCCATCGACGTAGGTACCGTTGGCCTTATAGGTGGCAGTGGGCGCGCGGCCCTTGGCGCCGTCCACGCGGACCCGGTCGGCGTCGACGGTCTGCACCGTGACGTGACGAAAATCGCAGGTCACGTCCGGCATGAGATAGGAGGCCGGATCACCGACTTCGTACAGCACCTGTTCGGACACGGCGCCACGGTGAATGAGACCGCCCGTGCCCGCGGGCTTGCTTAACGTGAACGCACCGCTGGCCTCGCAGTCGATCACCGGATAGCCGATATGGGCCCAATCGGGGACCCGATGCCAGTCGGTGAACAAACCGCCTGTAGCCTGCGCGCCGCATTCGATCAGATGGCCTGCCAACGTGCCGGCGGCAAGGCGATCCCAATCATCCCACGACCACTGAAACTCATGAGCCAGCACTCCGACGACCACGGCGCTATCCACGCAACGTC